>LQAJ01000105.1_pt1 | contig 53124 bp, 64 predicted proteins | sample 1535811 | NCBI WGS metagenome assembly LQAJ01 (sample SAMN04331587, study PRJNA305678) | bioreactor metagenome | isolation source: bioreactor_6 inoculated with Wadden Sea sediment 2nd replicate of a... | place: Germany: Wadden Sea, Janssand Flat
AGTTTTAAGATGGTGTTAATTGGAATAGTTTTATGTTAGTTTGCAAACGGAATGCCCTTTAAATCCAATACCAAGTAGCACGAAAACCCTTTAAAATAAACACTTTAATGGCCTACTAAGCGAGTATGGGGGGAAACTTCCATCGAGAGTTCGAATCTCTCTTTCTCCGCCATTTTTTTACCCCACACCCTGCCCCACTCAAATGCATACGGATTATCCCGGTTTGAGCAAAGAATATACCCGGATCGGTTCCGGGATTCCTTTGAGTGTTATCTTTCCTTTGTCATGAACCGGCCATAACCCGTTGATCAAATCCCGGGTGCTCCGGCTGATCAGAATATCCCCCCCTTTGGCATAATCGGACAGACGGGCCGCGATATTGGTCACGGTTCCGGATGCCGTAAACGTCATGCGGGTATCCAGCATTCCCTTGAACCGGGTCATTCCCACCAGGGCCTTGCCGGAACTGATTCCCATATTGACGGCCAGAGACCCCATGTCTGAAAGCTGGCCGTCCGCCAGCAGGGAACGGCTCACGGACCGGCACCGGGAAGCGATCTCGAACGCCGCTTTCACCGCATTCATGGCATTGGTTTTCGGATCATAGTCCTTGAAAATAATCATGAACCCGTCTCCGCTGGTCTCATTGATCTCCCCATGGCACCGGTGAATGGGATCCACAAAGCTGGAAAACACCCGTTCGATCACCGCGTTCACCTGCTCCTCCGGCCGGGCGACGCTCAACCCGGTATACCCTTCCAGGTCAATAAACAGCACACTGATCTGCTTGGTTTCTTTTTCCCGGGCCAGCAGTTCCGGGTTTTTATCCGCCATCTGCCTGACCGATCCCGGCACAAAAGGGGCCAGGCTGGCCAGGGTCTGGCTGATCCGGATTTTCTCCCGGGTGATCTCCCATTGACGTCTGGCCGTCAGCAGAATGGTGCCCAGAATAGTGGCAAAATCCCGGATCAGGTAGAAGTCTCTTCGGGTATACCGGCTCAGTGGTTGAATCACCACACTGATGACCGCCAGAATCCGGTCATTCACAAACACCGGCATGGCATACTCCGATCCCACTTTCATTTGGGACCCGTCCGGGCGGGCTATCGGTTCACTGTCGGACATCACCACCGCCTTTTCCCTGGCAATGGCCTGCTGGACCGCCGGCCGGTCCCGTTTGCAGGACTGGCAGCTCACCGGCCGGTCATACAGCGCACACTGCAACGGACTGGTGTATTCCGCCGCATCCGGGTCCAGCAGCAGCACACACACTTCCATGGCATGGGGGATCAGAGACCGCAGTTTTTCTCTGACCATTTCGATGATATCGGCGGTCTCACTCAACGGCGCAATCGCCTTGATCAGATCCTGCTGAACATGGAACCGTTCCCTATAATAATGATCCATCTCTGATTCTCAAAATCGCCAAGCCAGCGTACCCAGCCACATATCTATCCCGTCATTGGGCGATTCCAGGTTTGCGTTGGAATAATGCATATACCCGAATTTGATATCCAGCCGGTTGAACAGCACGCCAATACCGATACGGTCTTCAAATTGAAAATTGCTGGACAGATTCCGACCGCCAATTCTATACTCATCAATATAGGCCACACCGATCCCGCCTTCGATATAAGGAATAATCCCTTTAGGGCAGACCGGCTTAAAATAGTAGGCAAACACCGGAGAAAGTCCCACCCCGTGCGTGGTATCATTGGATTGATCCCACCGGTTATAGGACAGTTCAAAATATCCGGACAAAGCCCCGGCCCGGGATACAAACCATTGAGAAGAAAATGGTTTTTGAATCCCGAAACGAAACACATCGATATTGTCCTTGCTCTGTCCATATCCTGCCGACACCCCGAGCTTATGGGGTTCAGCCCCGGCGATATCAAAGAGCATCATACAAAAAACAATCATCACACCTGAAACCGGCCAGCTCAATTTTTTCATTCTTTCTTTCTTCCGACATTTGTTGTTTTTTCCGGATAACGAAATTTTTTGTATATCATTTCTGTCTCATAGATAGCCTAAATGCAACAAAAAAAAAAGAAAATATCCCATGACAACCTGCGCGAACGGCCGGTGGTTTTACCCTTGACATACATTTTAAGTAAGTTTATATCCTTCTAACGATTGAAACAGGCAGTATTGCAAGCACATTTTAAAAAAAAGACGGGTAACAATGACCCTGAAAGAGTCTTTGAAGCGCAATCATAACGTGTTCCTGAAAAAGTGGTTCCAGGCAACCATTGACACCTACCCCCGCCAGTCCGCAAAAATCCTGGGAAAAGACGCGGACCGGTTTGACAACCCAGTCGGCGCAGTCACCCGGGAGACATTGGAAGACGTCCTGCATCTCCTGGCATCGGATTATACCCCTGACACCCTGGAAAGAGCTTTGGATCCGGTCATTCGAATCCGGGCAGTTCAGGCCTTTTCAGCTGCGGATGCAGTGCGCTTTATTTTTTTTCTGAAAGAAATCGGTGAAACAGTCATGGATTCAGCCCATATCCGGGAATTCGACCGGATGGTGGATCAGGTGATTCTGGCCGGGTTCAACCGGCTGATGAAATGCAGAGAGGATATATTCCTTTTAAAGGCAATGGAAAGCAAAAGACGGATTCACGCAGCCTTTGAAAGGGCAGGTTTGGTAAAGGAGCTCAAGGAGGAGGACCTGCTTGGCTCACAAAAATCTTAACATGCCTGACAGAATTCAGGTTTGTCCGGCATATAATCAAGAGGTGGTTATAACATGACACAAAAGTACTTGATCCCCCTGGCAGCAGTTTTTCTGCTTTTTCTAGTGGCGTACACAGGGGCGGGAGCAGGGCTTGGGTGGTTCTTCGGGATTGTTTTCCCTTATCTGGCGGTCATTGCCTTTCTGATCGGCTTTGTCATCAAGGTGATGGGCTGGGCAAGGTCAGCGGTCCCCTTCAGGATTCCCACGACCTGCGGGCAGCAGAAATCGCTTCCCTGGATTAAACAGAACCGCATTGACAACCCTGATACCGCTTCCGGTGTATTCGTGCGGATGTTGCTTGAAATCTTTCTGTTCAGGTCTTTATTCCGTAACACAAAAGCAGCCTTCAACCGCAATGCATCCAATCGGATCACCTATTCCTGGGAAATTTTCCTGTGGGTGGCGGCCCTGGCCTTTCACTATGCATTTCTGGTGGTACTGCTCAGACACTTCCGGTTTTTCACTGCCCCGGTCCCCTCATCCCTTCAGTTCTTAGAAGCGCTGGACGGCATTGTTCAGGTCGGACTGCCCGGCCTGTTTCTCTCGGGCGTGGTGCTTCCGGCAGCGGTGCTGTTTCTGCTGGCAAGACGGCTGTTTGACCAGAAGGTCCGCTATATCTCCCAGGCATCGGATTACTTCCCTTTATTTTTGATTTTAGGCATTGCCATCACCGGTATTTCCATGCGGTACTTCACTAAAGTGGATATCCTTGCCGTCAAGGAGATGACCATGGGTCTAGTCACATTCAGTCCCACCATTCCCGACGGCGTCGCCAACCTGTTTTATGCCCATCTGTTTCTGGTGAGTATTCTGTTCGCCTATTTTCCGGCCAGCAAGCTCATGCACTTGGGCGGTGTTTTTCTTAGCCCCACAAGGAACATGGCCAACAACACCCGGGCGAAACGGCATGTGAACCCCTGGAATTATGATGTGCCGATTCATACCTATGAGCAGTATGAAGATCACTTCAGAGACAAAATGATCGAAGCTGGGCTGCCAGTGGAAAAAAAGGAGTAATCAATGGCCGACGAACTGACACCAGATGAATTACTGGATAAAATAGACTATGGTACGGATTCCGGCAACTGGTTGGACACCACCAAATCCGTCCAGATCCGGCCAGGCATGTACTGTTATGCCGCCAAGCCGGAAAGTGTGGAAACGCTGGGATTGCCAAATGCAAGAAGCTGGAACCCAACCGAGGAAGACTGGAAACTGCCCGACAACTGGCAGCAGATTATCCATGACGGAATTAAGGAACGCCTGGAGCGATTCAGAACATTCAAAATTTTCATGGATGTGTGCGTCCGTTGCGGAGCGTGTGCTGACAAATGTCACTTCTTTCTGGGCACCGGAGATCCAAAGAACATGCCCGTACTTCGGGCGGAACTGCTCAGATCCGTTTACAGAAACGATTTTACTACCGCCGGAAAAATTTTGCAGAAAATTCCCGGGGGCCAGCGTTTAGGGGGCAACCGCCCTCTAACCCTGGATGCGCTCAAGGAGATGTGGTATTATTTCTTCCAATGCACTGAATGCCGGCGGTGTTCCGTGTTCTGTCCCTACGGCATTGACACAGCAGAAATCACCATCATGGGGCGGGAACTGCTCAACCTGCTGGGTCTGAACATCGACTGGATTGCCACCCCGGTATCCAACTGCTACACGACGGGAAACCATCTGGGGATTCAACCCCATGCCTTCAAGGACATGCTGGAGTTCTTTGTGGAAGACATCGAAGAAATCACCGGCGTGGACTGTACACCCCAGTTCCAGAAAAAAGGGGCCGACATTCTGTTCATCACCCCGTCAGGTGATGTGTTTGCCGATCCCGGCACCTATACCTGCCAGGGATACCTGATCCTGTTCCAGTACCTCAAGGAAAAATACGGCTTGGATGTGACCTGGTCCACCTATGCCTCCGAAGGCGGCAACTTCGGATTTTTACCTCTCATGAAACCATGAAACGGTTAAACGCCAAGATGTACTATGAAGCCAAACGGCTGGGCGTGAAATGGATTTTAGGGGTGAATGCGGCCATATGTGGCGGGTGATCCACCAGTATATGGACACCATGAACGGACCGGCCGATTTTCTGGAAGTCCCGGTGAATCCCATCACCGGCACCAAATTCCACAATGCCGCCTCCACCAAAATGGTGCATATCACGGAATTCACCGCCGATCTGATCAAACACGGTAAGCTGGAGCTGGACAAAAGCAGAAATGCCAACCGGATCATGACTTTCCATGACTCCTGCAACCCTGCCAGAGGCATGGGACTTCTGGATGAACCCCGGTATGTGATCCAAAACGTGTGCGACCATTTCTATGAAATGCCGCCCAACACCATTCGGGAAAACACGTTCTGCTGTGGGTCCGGCGCCGGGCTTAACGCCGGTGAGAACATAGAACTGCGCATGGCAGGGGCCCTGCCCCGGGCCACAGCCCTGAAACATGTTCATGAAAAATACGGGGTCAATACCCTGGGCACCATCTGTGCCATCGACCGGGCCGCGTTGTCCACGCTGTGTGAATACTGGGTCCCGGAAGTGGAAGTGGCAGGGATTCATGAACTGGTGGGCAATGCCCTGATTCTGCCCGGAGAAAAGGAACGAACCGAAGACTTAAGAATGGAACCGCTGCCGGGTTGCGAAGAGGAGGAATAACATGACAAAAAACATGATCGTTACCGGACTGGCCGTGTTTGTACTGGCCGTGCTCTCCCCGTTCTGGTTCAATCTGGTGACCACCACCCAGGCGGCTCCGGAACCGGAACTGCTGGGTCTTGCCAAAGAAGCAAAAAAATGTGTCCTGGACAAATATGAGATGCGGGCCAACCACATGTCTCTGCTGGATGAGTGGCGGGATGCGGTGGTGCGTGATGCGGACCGGGTTTATATGGCAGCCAACGGCCATTCCTTCAATATGAGCCTGTCCACCGGAGAGGACTCTTGCCTGGGCTGTCATGAAGACAAAGCCAAATTCTGTGACGCCTGTCATACCTATACCTCGGTAGATCCATATTGCTGGGAGTGTCACACAAACCCCAAGGAGATTGAATGATGGAAAAAGCAGAAGACGATTTCTGAAAGTGGCCGGCATTGCCGCCATCGGATTGGGGGCAGCTCCGGCAATGAATTTTGCAGCCTCGGACTCCCACGGCCCGGGGGCTGCTTCCAAAATAAAAAACAAAAATGCCCTTCATGCAAAACGGTGGGGGATGGTCATTGATGTCAAAAAAATTGACGACAAACTGGCCAAAAAAATCACCCATGCCTGCCACTCCCAGCACAATGTACCGGATTTTACCCATGAAGTGGATCAACAGGCATTTCCCGGCATCCGGCCGGTAGACCATAAACAGGAAATCAAGTGGATCTGGAAGGAAAAGTTCCACTATGCTTTCCCGGACAAGGAAGATGAATACCTGGCGGAAAAATACCACCACCTGCCGTTCATGGTTCTGTGCAACCACTGCAAAAACGCCCCCTGTGTCCAGGCATGCCCCACCCAGGCGACGTTCAAACGGGAAGACGGTATTGTGATTATGGATTTTCACCGCTGCATCGGATGCCGGTTCTGTATGGCGGCCTGCCCCTATGGATCCAGAAGTTTCAACTTTCGGGATCCCCGGCCGTTTATCGCAGAAACCGATCCGGATTTCCCCACCCGGTCCAAAGGGGTGGTGGAAAAATGCAACCTGTGTGCCGAGCGGCTTGCCAAAGGTGAATTGCCGCACTGTGTGGAAGCTTCGGAAGGCGCCATTGTGGTGGGGGACCTGGAAGATCCGGATTCAGAGATCCGGATGCTTCTCGGTGAACAGTATACAATCAGACGTAAACAGTCCCTGGGTACGGGACCCTCTGTTTACTACATCGTTTAAGAGAGGCGCATATGCTTGAGATAGCTGTCAAAGGAAGTAAAAATTACTGGTTGTGGATCATCTTTCTGCTGATAGTGATCGGGATCGGAAAAATCGCCTACCTGGATCAGTTCTTCAACGGACTGATGATCACGGGCATGAGCCGGGACGTGTCCTGGGGATTCTATATTGCCAACTTCACCTTTCTGGTGGGGGTGGCCGCCGGAGGAGTCATGGTGGTCATTCCCTATTACCTGCACGATTATGAAAAATTTCACCGGATCACCATTTTGGGGGAATTTCTGGCCGTAGCCAGTCTGATCATGTGCCTGTTGTTCATCATCGTGGACCTGGGCCAGCCGGTGCGCATGCTTAATGTGCTGCTGTATCCCACTCCGCATTCCATGCTGTTTTATGACATGCTCGTTTTAAATGGGTATCTGTTTTTAAACATTGTCATCGGCTGGAAAGTGCTGGAGGCGGAACGTAATCAGGTCACACCCCCGGCATGGACCAAGCCCCTGATCTATTTGTCCATACCCTTTGCCATCGGGATTCACACCGTGACCGCATACCTGTACTGCGGTCTGCCGGGCAGAGGATTCTGGCTCACCGCAATTCTGGCCCCGCGGTTTCTGGCCTCCGCCTTTGCCGCAGGACCGGCGTTTCTGATCATTTTGTGTTACATCATCCGGAAATTTACCAAGTTCGATCCGGGCTGGGAAGCCATGCAGACCCTGTCCAAAATCGTATGTTACGCTATTGTCGCCAACCTGTTCTTCTTTTTGTGCGAAGTGTTTGTGGTTTATTATTCCGGTATTCCCGGACATAAAACCCATCTCCAGTACCTACTGTTCGGATACCACGGATACAACGCCCTGGTGCCCTGGATGTGGAGCGGATTCATCCTGATGGGGATTGGTGCCGTCATGCTGGTGATCCCAAAATTCAGATCCAATATGTCCTGTTGCCGGTGGCCTGTGCCATGATCTTCGTGGGTGCCTGGATCGACAAGGGACTGGGCATGATCTCCGGCGGATTTGTTCCCTCCCCCTGCATCATGTGACCGAATACGCGCCAACGGGTCAGGAAATCATTATCACCTTAGGGGTCTATGCCACCGGATTTCTGGTGCTGACCATTCTGTACAAACTGGCCACCACGGTCAAGGAAGAGGTGAACGGCTGATGAACGGCTGATGCCGGTTGACGTCGTGACACCTGTCAACTGGCACCTGAAAAATGCGAAACAGGGGAGCGCCGAAACGGCCTCCCCTGTTTCATTTCAAATGACAGACACCTGCAATGAACCACTTTGGAAACAAACGGCTTTCAGATTCCCAGGATCTATTCCTGGAAGCCCTGAAAAACCGTTTTCTGGCAGCCATTTACAGCAAAGACCCGGAACAGACCAGGCAGGTGTATCTGCAGATTTCAGCCCATGCCAGGCACGGCCTGCCGTATCCCGGGGAAACCCGGGAAAAATACTACGGCAGGTTCAGGCCGCTTTTCTTCGATTCTACGAATTTGTCACATCCCCCTCTGTCAATCTTTCGGCCCCGTTTCAAGAACTGAAAACATTGCTGGCCGACCGGGTGAAAGCCCGGCAGGACCGTATTTGTCACATTGATTTTGACGTGTGGCGGAACCGGGCGGACCTGGCCTTCTGGCAGCTGGACCGGGTGATTGAAAATGCCATCACCGTCCAGCTGACATCCGGATGTTCCCATTTCTGCAGACGTTGCAATGAGTGGGCATTGCCCGGTGTCCGTGCCCATTTTTCATTCGCCGCCGCCCGAACGCTTCTGGAAAGACTCATCGCAGCCGGCAACACAGATCCGGCCTTGTATGGGGCATCTGATCCCCTGGACTGGAAAGACGATCCCCGTTCGCTTGCCGATCTGCTGATTCCCTTTGCCCATCAAGCACAATTCAGCCTGATCACCAAAGTGCCCCGGAAACAAAAACAGGTCCTGCTCCGTCTCCATGAGAACAACATCCCGGTTTCCGTCAGCATTACCGACAAAACCGGAACCGGGTTGCCGCTCTGGAAGCATCCGCCGGTATACATTTACAAAAGCAGCATGATTCCAATGATCTGCTGATCCCGGCCGGCCTGGATGAAGATTTCATCCATATCAAATCCTCCATCACCGATGCCTATGGCACGGAAGTCACCCCCGAAGGAATCTTTATCATCATTCCAACCTTTACCAGCGCCTTGTATCCCATGGGCCACAAAAAACTGCCGGTCACCCGGAAAACATCCGTCTTTCCGAAAAAAAAAATCGGACGTCAGGCATTGCTGGTGGATTATTTCAAACCCCTGGAAGTGGTGGGGGAACCAAACACCCGGTTCCATCTGTCCCGCCTGCTCGACGTTCAGGTGGAAAATATTCTGCTGGATAACGGATCCATGGATCTGTCCCCCCGGGGATGCGGAACCTGAAGGAATATTTCACCATTTTGAAGAACCTGCCCGTCGCCGCAGAGAACAGATGACCCGATCCATCCTCCGGGGTTGAAAAACGGTTTGTTCCTGCCGGTCGATACCAGAGCCTCAGTGACGAGGGCAAACTGCAGTACCGGCAAAAAATTGCCGCACACCTGGATTTCTGCGACAAAACCACGGTAGGTCAATCCAGGAGGTATGCAGTGTCTTTTTTCTTTCAGGCCATCACGGTGTATCTGTCCGGCCATGATACCCAGAAACGGATCATCGCCCGATTGATCCAAGAGGAGGCCGGCCGTCTCGAATCCCGGTATGGGAAATTATCCGGCGAAACCCTTTTTGACCAATTGCAGTCCGGCCCGGATGACGCCTTTTTTGATATCTTCCGGTTTTCCGTGACGTCACTGTTTTTGGCCGGCACCGACCTGCTGTCACCCGTTTCGTTCAGACATTTCCGGCAGGTTATGACCCGGTGCCGGACCGGTTTGTCAGGGTGCCACACAGTGCTCCATGATCACCGGCTGTATTTGAATCCGGGCTGGACTTTGATCAGTTTTTGGTATACGGATGTTCCGGATGCCGGATAATGTTGTCTGCCGTGTTCACTTCCACAATATGCCCCTCGTGAATGACCGCGATCCGGTCACACATATATCGGGCAGCCGCCAGGTTGTGGGTGATGAACAAAAAAGTCATGCCAAAGGTTCGCTTGATCTCTCCCAGCAGTTTGAACAGCTGAATGGCTATGGTGGCATCCAGCATGGAGGTGGGTTCATCTGCCACGATGAACTGCGGTTCAAGTACAATGGCCCGGGCAATGGCCACCCGCTGGCGCTGCCCTCCGGACAGCTGGTGCGGATACCGGCGGCAGAACGCTTCTCCCGGAGATAGCCCCACTGTATCCAAAGTATGAACCACTTTTTCGATCCGGGTGGCCGGAGTACCGATTTTTTGCACCATCAATGGTTCCAGCAGGGTTTCGGCAATGGACAGATGCGGATTCAGACTCTGGTAGGGATCCTGGAAAATCATCTGAACACGGGAGCGATACGCCTTTAACCGGGCGCCTTTCAGCTGACTGATCGGGATTTTGTCAAAATAGATCTCTCCGGCCGTGGGAGACTCCAATTTGACCAGAAGTCGTCCGGTGGTGGTTTTACCGCTCCCGCTCTGTCCCACCAGCCCGAAAGTCTCTCCCTCTTCGATGCCCAGGTCAATGCTGTTCAGCGCCAGTAATTTCCGGGAGGGCTGTGCAAAAAATTTTTTCCGGGGCATATAGGCTTTGGTTACCTGCTTCATTTCAACCAACAGCCTGTTTCTGGAATCATTTTTTCCATGTCCCCTCCTGATCACTTCCGGATTACAGCAGAATGCCTTGTGGGTGGGGGATATGTCGATCCAGTCTGGGAATCGGCCGGTACAGCCATCGGAACAGGCCGTACAGGAGACGGCAAACCGGCATTTTTTAGTATCGGTCATCTGATCCGGGGATTCCTTCATGTCCGGGACTTTGATATCGTTAAGATTGTCCAAAGACAGATAGGAGCTCAGCAACATGCGGGTATAGGGATGCCGGGGAGATGTGAACACCTCTTTTCGGGTACCGGTCTCAACGATCTGGCCGGCGTACATCACACAGATCTTCTCACAGACCGATGCCACCACGGCAATGTCATGGGAAATGAAGATCAGGCCGGTCCGGGTGGTTTGCTGCACCGTTTTGATCTCTTTGAGGATCTGATCCTGAACAATGACGTCCAGGGCGGTAGTGGGTTCATCAGCAATGATCAAGGCCGGATCACAGGCCAGCGCCATGGCGATGACAGCCCGCTGCTTCATGCCGCCGGAATATTCATGCGGGTAGTTGTTCATCCGTTCAACCGGAATATCCACCAGGTCGAACAACCCTTCATCCGGTCTGTGAGGTCGGTATCCGATATATCCGGCTGATGGGTGACAATCGCCTCTTTGATCTGGTCACCCACCGGCAACACCGGATTCAGGGCATTCATGGCCGCCTGAAAAATCATGGCGATTTTCGCCCCCCGGATCTTCTGCCACTGGGATTCCGTCAAAGATACCAGATCCCGGGCCTGAAAGCGCATTTGTCCTTCCAGAATCTCGGCGTTTTCCGGCAGCAATCCCATCAACGCCATGCCGATGGTGGTTTTGCCGCAGCCGGATTCCCCAACAAACCCAAGGGAATCTCCCCTTTCCAGATCAAAACTGATGCGATCCACGGCCCGGAGCAGCCCTTTCTGGGTCTGGTATCCGATGGTCAGATTGTCTACCGAAAGCAACGACATCTTATTCAGCCTGCCCCTCCTTTCGCAGACGGGGATCCAACACCTCATCCATGGCCCTTCCCAGCATGTAAAACGCCAGGGTCAAAAGGGAGATACACAGTCCCGGCGGAATCAGCCAGTAAGGCGCTTCAAACATATGCCCGGATTTCCATACCCATTGAAGCATCATGCCCCAGCTCACCTGACTGGGGTCACCGAACCCCAAAAAGGACAGGGCCGCTTCCACCAGTATGGCGGACGTCACCCGGAAGGTCATGTACAGAAACGCCAATGGCAGGACATTGGGCATGATGTGCCGCAGCACAATCCGGACATGAGAGGCCCCGGCAACCCGGGACGCTTCGATGAACGGCCGGTGCTTCAACGACAGAGTCTGGGACCGGATCACCCGGGAAACCGCGGGCCAGCGCATGATGGCAATGATAAATACAATGATCCAAATATTGAATTGACCGAACAATGAGGCCAAAATCAGCAGAATCACCAGAGAGGGCAGCACCATGATGACATCGGCCAGGCGCATGAGAAAAGCATCCAAAAGCCCCCCGGCATATCCGGCAATCATGCCGATGAGGGTTCCGATGACAATGCTGAAAAACGCAGCAGACAGGCCCACAATAAATGCCACTTTGGCCCCTTCCAGCAGCTGTGCCAGAATGTCTCTTCCCACATTGTCCGTACCCAGCCAGTGGGCAAGGCTGGGTCCTGTGGAGAGTTTGATATCCGGATCGATCCCGGTCATGGGATCATACATAGGATCGATGAGCGGCACCACAAAAGACGTAACAGCCATGACCATGAACACGCCCAGGATCGTCACTCCGGTTTTTCCCAGAGAATTTTGAATAAAAATCCGCCATCCTTTATAAAACCGTGACACAAAATATTTGTTCAGCACTGACATATCCTTAGGCTAATACGTAATTCGGGATCCAGCCAGGCATACAGCAGGTCCACGATCAGGTTGGCACACAGCACCACCAGCGCGATCAGAAGAAAACAGGCCTGGGCCAAGGGATAATCATTGTTGCTCACCGCAAATATCAGTTCCTTTCCGATGCCGGGCCAGGTAAAGATCTGTTCGGTCAACGCGCCCCCGTTGATGGAAAACGCCAGGGACAATCCCACGGAAGTAATCACAGGCAGGGCCGCATTGCGTGCCGCATGTTTGTTCCGGATCACTTTTTCACTCAATCCCTTGGCCCGGGCCGTCAGGATATAATCCTCCCTGAGCACCGACAGCATGGAGGACCGCATTAGAAGCAGATAAGACCCCAGGTTGATGACGAACAGGGTCAGAAGCGGCAGCATCAGGTGATGCAGCACATCCAGAACCCGGGTGATCACCGGCGCATTGGTGATCCACAAGGCCGGTGTCAACACCCCGCCCAGGGGAAACAAACCCAGTTTGAAACCCAGAATCCAGAGCAGCAGCAGAGCGAACCACGGGACAAACAGGGTATAACAGACCAGGGCGGATATGGACATGACATTGTCCAACCGGGATCCTTTATGCCAAGCTGCTATTTTGCCCAGAAACACCCCGACCACTGCGGCCAGAAATGTGGACGTGGTGAACAAAAGGATGGTCCATTTCAGTTTGTCCGCAATGATGGTTGCCACCGGTTCCCCGTAATGAAAGGACACGCCGAAATGACCGGTGAAAAAATTTTTCACATAGATCAGATACTGCTCCCACATAGGCCGGTCCAGCCCCATCTGTTGAATCAGATGGGCCATATCCTCGGGCGTCAGCATGGGATCCACCATTTTGGAGATCGGGTCACCCGGAGACAGCCGGAACAGAAAAAACAAGGCTGTGAGAATCACAAAAAAAATGACCCCGACCTCCACCAGCTTCAACAGGATATAACCGGACTTAGCCATATGATCGAATAAAATCCCTGATCGTTTAATCCACGGGTTTGACCATGCAAAGCGACCAGATATTACCGATACCGTCCACCCGTTCCACCCAGCCGGTGAACCGTTTGTTCACGGTGGCCTCAATGATGTGGGGATTGTACAGCGGGTAATACGGCACATCTTCCAGGAGCAGGGCCTGCATGTCGAAAATCAATTGTTTCCGGGCCTGTACATCCACGGTCATCATCTGCATTTCCGCCAGTTTGTCAAATGCCGGATTCCGGTAACCGCTCATGTTCCAATCCCTGGGATTATCGTTTTCGAGGAAAAGAACGAGGCCAGATAACCTGGGTCCAGATCCAGTTTGCCATACCCCAGGACAAACGCGTCAAAATCGTGTTTTCCTTTCACCGTTTCCAGCAGGGAATTGAATGCCATGGGCCTGGCAAAGGCCGGCATGCCCAGCTGTCTGAGCCATTCCTGGATCATGGTGCCGGCAAACGCCCGCTTGGGATCATAATCGGCCGGGGGTGTCAAAATCACGAATTTTTCCATTTTTTCACCGGAAGGCAGCCGAATGTCCGAGGGTTTTCTCAGGCTGCCGTCTGGAGCCACCGGGGGAGTTTCCCAGGAATATCCGGCATTGGAAAGCATCTGAACGGCGGTCTTGATTCGCGTTTCCTGATCCATTCCCTCCCCGTACTTTCTCACATCCGGATTGTGCCAGAAACGGTTTGCGGCCGGCACGATGGAATGCATGGGATTGCCGTGATTCTGGAGAATCCGGTCCAGAATGAACCCCTTGTCCACCACGGTGGCCACGGCCTGACGCAGAATCTTGTCATTAAACGGGGGTTTTCGCAGATTGAATCCCAGGTAGTAAAGCGCGCTTTTTTTGTTGAAGTGAAGGTCGATATCTGAATCTTCTTCCAGATCATTGAGGTATCCGGGCTGGATATCCCACCAGTAATAATCGATATCTCCCTTTTTCAACGCCAGAATCGCCACATCCGACGTGCCGTAAATGTTGAAAAGAATATGGTCCACATACGGCCCGAGCGTTAGGCTGCCGATGGTCTGGCCCTGGCCGAAGAAATGCGGATTTTTGATCATGTGGATATAGGCGCCTTTCTGATATTCATGCAGCATGAAAGGCCCCGTCCCCAGGGGATTGTCCACCTGATAGTCCTGCAGATACCGCAAGGGTTTTTCCGTGGCCAGCGCCTGTTTGCACACCGGTTCCCATTCTTTTTTCGACACCATGGGCGCGGTCATGACCCGGGGCAGAAACACGGCTGACGGTTCTTTCAGATGAAACACAACCGTATGGTCATCCAGCGCCTCCACTTTTTCAACAACCTGCCATTGACTGTGGTACCGGGGAATCTTGAAGTCGGCAAACACCTGCCGGGTGAACAGCACATCCGCACTGGTGAAATCAGACCCGTCCGACCATTTGGCTTCCCTGAGCCTAACAGTGTAGGTCAATTTCTCTTCATTGAACACGGCATCTTCCTTTGCCAGCCAGGGAATCATTTCCAGGGTTTCAGGATGCCTTCGAAACAGCGGTTGATAGATCTGGGACAAAATATTTCGGGAGTTGACATCGGTGCCCAGCCACAGGTTCAGCGACCGGGGCTCTTCCGGCAGCCCGATTTTCAGAAACGGCGGTTCTTTTGGTCCGCTGCAGGAAAACAGTCCGGCAACAGCCAGCCCCAGGATGGCAAGTGCCATCACAATTGGAAAAAATCTGATTTTCAGGTCAAACAAATCGTTGAATGAGTTGGTCGTTTTTTTTTGAATCTGCCCCACTGATTTTCTCCTCTATGAAATTTACCACATCTGTTTCTAACTTCTGATTGTTGAACCGGTTGATCCGGGGAATTCCCCCGGACTGATGCAGTTGATCTCAACCAGTTTGTCTCCGATGATATCAATCCCCACAAAATACAGGCCATCCCGCCTTAGTTTGGGTTTGATGCGCCGGCAGATCTCCTTTTGGGCCGGGGTGATCTCATGTTTAAACGCCATGGCACCGGCATGGACATTGGTCCTGAAATCACCGGAGAGAGATTTTCTGCCCATGGCGCCCAGAATCTCCCCGTCCAGCAGCAGAATTCTAACATCTCCCTCTTCCTTCACCTGTTTCAAATATTCCTGCACCATGATGGGCTGACGTTCCGGATACGGTTTTCCCGCCCGGACGTAATAATTGATCAGCGAATTGAGATTTTCCTGGTCCTGATTGCTGACCTTGATCACCCCATGTCCCCCATGGCCGTGCAGGGGTTTGATCACCATGGCGCCGCCAAAATCATCGATAATTTTTTTCAACCGGCTGGGGTCTCTGGATACATGGGTTTCCGGAATGATGTCCGGAAAATTAAGAATATACGCCTTACTACAGCAGCTGAGCTGGCCCAGAGTATTGTTCACCATAAACACCTGATCGCTCACCGGACCCAGAAACTCCAGTGCTTCATGATTAATCGGCGGATTTTTTCTCAGAAACAGCACATCCAGATCGGTCACGGTTTCAAAAATCAGTTCTTCCCGGTTCAGGCAGCAGATCAGGTCTGCCCAGTAATTTTTGAGATGCTGATTCCTGGGTACGGAAATATGGCGCATCCGCGCCACCACCTCATTTTTACGGACATAAATATCATGGGGTTCCAGAAAAAACACTTCATGGCCCCGCTGATTGCACTCGTACATGATCTGGGCCGTGGTGTCCCACTCCGGATCGATCTGTCGCAGATCATCCATTAAGAAAGCGATTTCCATGATATGTGTTCAAGGCCTCCTGAGCCTGTGATTTTGTCCCGGTTCAAAATCCACGCATTTGCCTCTTTTAGGACATGACAGGTAAATTGTCAAACTCTTACATAAATTTTCCATTTGGTGTATTCTTCCCCAGTCACCCTGATTATTCACCTTGAGACACGAAGGACCGATATTGTGAAAGACACGCTTTTCATCCAGTTTTACGGCCGGACCGGCAGTGGATGGTTTGACCTGTGCAACGGATTTTCAGACACCTGGGACCTGTGCAGCGGAAAAGGAGAGTTTCTGTGGATCCCTTTGGAACTGAACCCGGATCTATGGTATAAAGAAGAGGCATATCAACCGATTCCTCTGCCCATAAAAAGGGCACTATCCATGTCAGTGCCAGTTATGTGAATCACCTGTACCAGGCCTATTTATGGGCTTTGGCCTATCCGGACATCCAGGTGATCGTGGGCGGGCCGGTGGCGTCGGAACGGTGCACGGGAAAACCGGGCTGGCAGTCGGTACATTTTAAGGTGGAAAAACCGCTGCCAAAGAATCTGGTCATGACCGGTCAGAGCGTGGAAGGGTTTTTCGGAATGCCTGAATTTTCAGGCAGATGGCGCCTGAAACTGCCATCGCAGATTCCGGATGATGCCCGGATCTATTTCTCCTATACCCTTGAAAACCAGTGTTACTGGAAAAAATGTCCGTTCTGTTCCATTGCCCAGCACTCTGCCGCCCATTTCAGAAAACGCCCGGTGATAGATCTGGCTTTCACGGATCTGGATTACAATGGACATAAAATCGTGCGGCTCAATACCGGTTCCATGACACCGGAACATATTCGGCAACTGCTTCCCATGCTGCCTGTGCAACCGGATATGGAATACCGGTTTTCATGCGGGCTGCAGCTGCGGAAACCCGCGCCATGAAAGAGGCAGTGGCCGAAATGGAAAACACTATTCCCGACTGTACCCTGGGATTTGGTATCGAATTTCCCTCAGACCGCATGTGGAAGTATCTGAACAAAGGCACCCGGATGACCGACGTGATCAAAACCCTGGAATTCTGCACCGAAACCGGGTTCAAGGTCAACGCCAACGTCATTCTGGGCTGGAACAATCTGACGGAACAAGACATCCGTGACCTGGAAGGCTTCATGCAGCGTTTATCCGGGAAAACCGTCACCACCCTACAGCTTCGCTGGCTGTTCGCTCACCCCTATACCCCGATATATGACACCTATGACGGTGTTGAAAACAGTATCCGGCTGGGGCCCTTCAACTGTGGTTTTCATGTCACCATTCCGGACCACCAGATGACATTGAACCAGGTGGGGGCCAGAATCATCAAAGAGGCATGTCTCAAAAAGGAATCCAGCTTCAGGGGTACAAAAATCTGAACAAAGGGATTTCATCAGACCGAGCGTCATCTAAAGCTTGACAATCATGAGAAATTGTAATTGGATACACAAAAATGATTTACGCATGATGCGTTGTCACATGCCATGAGAACAACCAGAAATTCAGGATGCCCCATCATGAACAAGAAGCTGTCACGGATGCGATTTTTCCGTGTGCCGAAAAGAACAGGTGCCAGATATTTCTGGATTGCCCTGATCGGCCTGTTCTGCCTGGCCTCTAACGGCCTGGCCCAGGAAAAAATATCATCAATTTTCTGGGCATGACGTTTATCCGTGTGGAACCCGGCAGATTTGAGATGGGAAGCCCGGATTCCGAACCCCACCGGGAAAGCAACGAACCCCGGCATTGGGTGGAAATCTCCGAACCGTTTTATCTCCAGAAAACCGAAGTCACCCTGGAACAATGGCAGGCCCTTATGGGGAAAGCGATTCTTTTGAAAAAGCAGGGAGGCCCTCAAACGCCTGTGACGCGCGTCTCCTATTATGACTGTCAGAAATTCATCAGAAAGTTAAACCAAATGGACACGGCCCGATACCGGCTGCCTTCGGAAAAAGAATGGGAATATGCCTGCCGGGCCGGAACCGCCACCGCCTACAGCTGGGGCAATGATCCGGAATGCCGTCTGGCCATGTATGGCAATACGCCGAAACGACATGGGAAGTGCAACACATACTACCGCTCCACCGGACTGCCGGTGGGCGGCCCGGCGCCGGTGGCATCCTTTCCCCCCAACCCATGGGGGTTTTATGACATGCACGGCAATGTCTGGGAATGGTGTCAGGATGAATATACGGACGATATCAGGGAACCCGGCGTCAACACGTATGATCTTTTTTCTGCCCGGCCCCGGGTCCGCCGGGGCGGCAGCTGGTATCTGTACGGCTGGTATATGCGTAGTGCCAACCGGACTTACGCCCATCCCGGCGCCGATATCAAACTACCGGGTTCCGGCTGGTTCTTGAGGTGGATTGATGCGAGTCAAACTGTTAAGTTTTCTGAAAATTTATGAGGAGGAAATCAGCCTGTTTCTTTGGACGGCTGCCCTTCTTTTCATTATTCGCAGCTCAGGCATCATCCTGAACAACTATGCGGAAACCGCTTTTCTGAAACGGTACGGCGTGGAATTCATGCCGCTGGTCAACATGCTCAATGCCGTGGCCACCTTTTTTATCACCGGATTTCTCACCATGTTCTTGAGCAAGACCTCCGGTGCCAGACTTCTGTATTATATTTTCATTTTTCGGGAATCATTGTCACTGTCATCCGTCTGTTGATTCCGTTCGGCATCGAGCTGCTGTACCCGCTGCTGTTCATGCTTAAAAGTCAGTTTGAGCTGCTTCAGGCCTTGTTGTTCTGGAATATGTGCAACGATCTGTTCAATACCCGCCAGTCCAAACGACTGTTTCCGCTGCTTACCGCCGGCGGTGTGATCGGACTGATCCTGGGCAGTTTCGGCACCCCGTATTTTGCACGGCTTTTCAGTCTGGACAACCTGTTGTACCTGTATCTGATCACCACTGTCATGGGTGCACTGCTGATACAGGCCATGGGGCGAAGCTACGCCACCTTGATCTACACGGAAAAAACCGGAAAATCCGCCAAAAAGAAACCGCCTATGATCGACGAGATCAAACGGGTCTATCCGCTCATCAAGGATTCCATTCTGGTCAAAATTGTGCTGGTCCTGACGTTCATGCCCAACGTGGTGATCCCCATCATGAACTATCAGTTCAACTATGCCGTGAATGAACAGTTTGCCTCGGAAAGCGCCATGATCCAGTTTTTCGGTTATTTCAGAGGCAGCCTGTATATCGTCAGTTTGTTCATTCTTCTGTTTGTGGGCCGCATCTATGGCAAATGGGGCCTGCCAGTGGCCCTGATGTTCCACCCTTTCAATTACATGATCGCGTTTTTCGCCTTTCTGTTCCGATTTGACGTTTTTTCGGCCATGTATGCCAGGATGTCCACCAACATCATCCGCACCACCATCAACATGCCGGCCAACAGCATTCTCATCGGGCTGTTTCCCGAATCCTACCGAAACATGATCCGGCCGTTCCTGCGGGGAACGGTGGTCCGAATTGCTTTGTTCATAGGATCCTCTCTGATATTGTTATCCACGCCTCTGTTTCATCCCCGGTATCTGACCCTGGTGGCCCTGCCGTTCATGATCGCCTGGGTGGCGGCCCCGTTCGTGCTCAAATCCAATTACTCAAAAATCCTGCTGGATCTGATCGCCAAAAATATGCTGGACATCAAATCCATGGATCAAAAAGAACTGGCACAGATATTTAACCAGGAAAAAACCCTGTCCACCCTGGAGGCATCTTTTTTGTCCGCCAGGGGAAAAGATGCCGTTTGGTATGCCCGGCTTCTGAAAAACTTCTCACCCGAAAGACTGGATGAGTTGATTATCAAAAACCTGGAAAATCAGGACGAACCCACCCAGGTGGCACTCATTAAACTGATCACACCCGAATCAGGTCCAAAGGCGGCCAGAGACCTCATTCCAAGGCTGTCCCCTGACCGCCCCGAGACCACCATTGCCATTCTCAAACTCATCCACCGGCACAATGTCAAAGTAGCGGATCATCCGGATGTGTCCGGTTTTCTCACCAATCCTCATCCTGTGATCCGGGGCTTTGCCGGAGCTTGCATTCACGCCGACCAACCGGAAACGCTTGACCAGTTCATTTCGGACTGGCTTGCGGAGCAGGACCCTGTGCACCGGCAATCCGGCATCATCTGTGCCGGATTGAGCCGCAATAAAAAATGGATCCCCCAGCTCAGAGACCTCCTTAGAAGCGCGGAAATCGATCCTGTCATTCCAGATATCATCATTGCATTGTCCCGGCTTGAAACCGACGACATCAATGCCCTGGCCCGGGATTACCTGACCCATCCCCGGATGGACGTCCGCATGGCTGCGCTGGACGCGTTGTCCATTGTCGATGACGATACCCTTCAGAAGACCGTTCTGCTGATCGGTGACCCATCGGATGATATCCATCAATTTGCCAAGAATAAAATTAAAGCCGCCGATTATCAAAACCCGCGGCTTTTGGTGGAATCCCTGGGTCTGCCGTCCACCCGGATCCGTAAAGGCCTTTTCAATCTGCTGGACACCCTGGACATCAAAGAATTCGATGTATTGATCTTTGCCAAAAAGAACCTGGAAAAATCCTATGAAACCCTGGCTATGGCCGCTTCTCTGGAAAATATCCCCCAAGGGCCTATGCGGGATCTGACCATCACGCACCTGATGGAAAAAAAAGAAATGGTTCTGGAAAATATCATCCGGGTCCTGGCCATCCATGATCAAAGCGGCCGGATGCGGACCGCCTGGCAAGGGATCTTTTCAGCCGACACCCGGCAACGGGCCAATGCCATTGAGCTGCTCAATGACATATTGGACAGAAAGACTTTCAACACCATGCTGCCGCTGCTGGAAAGCCCCACCATGGCCGTTGCCCTGGCCGACGGGAAAAAACAAGTTAAAATCCCTGACTTTTCTTCGGACGGCAGACAGGCCGCTTCGGAACTGCTGTCTTCGGCCGACTGGGTAGATGTGATCCTGGGGCTGGGATTGATCAAGGAAATCCCTGATCTGAAACCGGTCTCGGATTGGGGCAAGAACCTGACCCAATCCGAAAATCCACATATTTCAAAGGAAGTCCATATGATCTTGAAAAAAACAAATTCCACAACTGATGCGGATACCCCGGAAAAATTATCCCTTGGGGAAAAATACTGCTGTTGAAAGAGATCGATATCTTTTCGGGATTGACCGCTTCGGAACTGGCAGCCATCGCTCGGTGACTGAAGAAATGGAAATGGCCGAAAATGAGGACGTGATCAAGCAGAACAGTATCGGCGAAACCGTTTATCTGATCATCAATGGCCAGGTATCGGTCATCATGGAAAAAGAGGACGGAAGCCAGGCAGAGATCGATCAGATGGATTCCGGCGCAGCGTTCGGGGAGATGGCCCTGATCGACAATTCTCCCCGATCTGCCACCATTCGAACCATCACCCCAAGCCGTTTTCTGATTCTTCATAAACAGGAATTCAAGGAAACCGCCATGGAATTCCCCCGCATCGCCCTGCAGATCTGCTCGGTGCTCAGCCAGCGCATCCGGCACCTGCATTCTCTGGTTCAGAATAAAAAATCATAAGGGTCTCCCATTTGATGCTTTCAGCAGCCGGACAATGGTATCTGCCAGATCATCCCGCCCCCGGTCCCTGAGCAGCGGGATCAGGGGCCGGTAAAACGGGGGCCGGACCCGGATGGTGATGTCGAACTGTGAAATATCTTCGGAAGTGATTTCATCGGTTTCAAACGCCCGGGTTTTATCCAGCAGACCCAGTGCCGTCAGTTCGGTCATGGTGCGTACGCATTTTTCACAACGGCCGCAATTGAGCTGATCCGGGACATTGGCCAGACAGACCCGGAAGTTCTGAAATGCCGTATCCCACTGAGAGACAATCCTGATTTTCTCCAGACGGGACCGTTCATAATCCCGGTGCCGGATTCTCACGGCATAGCTGGAGTATTCCGGATCCAGCAGCGGATGGGACCCGCAGGGATGCAGATTGGGAATGTCATAGGACGAACCGATGAACATCAGATGAATCCGGTTACTGAACCCATGGGCCATGGCAGCCAGGACCGCCCCGAAAAAACTGTTCAGCCAAAGGTCCCGCTCATCGCACAGATGGCGGATATTGGTATACACCGGCACCAGCGTCACCCCGGCATCGTCCGTGATCCGGGAAATCGCGGTGACGGCCCGGTCAAACACTTGCAGTTTGGCGCCCCGCTCCCTCACACCGCCGATATCGAATCCATGGAGAAAAAACCCCTCCTTGATATGGGCCGGATGAGATTCGGGGAAATTGAGACGGTTCAGGCGCAGCGCAGCCAGAGAATCCATGCCGCCGGACATGACCATCCCGGTTCTGCCCGGGTGGACCGGAAGCCGGTGCGCATCAGTGGCGGATTCGATCGGAATAGGCGTATACCGTCCCTGGGTCCAGTGGAACAGGAGGTGCATGGCCACCTGAATCCCTTCTTTGAGAAACGGACACACCGCTCCGTCCACAAACACCCGTTTTTCCCCCAGATGCAGGGCCGGCAGCAGACATCCTGTCAGAAACGCGTCCGGATTGGCAGAAAACCCCCGGGCGTGGTCTTCCGGCGTTTTGAAAAATACTTTTTTTTCAGGCAGGTCGCTGTCTTCAAACAGAACCCGGGCTGAAGCCACGGCAAAACCGGCGTCCCGTTCCAGTTGAATATGGGTAATTTTCATGGATCTTCCTTTGGATTATTCTCTGTTTCTCATGTCTGTAACGTTTGACATCCTATAACCTGATGACCGGCGATCGGGCCTTTTCAGCGGCAAAATCAATGATCTGCAGGGCGATGTCAATGCCGCAGGCCGCTTCCAGGCCCCGGAATCCCGGAGAATAATTGACCTCGATGACACAGGGCAGATCACGGTGAGTCCCCATTATGTCGATTCCGGCAATATCCAGGCAGCAGGCCTTTGCCGCCGCCACTGCCATCTTTTCCCATAATACCGGGGGATTGAATGATTTTGCCCGGCCGTGACGATGGATATTGGTTCTGAAATCATCTGCCGCCGGCAGAAGCGTCATGGCTCCCGCCACCTGGCCACCGATCACCAGAATCCTCGCATCAAGCCTCCCTGACGGGGGAAAGAACCGCTGAACCAGCAGACCTTTTACCGGATCGAGCCGGGCATTCACACAGGACCTGGCTTGATCAGGGCCATCGATTTTAAACACCCCGTCCCCTCCCATTCCGCTGGGCTGTTTGACCACCAACGGATATCCCCCCAGCCGGTCCACCGCATCAAAAAGAGATGTCTGCCGGGTGATAAAACAGGTGTCCGGCACCGGAATTCCGGCAGCAGCCAGAATCTGAAGCGTGATATACTGGTGCCGGGCAATGGTCACTCCCTCCAGACCGTTCACTAAGGGAATACCCATGGCCTGGAATTGCCGGAGTATCACAAATCCATACTCCCCCATGGGCGATCCCTGGCGGGGAAGTAACACATCCGGCAGATCACCGGTCAGTGACTCGCTACAGCCGTGAATCCCCGGGGCCTGGTTTTGAGCGCACAGGTCAGCTGATACGGATTGATGAGTATCAGGCGATGTCCCTGTGCCGGGCGGCCTGGTCCAGCCGTCCGTTGGGATGGAACCCCAGGCCATGAATAGTGAGAACACCGATGTTCATTGGATATCTTCTTTCGGGAACGGTTCGGAATTGGTACTGTTTTGTTTTTTTGGCGGGCGCATATGCACCGGCATCCAGATGCCCATCTGCTTGTTTGTCTGTTCACTGAAATAGGTGGTGATTTTCCGTGTGCGGTTCCACCGGGCGATTTTTTGGGTGGCCAAATTGGATTCGTCAATGACGGCAAACACCTTGTATTGACCAGCGCAGGCCGTCAACCCCTCCAGCAGTCGGCGCCCCACCCCCAGGGACCGGTACTCGGGCCGTACAGAGGTATAGCCCCTTTCCACATATCCGGAAAAATCCATGCCTGTGGCTGTTCTCAATCGCTGGATCAAAGCAGGCCTGGGATGTTTAAGGCAAGAACACCCCACTATTTTTTGTTTTCCATGGCACAGCCGATCAGATAGGCGTTCTCAAGATTGGACCGGACATGGGTGGCATTGACGGCTCCCCCGGCCAATACCATGGCATGGATCTGATCCAGACAGACCGGCATCAGATCTGCCGGAGACTTAAAAGAAAAAGCTATCTCCGTGCCCAGAACCAACCGGATGCCGCGAGCCCACCGCATCCGAACCAGATGATCTGCCGGATACTGCCCCAGGTAAGACAGAATCTCAAGCGGGCCGGCCAGGGTCTGCCAGAACGGAATGCCGGGCAACGAATCGATTTCCTCATAGGCATGGGTTATCTCAGGCAAAGGGCGATCCGGCGGCAGATCAAAGGAATGCACCACATGGGGATGGTTCAGGACAAACCGCGCCAAAACCGCATCCGTTCCGTTTTCAAAAAGATCCGGAGCGGAAACATGGTTCCAGATCCCGGCTTTGGCGGTCTGCCATAACAGATTGGCAGGCTTCTGCGCCCGATCGGGCGAATTTTGCCACCGGATCATTTTCAATCCTTTGCCGATCCATTTTTCAAGCACGGCCGGCAAATCCGAAGGCGAAGAAGTATCCAGGCGGGCTGTCACACTGAACCACACCGCCTCTGTCTGCTTTTCCCGCCACCGGTAAACCCGGCCCATCTTTGCAAAAAAATCCAGAGGGCAGTGACGGCATGGGGCGGAAACCCAAGATGTCGTCTTCATTTCAGCAGGGTCCGTTCCTGGATGACCATGGAGGCCTGCCGGATAAAATCCGGGTGACTGTGATGCCGTCCATGAGGGTCCTCTGGATGTCCATCAATGTCAGATCCGGATGATACCGTTTTGCCTGAGCGACCACTTCCCGGCCGTTTCTGGCTTCCAGCACTGTGAAGCCCCGGTATTGCATCACATCTTTGAACAGCTTTCGGTTCCGGGGCTCATCTCCCACAATCAGAATGGTTCCGGTTTCCTTCATGAAATTTCCTTTGGCGGTGATGGTACCGCCGTCCAGGGTGAATCTGGCTGCATTGGAAAGCAGATTGTACATGATCTGTTTGAGTCTTCGGTTGTCGGCGATAATCTGTTGTTCCTGAATCCCAGTGGTCATTTCTTTGTTCAGAGTGATATTATGTTTGGCCGCTTTCCAGAATATCATCCACATATTCCTGCTGTTTGTCAACCAGAGGCCCGAAATACTGCTCCTTGAGCACTCCGGAAAATCCGATGATCGCATTGAGCGGGGTCCGCAAGTTTATGGGACATTCAGGCCAGAAAATCGGATTTTGCCCGGTTGACCTGCTCAGCCGATTCTTTGGCCTGTTTGAGTTCGTTTTCGCACTGCAGCCGCTGGGTGATATTTTTCTTGACCGCCACAAAATGGGACACCTTCCTCTGAGGATCCCGGACCGGTGCAATGGATGCCCGCGCCCAATAGATGGCGCCGTTTTTATCTTTGTTGCAGAAAGTACCGTGCCAGTGCCTGCCCGATCATGCTTTTTTTATCTTTGACATTTATGTTTTGCAAATGTTATTTTCAAAAATCAGCGTGTTTCGCCTGTTTCTGACGGTTCTCTGTTCCGGAGTGAAATTAATTTTATGATTGACAAATAATCAAGAAATTTATAGTATTAAGAGTTTTTTATAATATTTCTAATCGACCTAAAGTGACAGGACAGATTGATTTGACAAGGAGAGTTTAACCATGTACGCAGTAATCAGAACCGGCGGTAAGCAATACAGGGTTCAGGAGAATCAGATCCTGAAAGTTGAAAAACTGGCGGGAACCGAAGGTTCGGAAATTGAATTCAACGATGTGCTTCTGTATTCAGACGGAGAAACCCTCACAGTGGGGAACCCGATGGTGGAGAACGCTGTGGTCCGGGCCCATGTCGTGGAACAGGGACGGGACAGAAAGCAGCTGGTCTTTAAATACAAACGGCGCAAAGGGTACCGCAAAATGCAGGGCCACCGCCAGCATTACACCCAGATTAAAATTGCGTCCATTTCCGCATAATTGAAACCAGAAAGGATGTGACACATGTCTCATAAAAAAGCTGCCGGCAGTTCAAAAAAACGGCCGGGATTCAAACGCCCAGCGCCGGGGGGTTAAAAAATTCGGCGGACAGACCGTTTCAGCCGGCAACATCATTGTCCGGCAGGTGGGTACCAGAATCCATCCGGGAAACAATGTAGGGATGGGAAAGGATTATACACTGTTTGCCATGATCGACGGTGTGGTGACCTTTGAAAGAAAAGGCCGTGACCGTAAAAAAGTCAGTGTCTATGCCGCGTGAAATTCGTTGATGAGGCGGTAATCACCATTCAATCCGGTGACGGGGGCCTGGATGCACCTCTTTCAGAAGAGAGCGGTTCATCGAACGGGGCGGGCCGGACGGCGGGGACGGCGGGGATGGGGCCATGTCATCTTAAGAGTGGACAGGGGCAAACGCACCCTATATGACTTGCACCGCCAGAAGACCCACCGGGCACAGAACGGATCACCGGGGATGGGCCGTCAGAAACACGGAAAAACGGCAGTCACTGTTATATCGACCTGCCGCCGGGAACCCTGGTCCGGGATGCGGATACTCTTCAGACTATTGTCGACCTCACCAGTGAAGGAGACGAATATATCATCGCCCAGGGGGAAAAGGCGGACGGGGAAACAAACGGTTCGCCACTTCCACCAACCGGGCTCCCCGGTATTCCCAGCCCGGACTCCCCGGAACCGAACAAAAGCTCAAACTTGAACTGAAATTGCTGGCTGACGTGGGAATTGTGGGTCTGCCCAATGCCGGCAAATCAACGCTGATCGCGGCCATGTCCGCGGCCCAGCCCAAAATCGGAGCCTATCCGTTCACCACCCTGACCCCCACCCTGGGCATGGTGACACCGCCGTTCGGTGAACCGTTTGCCGTTGCCGACATTCCAGGGCTGATTCAAGGTGCCCACCAGGGCACCGGACTGGGAATAAAGTTTCTCAAACATATTGAACGGACCGGCATATTGATCCATCTGATCGATGCCGGTGCCATTGATCCCGAATCCCCCTTGACAGCATATACCACCATTAACAGGGAACTGCATCTTTACAGCCGGTCTCTGGCAGACAAAAATCAAATCGTTGTGCTCAATAAAATTGATCTGGCCGGTACTGATTACCGGGTCGCCAGTTTTTGCCGGGCAGCGCCGGAGCTTGAGGTACACACCATTTCCGCCGCCACCGGACAGGGGGTTGACAGGCTGATCAGACATCTGGCATCCTGCCTTCAGAAAGAGTAATTCAATGAAAGCCGGGCTTTTCGGAGGTACATTCAATCCGCTTCACATGGCCCATATCCGGATTGCCGACCATGTCAGACAGCAGATAAGGCTGGACCAGATCTTTTTTTTTCCTTCCGCCACCCCACCCCATAAACCCAAGTTCGACCTGGCAACGGCAAAAGACCGGTATGATATGGTGGTCCAAAGTCTTGAACACAAAGACGGGCTGGTGCCATCAGACATTGAAATCTCCCGGAAAGGCCCTTCTTTTACCATTGACACGATTCTCGCGTTCAAACAGCGATACGGAAAATCCTGCCGGTTTTATCTTCTCATGGGATCTGATGCATTTTTTGATACCCCGTCCTGGAAACGGCAGAAAGATATTTTTGCCGCCGTGTCCATTGTTGTCATGCCCAGACAGGACATCTTCGTCCACACAGATGTTCGATCCTTCTTGACGAACATATCTCAAAAGGCTACACATGGGATCAGGGGAAGCAACAGTTTGTCCATGACAGGCTTAAACCGGTCCGGGTGTGCCCCGTTCCCCTGATTGACATATCATCCACCCTGATACGCAGCCGGGTGAAACAGCATCTTCCATCAAAGAGCTGGTTCCGGCTCCGGTGGAAAAATCATCCGTGAAAGGAAATTGTATTTATGACTGATGCGTCACAAGCACTGGCCCCTATCTGACTCATGTGTTCAGCCGGAAACCCCGTTCGGTCACTGCCATTAATGTCAAATCCCTGACCTCATACGCTGACACCCTGGTCATTGTCGAAGCCGGCTCCCACCGCCAGGTGACCTCTTTGGCCGAGCATGTGGTTTCCCAATTGAAATCACAGCAAATCTCCCCTTTTGGAACCGAAGGCATCAAGGAGGGTGAATGGGCCCTGCTGGACTACGGCAGCCTGATCATCCATATATTTGAAACAAAATCAAAGGCGTTTTACGATCTGGAAGGCCTGTGGAGCGATGCGCCACGAATGGATCTGTCTGAATTTGACAGCCCGTCTCCGTCGTCGGGGAACGCATCATGACATCGACTTCGACACCGGTGAACATTCTCATGATCTTAGACGGATGGGGTATCAATGAACATCAGATGGACGGCAATGCCGCTGCCCGGGCCGACACTCCGTTTCTGGACCATCTTCTGACCCGAACGTCTTGTTGTCAGCTGGCTTGTTCCGGCCCGGCCGTGGGCCTGCCCGTGGGCACCATGGGAAATTCCGAGGTGGGCCACATGAACATCGGTGCCGGCCGGCGAGTCCTCCAGGACCTGATCCGCATCAATGCCGCCATTGAAGACCGGACTTTATTTGACAACCCGGTGCTGACTGCTGCCATGGATACCTTAAAACAGAAGGGTAAGGCGCTGCATCTCATGGGCCTGCTGTCGGACGGCGGGGTTCACAGCCATATTTCCCATACCCTGGCGCTGGTGGACATGGCCCGGATCCGTGGAGTCAAAACCGTATACATTCACGCCATTCTGGACGGCAGAGACACTCCGCCCAAAAGCGGCATTACTTATATGAACCAGCTCGTCCGGCACCTGGATCAATACGGGTTCGGCCGGGTCAAAACCATTACCGGCCGATACTGGACAATGGACCGGGATACCCGGTGGGACCGCGTTCAAAAAGGGTATGACCTGATGACTGCGGGGAAAGGAAAACGGTATCCCGATCCTGTGGCGGCCATTCAGGCCGCCTATGACCAGGGTGAAACCGATGAATTTGTCTCCCCGGTTTTATTGAAGACCGCCCCGGATCCGACACCGGTACCATCACGGACGAAGACGGGATCCTCTTTTTCAATTTCCGGGCAGACCGGGCCAAAGAAATCACCCGGGCCTTCACTGAAAAGGGATTTTCTGCGTTCAACAGACAGATGTTACCCGCGCTGTCCTGTTTTGTAACCATGACCCGGTATGATGACTCCTTCGATCTGCCGGCGGCTTTTGGGCCGCAACGGCTGACAAATATTTTCGGTCAGGTTTTGAGCGACCACGGCATCGCTCAGCTGAGAGTCGCGGAAACCGAAAAATACGCCCATGTCACCTATTTTTTCAACGGCGGGGAGGAAACCGAATTTGACGGTGAAAAGCGGATTCTGATCCCGTCCCCCCGGGATGTGGCCACGTATGATCAAAAACCGGAAATGAGTGCATTTGAGGTGGCACAAAGCACCTGCCGGGAAATCCGGTCCGGCCGCTTCGGATTCATTGTCTTGAATTTTGCCAACATGGACATGGTGGGGCATACCGGCGTTTTTGCGGCCGCCGTCAAAGCCTGTGAAACCGTTGACCGATGCGTTTCCCAGGTGGTGGAAGCCATCTGGAAAACCGGCGGAACAGCCTTTGTCACGGCCGATCACGGCAACTGTGAACAGATGATCGCCCCGGACGGGTCTCCCCATACCGCCCACACCCTGAACCCGGTGCCGTTTATTATCGCAGAAAAGAATCCACCGGCATCACATTGAAAACGGCATTCTCGGAGATATCGCCCCACCATCCTCAAGAAGCTCCATTTACCCCAACCCAGGGAAATGACCGGCACCCCCATGATGATTGACTGAATCAGAGGACCCCATGATGGAACAGATGACAGACTATATCACCGGCAGAGAGGTACACCTGATCGGACCGGAAATCAGCCGCCAGAATTTTGAAAAATTTCTGGTGGAAACCAGAGGATATGCCAAACAGGACATCCAGGTCAACGAACCGCTGACCGTCCAGTTTCAAGGGGAGGATTATGTATCTTCCATCGACCTGGTGGTCTGTATCAAAGACCGGGCCGTGATGGCTGTCACCTGCGTGGCCGGCTCCATCGGGTCATATGAACGGGAAATCCTGGCTGGGGCCAGGCTGGTGAGGCCATATCAGATTCCGTTCGCCGTGACCACGGACGCCAGGGATGCAGTGATCATGAACACGTTGACCGGCAAGACCATCGGAAAGGGGCTGTCAGCGGTGCCGTCCCGGGAACAGATGGTAGAAAACCTGCCCAAACTTCTGTTTGAACCGCTGGATGAAACAAGAAAGGAACGGGAGATGATAATCTACCGCTCCTTTAATCTGGAAAAAGTCAATCGATGACTTGTGTTAGAATTCCCGCTGGCAGTGTTTGCAGATTTTGGCCCTTTTTTTGATGATTTCCGCACAATAGGGGCATTCTCTGGTGTAATGGCGTTCGTGGAGCTGGTGAATGGCCGCTTTCACACCGTTCTCAAGCACCGGGGTGGGGAATTTGTGGTTGATCAGAGGTTCGATGGCTTCCACGCCGCCCAGCTCCCCGACCATCTCAGCGGCCTTGAGCCGGGCCCGGTTAGGGATCGCCGGATCCAGCAGCATTTTCAAAATTTCATCCCAGTCCTTTGACATGTAGTAATCGGTCAAAATGGAAAACGCCTGTTTAGTTTTTTCCTTGAGTTCATTCTGATGGATCAACGCCTCACTGTCCAGTTTACTGCCGGTGCCCCCCACCGGGCTGAAGACGGGCATGTATTCAAAATTCTTCTGCCCGGGTTCATTAATGCACCGGTAGGACGCGGGGGCTTCCATGGTATCCTTTAGATGATCCCATCCTTTTCTGTAGGACGGGCACTCATCATTGAAGCAAACAAACAGATACGGGGTGCCCCATCCCAGTCCATCGGAAAAATTGATGGGCGGTACTTCCCACAGGATCATCTCTTGATTGCAATGGGGGCAGACCGGTTTTTCCATCCGGATGAATTTATCCAGCAGTTCCTCTTTTGTTTCAAATGCCATTATGTTCATCTCCCTTTGAAAAGTCTGACGGCTTGAATCAAAATAATCAGCCCCCCTCGCTTGTCAATCATTTATCGACCGGTCCAATCTCACTGGATCACTGCCAGAACATCCTCCCTGGCCACGGCATCTCCCGTATCAAAATAAATGGCGGCAATGGTGCCGCTTTGGGGCGCCGGCAGGGCGTTTTCCATTTTCATGGCCTCGATGACCACCACGGTTTCCCCTTCTTCCACCAGATCCCCCACCTGTTTTTCATACCGGATCACCATGCCGGGCATGGGAGCGGTCACCGGGGTTCCGTCATTCCCAGATGGCGCTGATTTTGCCGTTTCCTGTTTTGCCGGTGCGGGTTCGGTCCCGACTCTTGCCGGTGTTTCGGTAGCTGGAGATGAGGGTCCTGCGGCCAAAGGCGCGGGAGATGACGTCTCCGGTGCCGGTGCCACATGGGAGATCCTTGCACTGCCTCCCTGCTCTTCCACGCCGACCTCAAAGCAGTCGCCATCCACGAATACCTTGAACATACGGGTGCTTTCGGATTTTCAAAGGCCGGTTTCTCCACCAGTTTCCCGGCTTTTGCTTTCTTGATCAAGGCATCCTGTTTTTTCACATCTTCCAGGGTGATGGGCTTGAGGGCATCCGGCACCTCTTCCAGCCTGTATTTCTGCTTGAGAAATTTCTTGCCGGTGACGGGGAACAAAGCATACAGCAACAGGTCTTCATCATTTTTAGCCAGGTCCCCGATCTCCTGTTTCGCTTTTTCCAGTTCCGGTTCCAGCACCTGGGCCGGGCGGCAGGTGATGGGTTCTTCGCCCCTGGGATAGCCTTTCAACGCTTTTTTCTGGACTTCCTGGTCAATGGGGACAGATGTCTTGCCGTACAGACCGTAGCACAGATCCTTCACCTGGCCGGAAATCATCTTGTACCGATCTTCGTTTGTATCAAACAGCACATTGTTCACGGTCTGGGTACCCACGATCTGGCTGGTGGGGGTGACCAACGGAATCTGTCCCAGCTCTTTTCTCACCCGGGGCAGCTCTTTGTACACCTGGTCGATCTTGTCCAAAGAATCCATCTCACGCAGCTGATTCACCAGATTGGACAGCATCCCCCCGGGGGTCTGGTGCAGCAACACGTTGATATCGATGAGCGATACCTTGGTATCGTCCAGCAGATGCTTGTATTTGGGCATCACCTCCTTTTCCAGGATCTCGTTGATCTCCGCCAGTGCCCGGATGTCGAACCCGGTATCCCTACTGGTGCCCAACAGCGCCATGACCAGAGGTTCCAGCGCTGCATGGGAGGTTCGGTACGCATACGGGGTCACACAGGTATCGATGATGTCCACCCCGGCTTCCACCGCCTTAAGATGGGTCAGGGGAGACATGCCAGAGGTGAAATGGCTGTGAAGATGAATCAGCGGTTTGACGCTGGCCTTCAGGGCCTTGATCAGTTCGTAGGCATCGTAGGGCGCCATCAGTCCGGCCATGTCTTTGATGCAGATGGAATCCGCCCCCATCTTTTCTAATTCACGGGCCTTTTGAATGTAATAATCCAGATTGTATACCTCGCCGCCTAAGCGGGGTTCGGTCAGGGTATAGCAGATGCACCCCTGGAAATGAGCCCCGCATTCCTTGATCACGGGCACCACGGTTTCAAAATTCCGGTAGTCGTTGAGCGCATCAAAGGTCCTGAAAATTTCCAGGCCGTTTTCCACGGTTTTCTTTACAAACATTTGGGCGACATCATCGGCGTAGTTCCGGTATCCCACCAGGTTCTGTCCCCTGAGCAGCATGGAAAACGGGGTCTTTTTGAAATATCGCTTCAGTGTTCTCAGCCTTTGCCACGGGTCTTCTCCCAGAAACCGGTGCATGGTGTCAAACGTGGCCCCGCCCCATACCTCCACGGCCCAGAATCCGATCTCATCCATCCGTTCCGCCACCGGGATCATGTCTTCGGTTCTGCCTCGAGTGGCAAACAGAGACTGGTGACCATCCCTCAAAGAAAGATCTTCCACCATTAACGGATTCTCCGCCCGGGGCCGGTCGGCATCATAATTCATGGGTGTCATTTTAACCTGGGTATGTTCCGTCATAACTGTTTTCTCCAAAAATTAAGTTTTATTTAAACATGCGTAACTGTATCATGGTGTTAGTCTGCATCATGGCCTGGCGGCCGGTCAGTCCCCAGATGTTGAGCCCGGAGCCTGGCAGCAGGCAAGTGCTCCGGGACTCCTGGGGTCTGAGTTCCGGCCTGTCCTTCTGATCCTGGGTTTGGCTCTCTTTTACGTCGGTTATGTAAGCCACCACCGCAGCCATGGCAGCCGCTTTTTTTCTTCTGTCCATGCATTCCCCCTTTTGTCGGAATGGTTTATACCGGAATGTTCCCATGTTTCTTGGCCGGGCGCGATTCCCGCTTGGTGGCCAGGGCCTCCAAAGCATCGATGAGCCGGGGCCGGGTTTCCGACGGTGTGATCACGGCATCCACATATCCTCTGGCGGCTGCACAATAGGGATTGGAAAACTGCTCATTGTATTCTGCAATCTTTTCCCTGCGTTTTTCTGCCGGATCATCTGCTGCCTTGATCTCTTTGGCGTGAATGATATTGGCGGCTCCTTCCGCCCCCATGACAGCGATCTCGGCACTGGGCCAGGCAAAAGCCATATCCGCTCCCAGGTGCTTTGAACACATGGCCAGATACGATCCTCCGTAATCCTTGCGGGTGATCAACAGCAGTTTGGGCACCGTGGCCTCGGAATAACACCACAGCAGTTTGGCCCCATGGCGGATAATCCCGCCCCATTCCTGATTGGAGCCGGGCAGATACCCGGGCACGTCCGCAATGGTGAGCATGGGAATGTTGAACGCATCGCAGAACCGGATGAACCGGGTGGCCTTGTCCGACGCATTGATATCCAGGCACCCGGCCAGGTGATTGGGCTGGTTGGCGATAATACCAATGGACCGGCCGTTAAGCCGGGCAAAACAGATCACGATATTTTTGGCATAATATTGATGGGGCTCAAAAAATATCCCGTCATCCACAATCGACCGGATCACTTTTTTTATGTCATAGGCCCGGTTGGGATTGTCTGGAATCATGGTGTCCAAGGTTGGGTCCGTTCGGGCGGGATCATCCCCGGGTGCCACAAACGGAGGGTCTTCCATGTTGTTGGACGGCAGATAGGACAACAGCGTTTTCATCTGAAGGATACAGTCCTCATCCGACTCACAGGCAAACTGGGCCACACCTGATTTTTCATTGTGGGCCATGGCACCGCCCAGGTCTTCAAAAGAGATCTCTTCGCCGGTCACCGCCTTGATCACATTGGGGCCGGTGATGAACATATAGGAGCTCTTTTTGACCATGAACACAAAATCGGTCATGGCTGGAGAATACACGGCTCCGCCCGCCGTCGGCCCCATGATGGCGGAAATCTGGGGGATCACTCCGGAACAGGCGGAATTTCTGAAAAAAATCTCCCCGTATCCGGACAAGGCATCGATTCCTTCCTGGATGCGGGCCCCGCCTGAATCATTCATGCCAATGACCGGAACCCCGGCCTTGAGCGCCATATCCATGATCTTGCAAATCTTTTTGGCCTGCATCTCACCCAAGGATCCGGCCCGGGCCGTGAAATCCTGGGCATAGGCAAACACGATCCGGCCGTCCACTCTGCCGTGGCCGGTCACCACCCCGTCTGCAGGGATGTCCTTTTTTCCATGCCGAAATTGGTACACCGGTGGGTCACAAACATATCCAGCTCCCGGAACGTGCCCTGGTCAAACAGGCGGTCCAGCCGCTCCCTGGCATTGAGCCGTCCCTGTTCCCGCCGCTTTTCCAACGCAGCGTCTCCTCCCATTTTCAAAATTTCCCGTTCTTTGTTCTTCAAGGTCTCAATATTGTCTGCTGTGGTTCCCATAGTAGCTATCCTTCCATATTCCTGGGTTCATTCATTGGGTCAACTGGATTTTTGATGACGGACTATTCCACGCTGAACCGCCATGCACAATACCATTCCGCCGGATGGGCATCCGGCGGACATCCGATACAGGTTGTTTTGATATTCGGATCAAATGCCGATGCAAAATAGGTGTATTCAACCAGCCCGGCTGATTTGCAGGGATAATCCGGCAGGTTCTTGCGTTTCCTGGCTGCCTGAACCCGGCACTCATTCATCTGAAATACAAAACTTTTCGGACCTTCGTCAACCATTGATTGTGTATTTATGAAAGAATACATCCGAAAATTCAACGCTTTTTTCAGGCCGGCCAGTCCGGGTCTGTCCCCAAGGCCCAAGAACCGCTTGATGGCATGGGCTTCATACGGAGAAAACTTGCCCCAGCACGAATCATTGCACCGTTTGGCATCATTCATGCCGCGATCCTTTTCCACGGCCTGAAACCACACCCCGTCCATGACCAGCCAGTTTTTAGCCAGCCCTTTGAGCAGCTCGTTCAACCGGTCCTCATCCATGTCCGCCACTGCCTTGGGCAACCCGTTTTCCAATTCAAACCCCAGAATTTCAGCCATGCGACTCATGGAAATATCCCTGCCCCTGGGCAGTACCGAATCCATCATCTCCAAGGCTGCATCCATCCCCATCTGGTGACGGACCTCAGCGAACCAGAATCCGTAATGCATGATCATGCGAAACACCATGTCCATCATCAACCGGCCCTTATCTTCCCGGGGCAGGCGCATAAATTCGGGTAATTCATCTTTCATATTCATTCTCCTCTTTTGTTCAACTGGTTGTATAGTGCAAGATAGGTCCGGGCTTCATGTGTTTTGCCCCTTTTCGCGCATCCATTGCCGTAAATCCGGCATTTTTCTTTGAGTACGGAAACTGCCGCCGCCTGCTGATTCTTGGATAAGGATCCGGATTCAACCAGACCCCGGATTGCCTCGATGCGGAATCGGTCCTGGGAATGGCGGCTGGAAAGCTGATCCGGATGCCCCCCGTATTTGACGGTCATCTCCTCATCAATCAGGTGAATGGGAACATCCACACTGACCCGCAGCCAAAACTCATAATCTTCACAAACAGGAAAATCCGGCCGAAACACCCCTTTGCGTTCAAACAGTTTTTTTTTGATCATCACGGCGGACGGGCTGACCAGACACAGATGAAGGGACGGCTCAAAAATCATGCCGGAAAGTTTCTGATGTTTTTCATGGGATTTACGCGGACCCCGTTGCGAATCCAGATTTCCTGGGTTTGACAGATCATGGCTTCCGGATGGGCGTGAAAGAAAGCGGCCTGGCAGGCCAGTTTTTCAGGCTTCCATTCATCATCGGAATCCAGAAGCGCCACCCAATCTCCGGTGCTGTGCCGGATTCCGGCGTTACGGGCGCTGCTCACACCGGCGTTCTGCCGGGTCAGGATCTGAATACGGTCCCCATAGGCAGCCAGTACCTGTGCCGTCCGGTCTGTGGAACCGTCATCCACCACGATGATCTCTTTGGGGGCAAGGGTCTGGGCCAGCACGGAATCAATGGCCCGTGCCAGGCTCCATGCCCGGTTAAAGGTGGGAATAATTACACTGATGTGGGGCGCATTGGTCCATGTCATGGTCAAAACTTATACCATGGCCCCTGAATTTTGTACAAACCAGATTCCCGTTTTTTGCAAAGATTGGAATGCACATAAAAAACAAGAATCCTAAAGCGGGAGTGGCCACAAACAGGATAGATTTGGTCCAACCATTTAAAAAAATAAAAAATGATGTGAAGAATCAGGCTCATAGAGCGTTTTCCCCTTGATTTTATTTTTATTTTTTTTTCCATAATGGCACCTGTTTTTATATTTATGAAAAACCCTTTAACAATTCCACCCAAATCACTTTATGAAGCCCTTGAATTTTTGGATATGCATCATTTACAAATGAGGATATTATGTCAAAAGGCAAGAACGTCATCCATGTAATCGATACCCACTGGTGCAAAGGGTGTGGTATCTGTGTTCACTTCTGCCCCAAACAGGTACTGGAACTGGACAAGATCGGCAAAGCCGGGCGGTTCGTCCCGAAGATTGCATCGCCTGCAAGTTGTGTGAACTTCGTTGCCCTGATCTGGCAATACAAATACAAGAGATTCAGGAAGGGTAAAATGACTCAGAAAGATAATATCAGATTTGTCCAGGGGAATGAAGCCTGTGTGGAAGGGGCCTTGTACGCAGGCCTCAACTTTTTCGCCGGATACCCTATCACCCCGTCCACGGAAATTGCGGAGCACCTGTCAGAAAGACTTCCCCGGCAGGGCGGAAAATTTATTCAGATGGAAGATGAAATCGCGTCTATGGGGGCGATTCTCGGCGCCTCGCTCACCGGGAAAAAAGTGATGACTGCCACCTCCGGACCCGGATTTTCCTTAAAGCAGGAAGCTTTGGGATATGCCTGCATGGCAGAGATCCCCTGCGTCATTGCCAATGTCCAGCGGGGCGGACCGTCCACGGGCAACCCCACCCATGTCAGCCAGGGAGATGTGAACCAGGCCAGATGGGGGACCCACGGAGACCATGCCATCATCGCTTTGACCGCATCCAACAACCAGGATGTGTTCAAAATCACGGTGGAAGCCTTTAATCTGGCGGAGACCTACCGCACCCCGGTCATCGTTCTTCTGGATGAGGTGGTGGGCCATATGCGGGAAAAGCTCACTATTCCGGATTCCGATGAGATTCCTGTGGTGAGCCGGCTGCGCACCTCAGTGCCCAAAGGCGTGGATTACCACCCGTACCTGCCCAGAGAAGACGGCCGTCTGCCTATGTCCGATTTCGGTGCCGAACACCGGTACAATGTCACCGGGCTGTTCCATGACATGTGGGGATTTCCCAGCAACAACCCTAAAGTGGTGAGCGAACTGCTCCACCACCTGGTGGACAAGATTGAAAACAACGTGGACAGCATGACATACTATAAGGAATACTGGCTGGATGATGCCGACTATATTCTGGTATCCTACGGGTCATCGGCCCGCTCCGCCATTCATATCGCCAAGAACCGCCGGGCCAGGGGCGTAAAGATCGGCGTCCTGGAACTTCAGACCCTGTGGCCGTTTCCCACGGACATGGTCCGGGAGAAATGTGCCAATGCCAAAGCAGTCCTGGTGGTGGAAATGAACATGGGACAGGTGATCACACAGGTGAAAAACGCGGTGACCAATCCTGACAATGTATTTCTGGCCAACCGCATCGACGGCCAGCTCATCTCACCCACGGACATCAAAACCACTTTACGAATGATCCAGGGAAAGGGGGTATAACATGACCACCAAACCATTTGATTTTAAAGACTATATTCGAAGCCGGTTTTTCCCCCATATCTGGTGCCCGGGCTGCGGCCACGGCATCGTGCTGGGATCTCTGCTCCGGGCCGTCCATGAACTGGAGCTGGATAAAAATGAAATCGTCATGACCTCAGGGATCGGATGTTCCTCCCGGATCTCCGGGTATGTGGATTTCACTCCCTTCACACCATCCACGGCCGGGCCTTGACCTTTGCCACGGGTGTCAAGATGGCCAAACCAGACATCACCGCCATTGTCCCCATGGGAGACGGCGATGCCCTGGCCATCGGCGGCAATCACTTCATCCATGCAGCCAGACGGAACATCGATATCACAGCCATTGTCATGAACAACCGGATCTACGGCATGACAGGAGGGCAGTTTTCCCCGTTGTCCGGAATCGGTAAAAAAGCCACCACCGCCCCCTATTCCACCATTGACAACCAGTTCGATGTGGTGGAGCTGGCAAAAAGCGCGGGCGCCAGTTTCGTGGCCAGATCCACGGTGTTCCATGCCACCGAATGCAAGGACCTGCTGAAAAAAGCCATTCGCCACAAAGGATTTTCCGTGGTGGAAATCCTGACCCAGTGCCCCACTTATTTCGGACGAAAAAACAAGGAAGGGGATGCGGTCCAGATGATGGAAGCCTACAAAACCAATACCGTCAAAATCGGATCCAAAAAACTGGAATCCGACCCGAACCTGATCCAGCGGGGCATTTTTGTGGAAGACACTCTAAAGGCCGAATACTGTGCGGCCTATGACCAAATCATCGAGACCGCAATGAAAGGAAATGCATAATGGAACGATCAAGACTGGTTTTTCCGGATCCGGCGGCCAGGGGGTGATCACGGCGGCCATCATTCTTGCCAAGCGGCGGTGATCTTTGAAGGCAAAAACGCCACCCAGTCCCAGAGTTACGGGGCCGCTGCCCGGGGAGGCGCCACCCGAAGTGATGTGCTCATCTCCGAATCAGACATCTTTTTTCCCAAGGTGGTCCAGCCCAATGTTCTGGTAAGCCTGACCCAGGAAAGCTACAACACTTTTTCAGGTATCATCCGGCCCGGAGGGCTGCTGGTGGTGGACAGCAAATTCGTATCCATTGAAAAAAAAGTGGACGCCAAGCACCTTTCCCTGCCCATGTATGATACGGTCATGGAGAAAATCGGCAAACCCATCGTGTTCAATATCTGCATGCTGGGCGCATTGCTGGGCGCCACCGGCCTGGTCAGGGGAGAATCCATACTCAAGGTGCTGGAAACCACCATCCCAAAAGATTTCATGGAAATGAACAAAACCGCCTTGGACTTAGGCTTTGAGATGGGAGAATCAGCGGTTTACTAAAGACCTGCCTGCCCAATGAATAACATGACCACACCCGAAAACCCTTCTTCATCAGACCTGGTGGCAGACTGGCAGACCCTCCACCGGGTCTTTATCCGGCCTGAAGACGAAAAAAGCCGGAAAACCCTGATCAAATATATGGAGCAGATCCTGTTCGGCCTTCATGAATTTCTCAACACCCATGTGGGAGTGACCGAGGCCATCCCTTTGGCGACCCTGGCACAATCCTATTCCGATACGACCATCAGCCGGGAGCCGGAAAAAAACTGGCGGAAATCATCCAGGACATCATCAACCAGATCGCTCCCCGGGCCGTAAATGTGGCCTCGCCCTATTTCATCGGTCACATGACGTCGGCCATTCCGTTTTCATGGTTCATCTCAAGGCTATTACCGCGGCCCTGAACCAAAACCTGATCAAACTGGAAACCTCCAAGGTGCTGTCGGTCCTGGAAAAACAGGTCCTGGCCAAAATCCACCGCATGATCTACAACCTGGGCCAGGCATTTTATGACACCCATGTCCAGAATGCAGACACCTGCTTAGGTCTGTTCACCAACGGCGGCACCACCGCCAATATCACGGCTTTGTGGGTGGCCAGAAATCAGAGTCTTCCGGAAATCGACGGTTTTTCAGATGTGGAGCAGGACGGCATGACCGCCGCCATGAAGGCCCATGGCCTGGAACGACTGGTGGTGCTGGTATCGGAACGGGGGCACTATTCCCTGAAGAAAGCCGGAGGTATCCTTGGCATCGGCAGCCGGAATGTCATATCCGTCGGGGTGAACGCCTCTCACCAGATCGACATGACAGACCTCACCCGGCAGGTAGAAGCATTCGAGCAGGACAGAAAAACCCGCATCGCAGCCATTGTGGGGATTGCCGGGGCCACGGAAACCGGCTCCATCGATCCTCTGCCTGAAATGGCCCGTCTGTGCCGGAAGCACGGCATTCATTTTCATGTGGATGCGGCCTGGGGTGGTCCGGTGATGCTGTCGGAAAAATACGCCGGTCTGCTGAACGGCATTAAAGAAGCGGATTCCGTCACCATTGACTGCCACAAGCAGTTTTACATGCCCATGAGTGCGGGCATGGTCTTTTCAAGAACCCCAACGCCCTGGACCGGATCATATATCACGCCGGATATGTCAACCGCAAAGGGTCTGTGGACTTAGGCATCAAAACCCTGGAAGGATCCCGGGAAGCCAGCTCTCTGATCCTGGACAGTGCCCTGAAAATCATGGGTTCCCAGGGATATGCCCTGATGATCGAACACGGCATTGATACGGCCCGGGGGTTTGCTGAAAAAATCAGGAAACGGGAACGGTTCCAGCTGATCACGGCACCGGTACTCAACATCCTTACCTACCGGGCGGTCCCCAGGGAATTGAAACATCATGTCAATGCGGCGGCGACACCGGAACAACGACGGGCCGTGGATGCATGCCTGAACAAGATCAACACGGATTTACAGCGGATTCAGCGGGAGGCCGGCAAAAGCTTTGTCTCCCGCACCTGCCTGAAAATCCACCCCAAAGACAACCACACGGCCGTGGTTCTCCGGTCCGTAATCATGAACCCTTACACCGACGACCGGATCCTGAATCAGATTCTGGATGAACAGGAAATGATCCTGCAGTCTCCGGAAATATCCAAGCACATGGTATCACTCAGCTGATGCTTGTATCCCCGCACCCTGGTTCACATCTCATACATATCAAGCACCAGGCTGCCCCGGGTCAACACGCCCGCCACACGCCCCCGGATCAGGACCGGAACCAATCCTTCGGGTGACCGGTTCATCTGTGCCACCGCCATTCGGGCATCATCATCGGGTTCCACCACCGGCACATCCGGCTTGACCATCCCCTTGACCGGAGTTGCCAGCCGATTGTTTTCCGGGCCCGGTCCACCGCGGATTCCGGTATCAGCCCGACAAACCGGTCCTGTTCACAGACCAGCAGTGCCCTTATGCGGATTTTTGCCATGATTTCACCGGCTTCTGCCACAGTCTGATCCGGCCGGACCGTGAAGCGCCCGGGATCCAGCATCATCTCACTGACCCTCGTCAGTTTTCGCCCGGCTTTTCGGATCAAAATGATCAATTTTTCCGTAATCTCTTTGAGGTCAACGTCTTTCACCACGGCGGAACCGGCCCCGGAATGGCCGCCGCCACCCAGGGGCCGCACCACCGATCCCACATCTATGGCCTCTGGATTGGACCGGCCGATGATCATGGCCTTGTGCCGGTCCGTGAGAAATATCCCGAAAACCGCATCCAGTCCTTTGAATTCCTTGTATTTTTCCACCAGAGCCGCCAGCATGGTCAACCCGCTTTGCACCGGCATGGCGCAGATGCCGATTCGAACACCTCCCAGCGGCAGCACTTCCGCCTGATCCAGCATATTGGAAAACACCCGGGTATGGGAATCATCCATGGTGCTGGACAAAAAAGAAGAGACAATGTTCAGATCCGCCCCGTTTTCAAGCAGAAATGCCGTCATCCGCGCATCTCTGGGCGTGGCCGATGAAAACGTCAGGCATCCGGTGTCATCATAGATGCCCAGCAGAAACAATGTAGCCTGCATCGGGGTGAACGGTGTCTGCCGCCGCTCCATCTCCTCCAGCAGCAGGGTGACGGTGGCCCCCACCTCTTCCCGATGGGTCACATGGGACTCGATCATGGTCCCGGTCATATGATGGTCCCAGCAGATAACCTCCAGTCCCGGCCGGTCCTTCATGCATGCCATCTGGTCCAGCCGGTTCCAAAGGTTGGTGTCCACCACAATGAGAGAAGACACGCTTTCCAGATCAAACCCTTTCCGGGGAATAATCCGCAACAGATCTTGATGAATGGACAGAAACGACCGAACCCCAGCGGTCATCTGGGAAGGCAGTATGCCCTGAGCCCCGGGGTACAGGCAGGTACAGGCCACCATGGAGGCCAGAGCATCAAAATCCGTGTTCCTATGGGTGGTTACGATCTGCATTCCAGTCATCTCTCCGGTTTGGCGCCGTTCAAACTCCTGCCGGCGCTCAGACTCGACCCCTCTATGAGCGCCAGCAGGATATCCCTGTCAAAAAATGGGTCTCATGGCCCCCATGTACGCCCGCAGTTTTCTGCCCACCTGTTCCACAGACGTAGATCGGACGGCATCATTCACCTGAATCAGGCGAAGGTTGTCCACCCCGGTATGTTTGACATCCAACCCTTTGCCAATGACATCCGTATCGATACCCGTCATAAACTTCCGGAGCATGGGAACCGCGCTGTGGTTGAAAAGATAACACCCGTATTCAGCAGTATCCGAGATGACCACATTCATCTCATACAGTTTTTGCGGGCAATGAGATTGGCGATCAGCGGCACTTCATGCAAGGATTCATAATATGCGGACTCTTCCTTGATACCGGCAGCCACCATGGTATCATATGCCAGTTCCACACCGGCTTTGACCATGGCCACCATAAGAATTCCGTGATCAAAATAAGTCTGCTCCGGGATCTCCTCCTGCTGAGACACCGATTTTTCAAACGGCGTGTCTGCGGTCTGTGCCCGCCACCTTAACAGATCGGCGTCATCATTGGCCCAATCCTGCATCATGGTTTTTGAAAAATTGCCGGACATGATGTCATCCATATGCCGGTTGAACAAGGGAGTCAGGATCTCTTTGATCTGCTCGCTCAACTCATGGGCACGGATCTTGGCCGGATTGGACAGCCGATCCATCATGTTGGTGATGCCTCCGTGCTTTAGGGCTTCGGTAATGGTTTCCCATCCATACTGCACCAGCCGGGAGGCATAGCCTTCATCCATGCCTTTTTCGACCATCTTGTCATAACACAGCAGCGATCCTGTCTGAAGCATGCCGCACAAGATGGTCTGTTCGCCCATGAGATCGGATTTCACCTCCGCCACAAACGACGACTCCAGAACCCCGGCCCGGTGACCGCCGGTGGCCGCAGCATAGGCTTTGGCCAGCTCCAGGCCCTCTTTTCTGGGATCGTTTTCCCGGTGGACCGCGATCAGTGTGGGCACCCCGAATCCCCGCTTGTATTCCTCCCGGACTTCCGTTCCCGGAGATTTGGGCGCCACCATGATCACAGTGAGGTCTTTTCTGATCTGCATGCCTTCTTCCACGACATTGAACCCATGGGAATAAGACAGGCAGGCATTCTGTTTCATCAACGGCATGATGGCATTCACCACCGATGTATGCTGTTTGTCCGGGGTCAGGTTGATCACCAGATCGGCCGACGGCAGCAGGTTTTCATAGGTGTTCACCTCGAATCCGTGTTCGGTGGCATTTTTCCAGGATTGCCGTTTCTCAGCAATGGCTCCTTCCCGCAGGGCATAAAACACATTCAGGCCGGAATCTCTCAGATTGAGCCCCTGATGGAGCCCTTGTGCCCCACAACCCACAATCACGATTTTTTTATCTTTCAAAGCATCCACACCGGAAAACTCCGCAGTATTCATAAACCGGCATTTGGATAGTTCCGCCAGTTGCAGCCGCAACGGAGGGTATTGAAATAGTTCTCTCCCATTCTGTATCTCTCCTTGCATATGTTACTGTTACAGCACGTTTTCCAAACTTTTATTGTGATCTATTTTTGGCATCGCGTCAAATAAATCATAGGTAATATTTGATGACTGAAATCAAAACACCGGAATATCGACAGCGGAGCAGTATGCCCGGCTTCGGGTAAAAAAAATTACTTCTTGAAAACTCCCATGGATATCCGATATAAGGATTGATACCAGTTTACTGTTTTTTATGATTATTTTCAATCCATGGATAACAACCTATGTTCACTTCACTGAAATCAAAAATTATCAGTCTCATTATATTTATCATGGTTGTTACCGCCGTCATTATCATTTTCATTTCAAGCAAAGAAATCGGTAATGCCATGCTTGTCCAGCAAAACAGCATGTCCCGGAATGTCTTGTCGCTGATAGAATTAAACATCAAGGGAGAATACAGCAATCTTATTTCAGACAAAATATATTCCGTGACTCGCCATAAAAACCGTCTCAACTCCCGAAAAGATCAGCTTATCGAACTGCTAGACCGCCTGAATCTCTCTGTAGAGCAGCAGGTGCTGTCCAAAATTGAGGCCCAGCAGATCGCCTTTGACTGGGTCAAAAACAATACTTCTGAAACCCATGAGACGCTGTTTATCACCGATATGAACCTGCATGTTATCGCTCATCCGCACCCGGATACCATCGGTTACAATATCGGCTCGTTTACCGATATCAAAAATAAAACCATTTCAAATATGCTGGCCGCTGATACATCCGGAACCAAAACAATTGTCAATGTCGTCGACTGGGGAGAAAAAACAGATCTCAACACATTCAAATCCCTTATCTGTCTAAAAAGATATCCTGCCTGGAACTGGATTGTCGGGGCGGCGGTCAATATTGAAAACATTGAAGTCGAATCCCAAAGAGAACTGGAAAAAATCGTTGAAACGCTGAATAAAACCCTGGAAGAAATAACCATCGGCATGACCGGGTTTGCGTTCATTTTCGACAATGCTATGCGTGTCCTGGCCATGACGGATCAGTCAATTGCCAGTAAATTCCAAATCTGCATGAACACAGATTCCAGATCTCTGCTTTTAGAAAACTTGGTAACCACTGCCATCAAGGGCAGGGATTCGCTTTCTTATCGATGCGATCTGTTCAAAAACAAAGAGATGATTGCCTACATCAGTTTTTTCAGGCCACTGGGTGGTACATCGGTGTAACGGTCCCGGTCTCGGAAACCAAACGACCTGCCAAAAAGATTGCATCCAAGCAAAGTAGGCTGATCGGGATGATCTTGTTTTGCAGTATTCTGTTTACCACCTGGCTGGTTTCCAGAATTTCAAAACCACTGAATATCCTGGCCACCCGGGTAAAGGACTTCTCATCCACGGATCTGACAAGGGATGAGGAAGAAGACCTGTATATCACAACCCTTTCCCAAACCCATAACGATGAGGTCGGACGGCTGGCCTCCGCCTTTGCCTTCATGAAAACGCAGTTAAAGGACAATATCCGTCAATTAATTGAAAAACAGCGGAAAATGAACGGATCGAAGGGGAACTGACCATTGCAAAGGATATTCAGCTGGGGCTTCTGCCAAAAATCTTCCCTCCATTTCCCGAACGGAATGAAATTGATATTTTCGCGTCTCTGGAGCCGGCCAAGGAGGTGGGAGGAGATCTTTATGATTTTATTTTACCACAGACAACATGCTGTGTTTCACCATTGGTGATGTATCAGGGAAAGGGGTTCCTGCCGCCCTGATGATGGCCATTACCAAGACACTGATCAAAACGTCTGCCTCCAAAAATATCAGTCCGGAAGAGATCATGATTGAAGTCAATGACATTATCAGCAGTGACAACCCACAATCCATGTTTGTCACGCTTCTGGTGGGAATTCTGGATTTAACCACCGGCCATGTTTGCTATTCCAATGGCGGACATAACCCGCCCATACTGATCTCCGGAAACCGTGAATGCCGCTTTGTCAAAGAAAAGAGTGGTCCTGTGGTGGGCATTATGGAGGGGATTCCTTACAAAGGGCTTCACCTGTCATTGACACCTGGTGAGTCCCTTTTTATGTACACGGATGGTGTGACCGAGGCCCAGAACGAAGAACAGGCATTCTTTTCTGAGGAAACCCTGCTGGAAACCATATCGAATCTGGCAGGGGCCTCCCCTAAAGAGACGATCACAGCCATTAAGTCAAATCTGAAAACATTTGCCGCTTCGGAACCTCAGTTTGATGATATTGCCATGCTAATGATCACATATAAAGGGCCTCACCAGGTTGAACCTTCAAAAGATTCCTAGCAGATTGGAATCATGCATGGCTATTTTTCATCCATTGTGCTGTGGAAAGATATTGTGGTATAAGTCCGCATTTTTATTTTATTCTTCTAACTTTCAACCAGGTAAAATCGATTCACATGAAACAGATACGCAGAGCCGGCACTGAAGATGCCGAATCCATCACCGATCTCAGGGTAACCGAATACAAACGCTCCAGGGACTTTACACTGTTGAGGCCTGAAACGCTTTTTTGGAATGAAACAGATGACACCGAGACCGTGCTGAGTATCTGGGATAAAAACGACCGGGCCATTGCCACCATGCGCATGGTCTGCGTGACAAACCTCCGACAGGCAGAAATAATGATGAAATCCGAAGTGCCGGGCAGGGTTGAATTCCCAGCCCTGATTTTCAATGCAGCCGCCACCCGCAAGGAATGGCGGCGAAAAGGGTTTAACCAGCTATTACGGTATTACGGTATCCAAATCGCTAAAGTCAGGGGAATTCAATCCCTTCTCAGTCCGGTTTTCCAAAAATCCCCCGCATTAACTTTATGAAGAACTGGGATACGTCTGTCATGACCGGCACATTTCCTGGCAGTCAACCCTGATTCCCGGCAGTCCTCTAATACTGTGCATCCTGGCTGCAGATCAATTCGACCATGCCATCTCAACCATAAAAGAGGCCATTCCGAGCCTGATTGAAGAGTATCCCTGGACCGGTCCCGACATCACGGGCCAATAACACCAGTCGATCAGGGTTCCACGTCCCTGTATATCTCGTCAGCCGCCCCCAGTATATCAATTGAAGGATTATAGCCGACCAGGGTCGCTGCCTCAATGTTCAGAGCAAAAGAGAATTCCCTGCCGATATCCATCGGCAACTTGCCCGGATCGGCGTTATCTTTGAGTATTTTGACTGCATATTCCGCACATTGAGATCCGAACTTCTCCTTGTGACGGCCAATCCCGATGACCAGCCCCTTTTTGATATAGATCGGTTCCCCGGCACTGGGCAAGCTGTACTGTCTAAAAATATCAAAAACAGATCAAAATTTTGATCAAACGTTCCTGAAATCTGAACATAAAACACATCTACTTTAGGGGCCACATACTCCAGTGCCTCCCGAATATTTTGCCGAATCACTTCTTCAGGGTATTTGTTTTGGTTCCCATCCCGCAAAGCAAATCCCCTGCTGACAAATTCAAATCCGACTTCCCTGCTCAACTCCGTTACCCGTTTGATGGTTCCTTCATGACTGGGAGCCCCTTTCAGGTAAATCATGCCGATGCTGTTAAAAGCGATGAGTTCATGGAGAAGATTGATACCGATGCTGACGTAATTACGGGTTTCCACCCCTGTGTAATTGGCACCGCTTCCCTTCCAGTCGGAACCACACCCGAATACTCCGGGGCACCCAGGTCGGTAAAACTATAGGAATGTCCTTGATTTCTTTAATCAGCCGTTTGGTTGTCACGGTACCGATGGAAAAGATCAGGTCCAAGTCATCTCGTGTCTTGAGGGATTCGATGAAATTTTCCAGAGCGTTGATGTTATTTTGGGCATTGTAGTTTTCCAGGGCCACGCGGCCGGCAATTTCAGACTGTTGAATCCCGTTTAAAAATCCCTTGAGGGAAAGTTCGTAGGGGCTAAATGTCATGTGCCGGACCGTCAAAATCCGTTGTTTTTCTTCTGCCGCTTGAACAGTGAGGGTGAACACAGTAATAATTGTTACAAGCAGTATGATACAAACATTTTTCGCTATCATGACGTTTTTTCCCCATTTTGAAGGATCGTTGAGTTCAGGTTCGGTTTAGGATTAAAAAACAGAAAAAAAATAATATTTCCCACGATACACAATACGCCGCCCATGACGATGGCCGGAACTATACCGTAGAGGCTGGTGAAAAAGCCGTAAAACAGAGGGCCGGTACTGGAACCGATCCGCTCAAAAGAATTGTAAACGGAAAGGGTGGTCCGTGTCCCCAGAGTTTTCGCCGTTCGGGTTTCCAGGAGAAGGGCGGATTGTGCCGGAAATGTGATGCTGTTGGATACCCCCAGCACCAATAAAGAAAAAATGACGAATACGGCTCTCAGCCAGATCGGCCCCTGCATTGGCAGAAAAAAGAAACCCAGGACGATCCCAACCAGGATGTTGGAGCCCACCACCGAAGTTTTGCTCTGGCGGATCTGTTTGATGCGTTTGTTCAGAAGGCTTGCGAACAAGATGGACGGAACGCTGTAAAACATCATGATCCGGCCGATGTCTGCATAGGCAAAATCCGGCTTCAGCAGCACGGGCAGGGAAAAATAGAAAAACCCCACAAAGGTAATACGTGTGAAGATCCCGTGGATGAAAACGCATATCAGATTCGCATCTGTCATGCCGGCACGGAAAAATGATCCCAACCCGACTTTTTCAGTAGCCTGTTCAGCTGTCTCGGTCCCGGAATTCTTGTCCGCCATAATCATATAATCGAACACATAGATGAGCAGCACAATGGCGGCGGCAGAAAAAAATACGAACCGGTAGGAGAAATAGTCCGCCAGAATACTGCCGATGATGATGGAGCAGAACAACCCGCCGGAAAAAGCGGCAGTGAATCCTGCAAGATGAAGAGAACGCTTTTCAGCGCTGGCATGCTCAACGATAAATTGCTTGCCGTATATCACGATGAAGGAAAAACCGACCGCGCAGAGCATCCGGCCGGCAATGAGCTGGATAATGTCATTGGACAGCCCGCAGATCACCAGGCCTGCGGCTGTACAGAACGTACCGATTCCTACGGCGTAACTCATGGGAATCCTGCGTTTAAAGGCGCTGGATCCCATGAACAGCATAAATAAAAAGACCATGACCATGTGACAGGTGATGGGCAGACCCATGAGAATTTCCTGGGAAAACATCCCGGAAAGAAAGGTTTGGGTCTCCAGCAGATCCCTAGCAAATATGGGCAGGAAACTGGACTGAAGATTTGCCCCCAGAAAAAACAGGAATACCACTGGCCGGATCTGTGACGGATCGATAATCCGCTTTGCTCCTCCTGAATCGGCGGTGAGTGCCCTGAGTGATTTCCGCTGGTCCTGAATTGCCTTAAGCAGCGCCTGCCTGCCATGGAAGACGCTGGACACGCTGGCCATGGCTGTCTGGTTCAGGTTGGACCCGGCCCGCTGGATCTGATTCACCCTGATCAGCACCCGGCGGCGGACCCGTTCCAGAAACATCTGGAACTCCACCGGCATATCAATGTTGTGGTAGGGGTTCATCTCCCTGACCATGGTATTGAAGGTAAGCATGGACTGCCGATAAGGGACGGCCACCAGTTTCACTGAGAAAAAACGAATGATCTCATAGGCAATAATAAGGCCTGCAAATACGATGGTGATCAGGTCAAAAAGCATGGCAAAGGTCTGTTTCCCCAGTTCACCGCCCATGCCCAGACGAATCTGGGCGGTTTGTTTACCGTCCTTGATGATAGGTACCAGAATCTCTTTCACCACCCGCGACTTTCGTTCTGCCGCAAACAGAATTTTTTCCCCGGTTGACACCCGTATATGGGCCACTTGTGGAGTACTTTCCATAATCGCGTTAAGGAAGGGATCCATGCCGCCCAGGGAGGTGATGGGAATCCCGAACCCCAGGGCATTCTCAATTTCATTTTTCACCACTTCCCCCAGTTCCCGGAGCTGCTCAATACCCTGCTGCTCATACTCATGATGGAACATGGCCGCATTGACTATCATATACAGCAAATGGGTGAGGCAGACAAAAGCCAGGACAAGAATGATCAGTCGTTTAGGCTGCATGGGTGCTTCCTTTAGAGTTTTGCATCAATTTACCTGCATCAATACTTTCAGCCTCCTGTAAAGCCGGGTCTCATAGAATTCTTTTCCGCCATCCGGTTCCTGATCAATTTCTGAATACACGGACGTATTCTCCGGAGACAGCCAGTCTGCGGAACGGATCTGTTTCAGCCTTTCTTCGGTTATTGACAGCGGAGAAAGATCGATATGATTCTCCTTAAGCTTTTCATAATCCCCGGAATCGAGCCAGGCCTCTATATTCTGGATAAACTGCTGGTAAGGCCGATTAATAAAAATCGTTAGCAGCAGATATAAAATTGGCAGGGAAACGGCCAGGAATACCAGTAATGTGAAAACGGATTTTCGAATCAGGTCAAACCGTTTTTCCTTTACTTCTTTATGGGAAACAATGATCACCAGATTGCCCTTGATTTCGTTACGGTCGGATAGGGGAAAAAAGATCCGGTAGACTTCCGGAGTTTTCTCATTCAGAAAAGTGTCAGACACTCTGAGGCTGGATGACGTTGATCGGTCCCTTGCCGAGTATAACGTCTGCCCGGCCGGATTGATGATCAAAAGATTGTCCACACCTTTTGGCACAATGTCGGAAAGAAGCCGGTGAAAATCCAGTTGAGACAGGGGTTTCCCAAAAATAAGACTTGTGTTCAATTTGCGCATCATCTGGTTGCCCACGAGCCGGTATTTGTTCAGATTGTTCTCTTCCAGATTGTTGGCCAGAAACCCGATTTCCAGAAAGCAGTTCAGGCCCTGTACAAACAAAATGATTAAAAACGTAATGATCATGATCCGGGACCTAAGCTTCATGGGTCTCTCCCCGGTACCTGGCCATACGCATGGCTGTGCCGCCAGACAAGGGTCGAACCCAGGCAAAAGTCTTCGGACCTGAATCTGTTTTCACTGGTGTCAACCGATCCATACCTCATCCTCCAAAATCTGAAATGGTTTTTCAATCTGATACAGGAAAAACGTATTTGTACCTGTATCAGGTTGTAAAATGTTAAGGCAAGAAAAAAATGAAGGCTTTAAAAAAATTCAAGCGCGACAACATGGATGCCTTTTGAAACCGACACGAATTATTAAATGTGATCAAGGAAGACGTTGAATTTTGATCCGTCAATAAATTACATATGGATTCGATAAAAACGATGAAGACATATGGTCACCTTCCTAAATTGACCAAACAGGGAGTTATTACAGAAAAAGTATTGATTTCTTTCAAAGAAAAAGCATAATTAATAGGAATCCAAACTCTTTTTAACATCTAATCTGGACAAAGAAGACATGCAGGATAACAAACAGCTTTTCGAAATACTGGGCGATGTCGCCAGAAAAGTGTCCCTTGGGGCATATGATGAAGCAGACCGGCTCATGGAACTGACCAACACGGACAAGTACCCGCCTGTGGTGGCTGAACTGGCTGAAGCTTTTGGTATGATGATCGTCAGAGTCGAATCCAGGGAATATAATCTGGAGCAGCTGCTGCAGAAAATCCAGGATAAAAACAGGAAACTGGAAGAAACCCTTGCCCGGGTTCAGCTGCTGGAAAGCATTGAAATGCACCTGAAAAAATTTGTTCCCCAGTCGGTTCAGGACCTGATTTCAAACAATCCTGAAAATCCGGATCTGAACAAGCATGATAAAGATATTTCCGTACTTTTTCTGGACATTGCCGGATACACCAAAATGAGCGAAACCACCTCCCAGGACAAGATGAATTATCTGATCGAAACGTATTTCAGCGAGTTTTTAAATATCATTGTCGAAAACCGAGGCGACATCAATGAAACCGCCGGAGACGGCTGATGATCCTGTTCCAGTCCGATGACCCGGAAACGCATGCGTTCAACGCGGTATCCGCCGCTACGGGCATCAAAAAACGGACCGAATTGATCAATAATTCATTAAAAGGAAAATTTTCTCCGGTGACGGTCAACATGGGAATCAATTCAGGAACGGCTTCGGTTGGCTCTACTCGGTTCAAAGGGATTGCCGGAGACCGGTGGACCTATACCGCATCCGGAGCTGTCACCAACATTGCAGCCAGGATCTGCTCCCATGCCTGTAACGGGCAGATCCTGGTCACCGACATGACGTCCCGTCACATTCAAAACCGGGTGACTTTGTCCGATCCCATGGAGGTCCAGTTAAAAAATGTCAGCCAGCCGGTCCCGGTCCGAGAAGTGCTGATGGATTAACCTCTGCGGATTGATACAATGACAAAGAACCCCAGACAACTGACCCTTCCGGCATGTCTTGAGAATCTGAAACCGCTTCAGGATTTCGTTACCGCCTGTGCCCGGGACCATGCCCTGCCTGAAGACCGGATACCCAAACTGCAGCTGGCATCGGAAGAAGCCCTGATGAATATATTCAGCTATGCGTATCCGGAAGATACTCCCGGAAATGTCACCGTGCGCTGCTGTTGTCAGGGTACCAATGAGCTGCTGATCTCATTCGAGGATAAAGGAGCGGCCTTTGACGTACTGTCCGTTGAAGATCCGGATACGGATCTGTCCATAGAAGACCGGAACGTTGGAGGCTTAGGCATCTTTTTCATAAAACAGATGACCGACGCGGTCTGGTACGCACGGAAAGAAAACAAAAATATTCTCACCTTCTGCATGATCCTTTCATGCCCCCCCCCGGCCCGTGACCCGGCCCTAAAAGCGTCAGGCCGGCAGGTCATCCATGCTGTCATAGCAGGGCAGGATGGAAG
>LQAJ01000106.1_pt1 | contig 52229 bp, 44 predicted proteins | sample 1535811 | NCBI WGS metagenome assembly LQAJ01 (sample SAMN04331587, study PRJNA305678) | bioreactor metagenome | isolation source: bioreactor_6 inoculated with Wadden Sea sediment 2nd replicate of a... | place: Germany: Wadden Sea, Janssand Flat
GCTAATTAGTTTACATTGTGTTATACTAGGGAATAAGAATCTTTTATATTGGAGCCAGTAGCATGATTATAGGTGAAATAGCATCACAAGTAGATCATGTTTGAAATAGTTTCTGGACCAGAGAATGAATATTCACAGAGAACCTCCTAATCATATCGAAGGGGCTGTTGTAAATGTCAAATAAACCTTACGTAATACTCCCTTAGGATTCTACAGAAGTTGCTGCGAGAACTGCTAAGATTACAGATAAAGACGATTAAGTTACCCATGGATTTTTATTGAAGAATTACCTAAAAGAAACTATAGACATAGGGAGTTGGGTTATGAAAAAACTTCTACCAATTATTTTGTTATTACTCCTCTTTACTAGTTGTCCTGAGCCAGACATCCAATTTACTGAAGATGTGTATGAATCTGATAATACACTAGAGACTGCAACGCTGCTAGAAAAGGATGATTCTCAGAGCCATACCCTCCATATAGGTGGTGATGTTGATTGGTTGAAGTTTGAAGCAGAAGCAGAAACTTCTTATGATATAAAGGTATTCTCAGAAATACATACTGATATTTCACTCTATCTCTATGACACTGATAGGACCACTCAGTTAGCTTATAATGAAAATGAATCAAACCAGACAAAGATCTCTGATTGGGAATGTACTACAGGTGGAACCTACTATATCAAGGTCATTGGTAATGATTCTACTGAATCAGGTTTTTATGAAATCACATTAGCTGATAGTCCAGTTGCTGATGTCTATGAGGATGATGACACAAAAGAAGATGCTGGGATAATTGATGATGATACACTCCAGAGTCATACCCTCCATATAGGCGGTGATGTTGATTGGTTGAAGTTTGAAGCAGTTGCAGGTAAAACGTATACTATTGAGACCTTTTCAGCAGTATATACTGATACTAAACTCTATCTCTATGGCACTGATGGGACCTCTCAATTAGCGTATAATGATGATAAATCAAACCAGTCAAGAATTTCTGATTGGGTCTGTTCCACCTCTGAGACCTACTATATCAAGGTCACTGGCAATGATGCTACTGAGACAGGAGATTATAATATCACGTTGAGAAGTGTGTGGGGTGCTGATACCTTTGAACCAGACAATGCTATGGGAACTGCAACGACTATAGACGAGGGTAGCCCTCAGAGTCATACCCTCCATATTGGTGGTGATACTGATTGGGTGAAGTTTGCAGCAGTTGCAGGTAAAACGTATGCTATTGAGACCTCTTCAGAAGTGAATACAGATACGATACTCTATCTCTATGACACTGATGGTACCACTGAGTTAACTAATAATGATGATAAGTCGGTACCATCGGTACAATCGTTGATCTCTGATTGGGAATGTCCTGAAACTGGAACCTACTATATTAAGGTCGCTGGCAAAGATTCTACGGAAACAGGTAATTATACTATCACCTTGCTAAGTGAGTGGGTTGCTGATTCCTATGAACTAGACAATTCAATGGGAACTGCAACGACTATAGACGAGGGTAGCCCTCAGAGTCATACCCTCCATTTTGGTGGTGATGTTGATTGGTTGGAGTTTACAGCAGTTGCAGGTAAAACGTATGCTATTGAGACCTCTTCAGAAGTGAATACAGATACTAAACTCTATCTCTATGACACTGATGGGACCTCTCAGTTAGCGTATAATGATGATAAGTCGGAACAATCGGTACAATCGTTGATCTCTGATTGGGAATGTCCTGAAACGGGAACCTACTTCCTCAAAGTTGTTGGAAAAGACTCTTCAATAGTTGGGTCCTATACTATCGAATTGAGAAATGAGTGGGGTGCTGATTCCTATGAAGTTGACAATACGAAAGAGGCAGCAACGACCATAGATGAGGGTAGCCCTCAGAGTCATACCCTCCATGTTGTTGTTGGTGGTGATGTTGATTGGATGGAGTTTGCAGCAGTTGCAGGTAAGTCGTATACTATCGAGACTTCTTCTACGGTAGATGACACGAATACTGAACTCTATCTCTATGACACTGATGGGACCTCTCTGCTAGCGTATAATGATGATAAGTCGATGCAATCGTTGATCTCTGATTGGGTCTGTTCCACCTCTGGGACCTACTATATCAAGGTCATTGGCAATGATGCTACTGAGACAGGAGATTATACAATCTCCGTGATCAGTGAGTGGGCTGCAGATTCATATGAAGCGGACAATACGAAAGGGGAGGCAGCGCCGTTCACCGTTAACACCTCTCAGAATCATACTCTTCATATTGATGGAGATGTTGATTGGTTGAGCTTTGAAGCAACGATAGGTAAATCTTATGATATTGAGACCTCTTCAGAAGTGAATACTGATACGATACTCTACCTCTATGATACCGATGGGTCCTCACAATTAGTAGTAAATGATGATAAGTCGTCGGTACAATCGTTGATTTCCGATTGGGAATGTCCAACCTCGGGAACCTACTATATTAAGGTCGCTGGCAAAGATTCTACGGAAACAGGTAATTATACTATCACCTTGCAAAGTGAGTGGGCTGTAGATTTATTTGAGGAGGACAACACGAAAGAGGATGCTAAGACCATAGTAGAGGGAACGCCTCAGAGTCATACTCTTCATATTGGAGGTGATGTTGATTGGTTGAGCTTTGAAGCCTTTGCAGGTAGATCTTATGATATTGAGACTTTCTCAGAAGTGAATACAGATACTAAACTCTATCTCTATGGTACTGATGGGACCTCTCAGTTAGCGTATAATGATGATAAGTCGATGCAATCGTTGATCTCTGATTGGGTCTGTTCCACCTCTGGGACCTACTATATCAAGGTCATTGGCTATGATGCTAATGAGACAGGAGATTATACGATCTCCGTGATCAGTGAGTGGGTCGCTGATACCTTTGAACCAGACAATACGAAGGTGGCTGCAACGACTATAGTTGAGGGTATCCCTCAGAGTCATACCCTCCATATTGGAGGTGATGCTGATTGGTTGGAGTTTGCAGCAGTTGCAGGTAAAACGTATGCTATTGAGACCTCTTCAGAAGTGAATACAGATACGATACTCTATCTCTATGATACTGATGGTACCACTGAGTTAACTAATAATGATGATAAGTCGGTACCATCGGTACAATCGCTGATCTCTGATTGGGAATGTCCTGAAACTGGAACCTACTATATTAAGGTCGCTGGCAAAGATTCTACGGAAACAGGTAATTATACTATCACCTTGCGAAGTGAGTGGGGTGCTGATTCCTATGAAGCGGACAATACGAAAGAGGCAGCAACGACTATAGACGAGGGTAGCCCTCAGAGTCATACCCTCCATGTTGTTGTTGGTGGTGATGTTGATTGGTTGAAGTTTGCAGCAGTTGCAGGTAAGTCGTATACTATCGAAACTTCTTCTACGGTAGATGACACGAATACCAAACTCTATCTCTATGGCACTGATGGGACCTCTCAGTTAGCGTATAATGATGATAGATCAAACCAGTCAAGAATCTCTGATTGGGACTGTTCCACCTCTGGGACCTACTATATCAAGGTCACTGGCAATGACGCTACTGAGACAGGAGATTATACGATCTCCGTGGTCAGTGAGTGGGGTGCTGATTCCTATGAACTAGACAATTCAATGGGAACTGCAACGACCATAGATGAGGGTAGCCCTCAGAGTCATACCCTCCATATTGGAGGTGATGCTGATTGGTTGAAGTTCGAAGCAGATGCACATAAGACATATGCTATTGAGACCTTCTCAGAAGTGAATACAGATACTAAACTCTATCTCTATGGCACTGATGAGTCCTCTCAGTTAGCGTATAATGATGATAAGTCGTTATCCTCACGACAATCGTTGATTTCTGATTGGGACTGTACCACCTCTGGGACCTACTATATCAAGGTCATTGGCAATGATGCTAATGAGACAGGAGATTATACGATCTCCGTGGTCAGTGAGTGGGTTGCTGATCCCTATGAACTAGACAATTCAATGGGAACTGCAACGACTATAGATGAGGGTAGCCCTCAGAATCATACCCTCCATGCGGTTGGTGGTGGTGATGTTGATTGGTTGACGTTCGATGCAGACGCAGGTAAATCATATACTATCGAAACTTCTTCTACGGTAGATGACACGAATACCAAACTCTATCTCTATGGCACTGATGGGACCTCTCAGTTAGCGTATAATGATGATAAGCCGGTACCATCGGTACAATCGTTGATCTCTGATTGGGACTGTACCACCTCTGGAACCTACTATATCAAGGTCATTGGCTATGATGTTACTGAGACAGGAGATTATACGATCTCCGTGGTCAGTGAGTGGGGTGCTGATTCCTATGAACTAGACAATTCAATGGGAACTGCAACGACTATAGACGAGGGTAGCCCTCAGAGTCATACCCTCCATATTGGTGGTGATGCTGATTGGTTGAAGTTTACAGCAGTTGCAGGTAAAACGTATGCTATTGAGACCTCTTCAGAAGTGAATACAGATACTAAACTCTATCTCTATGACACTGATGGGTCCTCTCAGTTAGCGTATAATGATGATAAGTCGATGCAATCGTTGATCTCTGATTGGGAATGTCCTAAAACGGGAACCTACTTTCTCAAAGTCGTTGGTTATTCTGAAACTACTATGGGCTCATATGAGATAGAATTGAATGCTGTAGTGAAAAGTTGGACGATCATGGTATGGCTTGACGGTGATAATAATCTGAATCCAGCTGCTGTAACTGACTTTCATGAGATGGAGTATGGTTTATACCTAGCTCAACAAGATGATAGTGATATCATGGATCATCTGAATGTTATCGTGCAATACGATAGTAATCCTGACTGGAATACGGCAGAATCTGTGCATGGAATATATAAAGTGTTACCGGTGAGTACGCTTCAAGGGAATTCAGTGGCCCTTGGTAATAAAATATCATCAGGTTTTCCTGAACCAAATATGGGAAGTGCTGATGAGTTAGCTGCATTTATCTCCTGGTGTAAGAACATCTATCCTGCAGAGAATTATGGTCTCATCCTATGGAACCACGGTGGAGGAGTAAGATCTTTCAAAGAAGAAACTGATACCTCAAGAGCTATCTGTTGGGATGATACAGATGGTAGTGATGCGCTTTATGTTGGGGAGATCAAAGATATTCTTGCAGCAGAACACCGTGTAGATTTTCTTGGGATGGATGCCTGCCTGATGGGAATGGCTGAAATAGCATATGAGTTCAGACCTGGCACCGATGATTTCAGTGCTTCTGCTATTTCTTTCTCTCCTGCTACAGAACAGGGAGACGGCTGGGAGTATGATAAGATCTTCAATCGTTTTAGTGGTTCAAGCTTTCTTGATATAGAAGAAGACTCTTGTTATGATATTCAGGATCTGACGGCTGTTGAGTTTGCTACCATCGTTGCCAAGGAATATGAAGATGCCTTCTCTTCTCGAACAGGACAGACTCAGACTGCAGTAGACCTCAACAAGATACAAACCGTTAAGACCTCAATTGATCAACTTGGGGCTCTCCTTGCGGCAAACTCCTTAAAAGACTTTGCTGAAGATATTAGAGGCAGTGGGGCTTCTGCTCCTCTTCTGCACTATTTTGATGAGACAAGTACCTATGAATGGAAGGAATACTGCGGGTTCGATCTCTATGAGTTTGCTCAAGAGATCGCTTCTACCTCATTAGTACCTGCTGTGGTCACTGCTGCAAATGATGTGAAGGCCGCTGTCGATGATGCAGTCCTCTACTCATGGGCAGGGAGTTCATATTCTGGATTTGAAAAGGGAAAGAATGGACTCAGCTTCTTCTTCCCTGATGGTGATGGTTCCTATAATGGTGCTACGTATTGGGATTACCAATATTTCTATTCGAGTCTTTCACATTCAGTGATAAACGAATGGGCTACAAATTATGAACTCGATCCTAACTATGGAGCTATTGATTTCTGTACAGGAGATGATGATAGTACCGTTGAAAGTTGGTTCGAGATGCTGCAGTATTGGTATAATCCTGGAGGAAGCACAGGTATACATCCTGGACCTATGTGGTAGGGCTCTAAGGGGCTTTGATCTTATTACGTGTATGAAACTAGTACTGATGGGATGTTTCTATGCAACTGAATAGGGAGATGGTTGGGAGTTTGATCAGATTTTCAATAGATTTTTAGGAGATATCTTGGGTTGATGAGGGAGGATATCCCAATTATGGCATGGAAGCATGTACAGCTAACGAGTTCGCTGCAATCGTTGCTAAAAAGTGTGATGATGTCTTCTCTACAAACACCTGGGAGGCTCAGATAGCTGTTGATTTGACGAAGATATCTGAGGTGAAGACAGCAGTTGATGTTATGGTATCAGCGATTGGGGAGTATCAGGATGAATTCGAAACTGTAAGAGGAACATCTCATGGTAAGAATCTCATGGCTTGATTTGATGAGAATGATACAGGTGGATGGATGCACTATGCCGATTCTGACCGCTATGAACTAGCCGAGCAGTTTAGGGGGACTGTTCTGGAGCTTCACTATAGACGGTTTCAGATGCACTGATGACTGCTGTCGATCATGCGGTCCTCTATTCATTCGGTGGACCTGGGTATCATGGAACGTAGTGTGGGACAGAGTTTGAGAATGGAAAGAACGGTCTTATGATCTCCTTCCCCAAAGGTAATGTGGTATATGATGGATGCTCTCATTGGTCCTAACAGTGCTGGAATAATGGGTTGTTTCAAATGGCATATACATATCTTGGGGGCAATCATATACGACCGGTGAGCCTATATATGAGGATATCGACTTCTGTACGAGTGATGAGGACGTGTCTGTTGATTCCTGGTTCGAACTGGTATAGGATTGGTGCTACCAGAATACTACCAATCCTACTACGTATAATCCCAGTCCCGTATATTATTGGAGTTTGCCTATGGCTAGAATAATCGGAACACTATTGATACTTCTATGCAGTTTCTCTTTCTTATCTTGTACCACATCGATGTATCCTGGTGGTCAGACTGAGCAGGCTGATGAGATGATACAGCAGGAGTTCATGTCTTCCCTGGAAGATGAGATGAAAGCACTATTCCCGCAGATCAAAACGTTCGATGCTGAAGTCATGATCAACAATAGAGGAGATGTACTGCTGGTTGAAGATTGGACATCCAAGAGCGCAAAAGCCTATAAGGTCGTCGGGGACATGCGACAGGACCTTCTGGACTATGTAAATCAGATCATTGAAGTAGATGTGGTCTTTCTTGAGAAAAAGGCTTGGAGTGGCTACGTGGTGGTAGTATCTATCAGACCATTGTAGCATAGAAATTGTAGAGATCACGTAATAGTCAGGATCACATCAAACTTTCCCAAACATTCTCGATCTGGTTTTGCTACCTTGGAGATGATCTGCTGATCACCTTCACTCACGAAGGGGTAGATGCTTCTTCACATATATCGATGATGTACTAGCCCTATAGGAGCGAGTGATACTACCAGAAGAGATGATCTTCTGGTTTGCGGTATAGCACTGCAGCAGACCGACATGATTCAACGACGCCCATGTTTTTTATGCTCAAATCATTGAATGGTATATTGATTTAGAATTATCTCAGTAAGTTGACAACAAGAAGACAGCCCGACCCGTTGCAAAACACATCCGCACCACATTAAACTGATCTTCAATAATAATGATGGTGTAACCCCCAAAGAATTGACTTCTTTTGAGTTCAACGGGGTCGATGAGCCAGTTAACTCCGGTCCCCCGGCTCACTCTCTGTGTCGAAATCAGCTTAAAAGGATCCGGATGAATTATGCAACACCACGGGCATCAATTTCCCAGAAGGAACTCTCTGATATTACGATGGGTGATGCCATTTCTACTGAGATCGAACCGGTCGAGACTCAAGACATATTTGGGGTAGTTATCCCCAACCTGCTCAAGGACCGAGAATTCTCTCTCGATGACATCTTCAGAGGCAAGTAGATAGCATACCTGATAATACGCTCTCTGATTTCCTTTCTCAACAACGAAATCGATTTCTTTGTCCTGATACTTACCGATAGTGATCTCATATCCTCTCCTGAGAAACTCCATATAGATGATATTCTCAAGAATCTGGTCGATATCCTGATTGTTCCTGCCGTAGATAGCCTGCCTCAGACCATGATCCGTGATGAAGATTTTCTCCTGGGTCTTGAGGATTCTCTTCCCGACCAGATCCTGACGTGGGACCTATGAAGCAGGCATGCCTGTTCACAGGCTTTGATATAGGTATATACGGTCTCAGGAGCGACTCTTCTCTGTTCACTCTTCAGATAGTCTGAGATATTCTTCGCCGAAAAAGTCCTTCCGATATTCGATATGATATAGATCAGAATCCGCTCCAGTAGTGCTGCATCTCTGATCTTATTCCGTTCTATGACATCTTTGAGCAGGACTGATCCATAGAGATCTCTCAGGTATTGAATCACTGGTTCCTCTTCTAATGCCAGGTTACCCAGGAAGGGCATTCCTCCTAGTCGAATATAACGGGTAAAGAGTTCCTCATCAGAATAGGTGATCTCCAGATTGATTACCTGCTGTGAGAACTCTTTGAATGAGAATGGGTAGACCGGTATCTCAATATATCTTCCTGCAAGATAGGTCGCAAGTTCACCAGAGAGAAGGCTTGCATTCGATCCCGTGATATACAAATCGACATCAAAATCAACGCGAAGAGAGTTAATCACCTTTTCCCAGTCCTGCACTTCTTGGATCTCATCGAAAAAGAGGTAGAATCGTTCGTTTCGGGTAGTGATTTCTGATTGGATCTTTTCGTATAAGCTTTCTGCAGTTCTATAATCCATGGTCTGAAATGATTCAAAATTGTATGAGAGCATTTGAGATTCCATGACTCCCTGAGACAACAGGTGATCTTTGAGCAGTTTCATAAGGACCGACTTCCCGGAACGTCTCATGCCGATCAGGACTTTGATTATATCTTTATCAATAAAGGGGATTATTCTCTCAATATAGTGATCTCTGTAGATATACTTGCTCATCATATCCCCCTTCTTGGTAGATGATTCTTATATTACAAGTATAACTAAAAAATGAGACAAATCTAGATAAGTTACAGTTATAATTGAAACGTTTACAATTTATTTGAAGAATAACCGTTGTATCTGAAACTTTTCGAGATCCTTCAATGCGTTGAGCTGTCCATATTCCTATGCACAGTTCTAGCGAGAACGTTCTCTACATATAGGACTCAAGACAGTAGGATATGGCTTTATAGGTCAAGACCTACTTTCAAGATTCAATTCAATTCTAAGATTAGGTCGTATCAACAACATCCATGAAACACATCATGATTAAGGAAATAATCACTTACTTTGTAGTGAGTTGTTATTTTCAATCTTTCTGATGTGGTTTCTGAATAAAACACCTCCAAGCAACGGGAGAAGGAGATCAGCTCCTAGTCCGATTAGAAAATGTGGATTGAGAAAAAGGCTTTCGATGATGCCTTTTCGTAAAAAGTATACTACCACAGCGGAACCCACAGGAATATTAAGCAGAAGGCTTACGATAAGGCCGGCATTATAGATTTTGCGTGCTTTAATTGCTAAAGCCATGTGAGAGACTCCGGCAAAGATCGTAAAGTAGGGAATCCACAATCCCAGATTAAGATTCAATACAGATAATAACCCGAAAAGGGGTAGCAGTATCCAGATGTAGGTGATATTGATGGCAAAGATGAAATTTGTGCCAATCGGTTCGCTATCATGACCCACACCGAGAATATCTCTATCCCACATTCGGCAGCAATGAATATCAGAAATCTGATATACGAGCCGCTGGACCTTCGGGGCTACACAAATGCAGCTTTCCCCTTTGCCATGTGATCGAATGAGCTACATGTCCATGCCATTCACGTACTGTTCACCTGCTCTGCCATTGATCCTGATATAGGTTCGGACCACCCCCTTCAGGGCCTGCATCTCCTCGATGATCGTCTTCTTGTCGCTGGAGTTCCCATCGAGCGACCTCATCGCTACGGGGATGCCCATGGCATTCACGATCATCAGAAGCGCCCAGCGCTTGAGGTCATGTCGCTTGTCCTTGGCATGACCGAAGGTGATATGCAACCCGGTGGGTTCGACCCCTCCATCATCGTATTCACCTGCTACGGATAAGTTGGTGGTATCTGCATGCAGATGGGGCATATCCAGTGCTATACGTTGCCTGATGTGCCCGAGAACCCGTGCAAAGAGCTTGTCCTCCCCGAATCTGGCTATGGCATCAAGGGTCTCACCCATCGTATACTCATTGAAATGCTCAGCTCTGACACCTGGACCAAAGATCATCTCCACATCCAGATTGGCAAGCAGGTCTGTATACCTGTAGAGGGGGGTACGTGCAGTGAGGCAATCACACACGAAGAGCAGGAGGCACTGGGCATGAGAGACTTCATGATAGCGTTTCTTAGGCAGCAGAAGATCGAAGAGCTGGGCAAGCTCATACTCTTTGAAAAAAGCACATAAGATCGGATAGTGCTTGAAGGACAGTTGGGTACTGTGTTCTGGCTGGATGATCTGTTTCATGGGGCCTCCTGAAAAAACGTCATAACTGTTTACTATGCAATCATATAGAGACGATTTATGCAAGATATTAATCCTTTATACAGAACAAATTATACCAAAAATAGGCTGTATTGATAGCACTATTTATTCATGTAAAAGTGGATGAATAGTGCGTGCTGAAGAACGAAAAATCCTCCTGAAGACAGGGGGAAGACAAGCTCTATTGATCAACTGTATGGTAATTCAAAAATGTTGGATATCTTGCTGCCGAATGTGGGATGGATTGATTAAAACAGAGAATATGATGTCTATACATCTCCTAATAATCATGAAGCTACGATCTTTATTTTCAGAATCTGAAAATTGTTAATATAATAGCTTATATTTTTCCATGTCTGCCGTAAAGAATGGGTGGTAATCTTTAATCGATCTAATAAAGGAGGCAACATTAGATGAAAAAATTCTTATCAATTGTTTTTTGTTTGGTAATGATCCAGACCATGGTTTTTGCACAGGGTGCAAAAGATTCTGCAGTGGTGGAATCAGCTAAAGATCAGGAAGTTACTATCCTGGCAACCTGGGCAGGTGATTATCCTGCAACTGTAGTGATTAGAGATACTATCGCAGCATTCTCAGATGCAGATAATGGGATTACCGTTAATGCAGACTATGTTTACGAAGAGAAAGCATACTATGACAAACTCCGAACTCGTATCGCTACTGGCGAATTCCCAGATATCTTCGAAGACTATGGTGGAGCCAGAGACCGTGATTATGCTGAGAGTGGACTACTTGTAGATCTTCAGCCCTATTTGGATGCAGACCCTGCATGGAGAGATTCCTTTGTGAATATTCTTTCAGATTGGCAATATGAAGATATCCCGGGACAGTTCGGTGTTCCTACAGACATGTATTGTGTAGGTATCTATTATAATAAAGAGATTTTCAATAATCTCAATATTGAGATCCCTGAATCAATGGATGAGTTCACCGCAGTCTGTGATAAACTGATTGCTAACGGTTATGTACCGATGTCACTCGGAGAGAAAGATCCCTATAGAGCTGGCCACTTCCTGAACAACCTCGTACTCAAATCAATAGGTGCGCAGGGTGTCATGGACCTCGGTTCAAGAAAGATCTCCTATGATGGACCAGAGATCAGAAGAGTATTGCAGTTGATCTATGATTTCAATGAGAAAGGCTATTTTGGTCCAAACACCATCAACAAAGATGCTGGAATGGCTCGAGCTGATTTCCATAATGAAATATCAGCAATGCATTTTGATGGTACATGGGCAATCCAAAGAATCGATGAGAGTGCGATTGCTGGACAGGTTGGATTCTTTGCATTCCCCTATATCGAAAAAGAGTTTGCAGGATCATGGCAGGGTGGAAATAACGGTGGTGTATCAATCATCGATACCGGTGACCAGAACAGGATCGATGCTGCTGTAGAGATCCTCAAGACCTTGACCTCTGCAGAGCTCATGGCTGCAAAACAGGCATCTATCAAGGGTGGTGTATACCCAGTGAAGTTCGAGGGAGACCCTACTATCGTATCTCCTCTTGCAGTAGCCGTATCAACCGAGATGGCTAAGGCTACTGAGTTTAAGACAGATATCCAGAACTATGATGTGAATACAAAGATGCTTGATGCTGTACGAAATGCTCTTCAGGGCCTATTCGTAGGTGGAACAGTAGACGAATGTGTCCAAGACATCATGAGAGTCGTTAACGCTAACTAGTTTAATCAATTCGCAAATCTATTAACTAAAATAACATACAGTTGGGGTGAGTGATCACCCCAACTCTATAAATGGGTATATAACATGATTGTAGGAAATACCAAACAACGTAGATGGGATCTGGCATTCATCATTCCCGGTCTTGTGCTCTTTGTTTTTTTCATAATAATCCCTCTTTGTCAGTCGATCTATCAATCCTTCTATTCCTGGAATGGGATATCGATCTCTCCGATGAAGTACGTAGGATTAAAGAATTATAAATATGTATTCGCAAATCAGGACTTCTGGCATTCTCTTGGGAATGTTGCATGGTTCATGGCTGGTGGATTCATAGTACTCATGCCCATAGCATTCCTATTGGCATTGATCATCAATAAACAGTATCGTTTGAAGAGATTCTTCAAGACGACTTACTTCATGCCGGTTGTGCTGCCTTTGACTGCAGTAGGACTCATGTGGGTCTATCTACTGTTTCCTGCAGTCGGTCTTGTCCCCGTCGTGATGGAGTGGCTGCATCTTCCTGAGATAAACTTCTTAGGTGATCCCGATTGGGCGATCATCTCAGTAGTCCTTGTCAATGAGTGGACATATGCCGGTTTCAATATGCTTATTTTCTCCGCAGGTATCGTAGCGATACCTGAAGAGCTCTTTGAATCAGGAAAGATAGATGGAGCTTCTGGATGGCAACAGACCCGTTTTATCACCCTTCCAATGATGAAAGAGTATTTCAAGGTCTTTTCGATCCTCTGTATCACCGGCTGTATCAAACACTTCAATCTGGTCTTCATTATGACTGGAGGAGGGCCAAACAGAGCTTCGGAGATGCCTGCTACCATGCTCTATAATGAGGCATTTGTATATAAGAACTTTGGAGTAGGTAATGCCATAGGTGTATTCCTTCTGGTAGCTGGAGTGACTTTGAGTCTACTTACCAACAAGATCTTCTCAAGGGGGGATGACTAATGGAAAAGAGTCTTAAAGTGAGAAAAGGGACGAGCTATTGGGTCCTGGGAGTATTCGCGATCATATGGGCTGTTATTACCCTCTACCCATTCATTATAACAATATTCTCCTCATTGAAGAACAACGATGAGATCTTTGGATCGATGCTCAAATTCCCCTCTGATCCGATCTGGCATAACTACTATATTGCAATATATGATGCGAAGATTCTGAGAACTATCATGAACTCTGTCTTTCTGTCGGTAATATCAACTATCGGTATGCTGCTGTTTGGTAGTATGATCGCCTATGTACTCTCCCGAACTAAGCATGTCTATAATAAGTATGTTCTTAGTATCTTTCTCGCAGGGATCGTTCTTCCGATCTATGCGACATTGGTGCCGCTTATGAAGATGGTCTCCAAGATCTCTTTCTTGAGACCAAACTCCTTCTATACACTGATGTTCATCTATATCGCCATATGTTTACCTGAGGCTATCTTCATCATCACAGGATACATGAAAGGCATCAGTAAAGAGCTTGATGAGGCAGCGATCATAGATGGGTGTAATACACCGCAACTGTTCTTCAAGATACTCCTACCGATTTCTGTACCGGCATTAGCGACTTCAGCGATCATCGCATTCTTGAGCTGTTATAACGAGATGGTCTTCGCACTGTTGTTTATCACAGAGAAGACTATGTATACCGTATCGATAGGATTGCTCTACTTCGTAGGGAAGAAGACTGTAGACATGGGACCCATGTTCGCAGCGATCATTTTGGCAACCCTGCCTATGCTTATCTTCTATATGTTTTTTCAGGAACGTATTCAGTCAGGTATGGTAGCCGGTTCGGTAAAAGGCTAATAACAAGAGGTTACAACAATGAACAATATACGATTACGACAGATACATCTGGATTTTCATACCAGTGAGAGTATTCCGGATATCGGGATAGATTTTGATGAGGATCGATTCGCAGATATGCTACTTGAGGCACATGTTGATTCTATCACCTGTTTCACAAGAGGGCATCATGGGTGGCTCTATTATCCATCAAAGAGATTTCCAGAGAGGATCCATCCTCATCTGAAATGTAAGGACCTGTTCGGGGCACAGCTTAGAGCCTGTAAGAAGAGGGGTATCAACGTACCGGCCTATCTTCCGATCCAGTGGGACCATCTTGTTGCAACACAGCATCCGGAATGGCTCGTTATAGATGAGCATGGGAAACCTGTAGGAAATGAACCCTATGAGGCAGGATTCTATCGACAGCTCTGCCTCAATACTCCCTATAGGGAGTTTGTGATAGAGCAGGCTGTTGAAGTGATGGAGATGTACCCGGTTGATGGGATATTCCTCGATATTATAAATGTGAAAGAGTGTTCCTGTCGCTATTGTAAAGCATCGATGGTCGAAGCAGGTCTGGATCCTGCTGATAAAGAGGTTAGGAAGAGCCATATGCTATCAGTCATCATTGAGTTCACTGAGGTAGTGAGTGCTGCCTTGAGAGCTGTGAGCCCTGATATCAAGATATACTATAACCACGCTCATGTGAGAACGACCCACAGAGATATCATAGACGGCTTTACCCATCTTGAGCTGGAATCTCTTCCATCTGGAGGATGGGGATATATGGACTTCCCCATCACTGCACGATATGCACGGACACTGGGTGTCCCAATATTGGGCATGACAGGTAAGTTCCATACTTCATGGGGCGATTTCCAATCATTGAGGAATCAGCCAGCTCTAGAATATGAGTGCTTCCGCTCTCTAGCTCTTGATGCAGGCTGTAGTATAGGAGATCAATTACATCCCTATGGCAGACTTGATCCAGCCGCCTATAGGCTCATCGGGAATGTCTATAAGAGTGTAGAGGAGAAAGAGCCTGGTGTTTTGGAGCAGAACCAGTCGTTGAGATTGCTGTGGTCTCTCCAGATGGTTTCTGGGGGGATAACTCAGGTTACTTTTCAACGGAGATCGAAGGGATTAGTAGATTGCTAACTGAGTCAGGACAGCAATTTGATGTGATCGACCAAAGCGAAGAGCTTTCAAAATACAGACTTATCATGCTCCCCGATCTTGTTGAGCAGACCCCCGAGTTTGCAGAAAGATTAAAAGAGTATCTGAATAGAGGAGGAAAGGTCATCTCATCCTATAGGTCTCTGAATGATACTGTTCAAGATTGGGGTTTCACCCCGTCCTGTATGGCTCACTATTCGCCAGATTTTATCGTCCCTGCCGCCCCTCTGTCAGAGGGTTTGGAACCAGTAGAATATGTGATGTATGAGCGTGCCGAATGTGTTGAGGTTCGAGAGGGGGAAGTCCTCCTTAGCGTACATGAACCCTTCTTCAACAGAACCTGGGAACACTTTTGTTCTCATCAGCATGCTCCGAGTACCTTTAAGGGAGGTTATCCTGCAGTAGTCCAGAATGGTGGTCATATCCACTTCATCCACCCGATTTTTCATACCTATGCTCAGAAGCATCCGAAATGGTACAAGACCCTTGTGGTGAATGCAATTCACCAACTCCTTGGGGAACAGATGGTTTCTCATGATGGACCATCATCTATCCTAATGACCATCAACAGGCAGAAGAGTGAGAGACGATATATCCTCCATACACTAGGATATATCTGTGAACGAAGTGCCCGTGAGTTTGACATCATAGAAGAGGCTATGCAGCTCTTTGATACTGAGGTCTCTTTCTTTCTAGAGGATAAGGTCATGAGTGCAAGAGTCGTTCCTGAGGGGGCTCAGTTGGCGATCACTGAGGTAAATGGAAGACAGGTCATCAGGATCCCTGAAATATATGGCCACAGTATGGTTGAACTAAACTATTAGGAGTAAGAGATGAGAACAGATATAGATCTGAAGACTATAGAGACCTTCCAGAAGGATTTTGCCTCTTCTGATAAGAACAGGATCGCTATGAATGCAGTAGTGAAGAACGGTATCAATGAGAGCTGTAATGTGATGAATTCTGATATTGCGAACACCTATAATTTCTCGATATCCCTCGAGGCAGGGAAGATTAAGAATCAGAACACTTCCGGCAGATGCTGGATGTTTGCAGCTCTCAATGTCATGAGACTCGAGGTTATGGAGCGGTTCAATCTGGAAGATATGGAACTCTCCCAGGCCTATCCCTTCTTCTGGGATAAACTTGAGAAGTCCAACTATTTCCTGGAGAACATACTGGAAACATTAGGAGAGCCTCTGGAGGGAAGAGTTCTAAACTTTCTTCTAGCTGATCCTCTCTGTGATGGCGGACAGTGGGATATGTTCGTGAACCTCGTACGTAAGTATGGTGTCATCCCCAAGGAGGCGATGCCTGAGAGCAGGTCATCATCTCATCCAAAGGAGATGAACTTCCTTCTTACAGCCAAGCTGAGAAACTTTGCCTGTGAGCTGAGATCTGCAAATGAGAGGGGTAAATCGATAGAAGAGATGAGAATACTCAAAGCGCAGATGCTCAATGAAATCTATAGGATGCTTTGTATCTCACTTGGAGAACCTCCTAAACATTTCACCTATGAGGCAAGAGATAAAGATGATAAGTTTATCCGAATAGAGGATATCACCCCGCAGGAGTTCTATGAGAAATATGTAGGAATGGATCTTGATGAGTACGTGAGTATCATCAATGCTCCTACAGTAGACAAACCCTTTGATAGGACCTTTACTGTCCAGTATCTTGGGAATATCAAGGGCAATAGACCTGTGAAATATCTGAATTTGAGATCTGGCGAACTCAAACGGGTAGCGATCGAACAGATGAAGGATGGTGAGGTTGTCTGGTTCGGCTCTGATGTCAGCCACTTCATCAATAGAGTATCAGGGATCCTTGCCTTGGATGCCTTTGATTTTGATGGGCTTTTCTCTACCGAATTTCCTATGAATAAGGCTCAACGACTGGATTTCGGTCAGAGTTGCATGAATCATGCAATGGTATTGACTGGGGTGAATCTGGATGTTGATGGGAACCCGAATCGCTGGAAGATCGAGAACAGCTGGGGCGAAGAGAAGGGCAATAAGGGCTTCTTTGTGATGAGCGATGACTGGTTCGATCAGTTCACCTATCAAGTGGTTGTGCAGAAGAGATATCTGACTGATGAACAGCTTGCTGCACTGGAGAGTGAACCAATCGTCCTGAAACCTTGGGATCCCATGGGTAGCTTGGCTTTATGATATTTCTAGTCAGAGGTGTTCCTAAATTTTCAATTAGCTTATCATCCCCATACTAGAAAAATATATTGTGCTGGACTTGAGGCTTTATCGGCTTTAGTCCAGCTTTTCGGTTGTTTAAATGCGCACTTCCCAAGCTTCGGTCAACTCAAATAGGTCATAAACAGCAATAAATGATATAAAGCCCTATATTACATGATATTATTTACTTTTTGGAAGCATAGCCCTCCGGAATATGACACACAAAACATCTGTTTACAGATTTGAGTGGACAAATTTTGGGAAGTTCACATAAAAGGAAACGTAATAATCAAAGGGGGGGAGGAAAAGTATGGTATACTTTTCTGCGATATGAGAAGACTGCGATTCAAAACACTATCAATACAGAAAAAACTCTGGTTCCTCACCTCTATCCTCGTGATATCCATGATATTGAGCGTGACTGTTGTTGTTTCTTCGATCAGTACCAATTTTATTAATAATGAGGCCGAACGAGACCTGGTAAAGAATATTGAACTTCTTTCAGAGAAGATCAACCTTGTCTTCAATGAGACGGCAATCTTCAGTAAGATGGCGATATCAAATAAAGAGGTACAGGACTTCTCTGTTCAGGAGAAGTCAGGCATTTTCTCAGAGGAACAGGATATTAGAAGGATCTTGACCAGTTTTGTCGTTCCACGAACCTATATCGAGAAGATGCATCTATACCTTGAAGATTCAAAACTCTATTACAGCTCCAACTACTATCTGGAAACTAGCCCCCCCTTCAATGATCAGATCAGCGAAATTGAGATAAATCTTCATCCTGGTCAGTCGGAACTCTGGGGTATGCCGTTCTACTCAACAGAACTTACCCAATATGTGTTTCCTTACTATCGGAAAATTTACTTCGGGAAGAGTGGGGTTCAGCTGGGGTTGATTGAATCCCTTGTTCCTGTAAGGCTCTTCATCTCCACGATCGACAACTCAGTCCTCTCTGAGATCGGTAATATCTACCTCATCGATGAGCAGGGTACGATAATCGTCCATAATGATATGGATAGGATCCTAGAGAAGCTGGAGACTTCAAGACTTGAGTTCATAAAGGAGAATCTCAACTCATCAGCAATCTTTGATCGTACGATCCTCTGCTCTACGAAAGTCGTATCCAAGACCGGTTGGATCATCGTTAACGAGGTTCCGCAATCTCTGATTCTGGGAGCCGCTCATGATATGAAACTACGATTCTTCTATATTGGTGTCATTGCTCTGATTTTTACGATTTTTCTCTCCTTCAGGCTCTCTTCACTTTTCACCAAGCCTCTGCGGGAGATGGAGAAATCTATCACTGCTATGGAGGATCTGGAATCGAAGAAATACGTTCCTATCTATTCTATGGATGAGATCGGTATGCTTGGTAGACAATATAACCATATGATAGACAGGCTCTCTCAATCAGCCGAACAGGGACGAAAGAAAGAGATTCAGATTAAAGAATATGAGTTGGCACTCCTTCAATCACAGATCAATCCTCATTTCCTCAATAATATCTTAGAGAATATCTGCGGCCTGATCGAGCTCGATAGGAGAGAAGATTCTATCTCTCTCATCGGTGATACTGCTGATTTCTATCGTTCAATCCTCTCAACTGATAATCTCATCATCACTCTGAGGCAGGAATTGATCATTGCAGAGTTGTTCGTCAAGATTCAGAATGTAAGATCTAATAACAGGATCGATTTTGAAGTTGATATCCCTGAGAAATATATGACTAAGCAGATCATTAAATTGACACTGCAGCCTCTCCTGGAGAATGCGATCTGCCATGGAATGGATTATTGTTGTAAGAAGCTGAAGATCCTTGTTACGAGTTACGAGAATGGGCAAGAGCTGATCCTCAGTATCAAGGATTCAGGGCTGGGTATGGATCGAGAAATAGTAGACAATATCTTGAAAAGAGAGCCGAAGACCATCGAAGGTAAGACAAAACATGTTGGAGTATTTGCTACGAACCAACGTCTGAAGCTCCATTTCGGTAATCAGTTTGGTTTGAAATATTTTTCAGAGAAGGGCAGGGGGACGATCGTTGAGATCCACCTTCCTCGGGAGGTTGAAGATGAAGAGGTTCGGTGAAGGATATAAAGTTCTCATTGCTGATGATGAACCGATCATATTGCAGAGACTCTCTCTGAATCTGAAGAGGGTCGGTTTTACTATTGTTGGTCTCGCAGAGACGGGTAAACAGGCTCTGAGAATGTTCGGAGAGATAAGACCCGATATCATCATCTCAGATATTGCCATGCCTGTGTTAAGCGGTATAGAGCTTCTTGAGACTATACGTAGAGAAGATACGAAGGTGAAATTCATATTTCTTACAGGACACAGTGAATTCGATTATGCGATGTCAGCACTCAAACATGATGCCAGCGATTACCTGTTAAAACCTCTCGATTCCAATAAGCTCTTCGATGTGTTACAAAAAACCATAGATAAGATCGATTATGAGGAGGAGCAGGAATCTATGAAAAGAGAGAACGAGATCCTCAAAGAGGGTTCTCTCCTCTGTAAGTTTCTCTCAGATGGGAACATCTCACCTGAGATGAAGGCGGAGACTCGATCATGTATCGAGAATCCTGATGGGATCAGGATATTGATGATCTATGGTAGGATCGATCAGATCGAGACTGATGAGCCTATGTATCTGATGGAGAATGATAACTATCTCATGTTCTTCAAGAGGGGACGAAGAGATATTGAAAGTTTCTGCTCGCCTACCACCTATTCAGCACTCGGTAGCCCCTGTAAGACCAGTGATGACCTGCGTGATTCCTATAGTTCTTTAAGAAGAACCCTGCTTAACAGGTTCTTCACCCCTGATAAGCGATTCTATACATATGAGTCAAATCACGTTGTCTCTGTTGAGAAAATCCAGGCTCTAGATCACCAGAATCGAAAGCTGATCCAGAATGGTAAGATCAGGGAGCTTATTGAGCTCATAGATATTGAGATCAAGGAGCTTACGACTCCTTCAAATCTTGAATACTATGTCTATCTTATCAAAGGCCTTCTTCTAAGAGGTTCTGAGAAGAACACTGGACCTATCTCTATCAATCATTCACCCATCTGGATTCTTGAGAGATTCTCTGCTATTAAGGACTTCAGCTCATGGTTGCAGACCCTGATCTCTACCCTCTACTCTTCCAATGGAGGGAAGTCAGATCTTGATCTTTCATCAAGAGTAAAACAGTATCTTGATGAGAACTATACCTCTTCAGTAAGCCTTGATACGATTGCTGTGAATGTGTTCGCACATCCAAATTACATCAGCAGTAAGTTCAAAGAGGAGATGGGCGTAACCGTTACCGAATATTTATGTACATTACGCCTGGATAGGGCAAAAGAGCTATTAACAACTACGAGTATGACCTGTAAGAAGATATCTTTGATCGTAGGGTTTCAGGACCAGTTCTATTTCTGTAAATGCTTCAAGAAACAGTTCGGAGTGACACCTACATCGATTCAGAAGAAATGATAAAAAGCATTCTTTGCTTTATTGAATTAAATTCCATAGTTCCTATACCCATAATACCCTGCAAATCCTATAAGAATGATCCCCAGTACCCTCATCGCTATGATATAGGCTTTGGGATGTTTGAACCCACATTCGGCAGCAATGAATATCAGAAATCTGATTTACGAGCCGCCGGACCTTGGGGCTACAGAAATGCAGCTTTCCCCCCCTGTGCCCAGTGATCGTAAGAGCTGAAAACCCATGCCATCCAGTTCTTGTTCACCTTCACTGCCATTGATCCAGCCATGGGTCCTGACCGCCCCCCTTATCAGGGTGGTTTCTCTTTGGATGCCAGATAGGGTAGTGTCCCCCTGATATCTTCTTCACATACTCCTGTCAAAAGCTTGTTCCTGAGGGGACCTGGAGCACTTCGAACGGAAGGGATGACCGTATCAGAGACTGCTCGCCACCTGCCTCCTCATGGTCACGAAGCCTCGAATATCATCGTACTATCAAGATATGACAGGGCTTTCAGCAAATAGCTGCTGAAAGCCCTGTATCCTCTCATCCAGTGCGAGGACCTATGATATATACGTGAGCCTACACACTCCTGGTGGTTACCACCGAGACGCCGGTCTTTTCATAATCCGAAAGGATGACTTCCCCCATCGGTACCGGTGAGGACAATCTCAGGGTGTACAGATGGTTGAGCAGTGATGCAATATGAGCCTTGGGTAACGCCGCAGTGGTCTTCACAGGTATCCGTGAGATTCCTTCGGCTCCGGTAACCGCTACAGTGGCAGTGACTACCCGCCTGGGGGAGGAGATCTCCTCCCGGGCATAGATGATCCCCCGCCGGCATTTATTCCCGGTGACCTCAAGGGTATCCCTATCCCCAGAAACCTGAAGATGACAGCCCATGGGGCAGCTGATGCAGATGATCTCCCTATTCATGATGTATCTCCTTTAAATGGATTTCCAGATGATCCCCATCACCGATATCTTTGAGGATCTCTTCGGGAACATCGATCCCGATCATTTCCGACGGTTGAACGTGCCGAAGTTTTTTCGAGAATAGCACCCGTTCTCCGGCGGTAAGCTGAACCTCACTGTGGTTCGAGACGATCAGACTTCGCATGTACAGATGGTTCTTCCCCTGAAGGATCATCCGTCCGGGAACAACATATTTGAGGTTCGCCCCGGCATGGATGTCTATCTGCATCCCCGCAGGTTCTTCGCCGATGAAATCATCCACGGAGACGGCACATCTGATACTTTCCTCGGTAACATAATCTACCAGGTCATGCACATGAAGCACATTGCCGCAGGCAAAGATACCGGGGACAGAGGTTTCATGCCGATAGTCCACCAGGGGCCGCCCGTCTCCGGGTTCAATGAAATACCTCCTGTCTTGGCTACCTCCGTATCGGGGACCAGCCCAACCGATAGAAGAACCGTATCGCAATCCACAACAAATGGCTCTGAGCCATCTCTGGGGGTGATCTCCACCGCTTCCACTCTGTCCTTTCCGCGGATCTCGCTGACAACATGGTTCAGATAGAGGGGAATACCGAAATCATTCAGGCACTGCACGATGTTGCGGGTGAGTCCCGCCGGGTAGGGTTGGATCTCCACCACCGCCTTTACCTTGGCCCCGACCCAGCTCATCCGTCGGGCCATGATGAGGCCGATGTCTCCGCTTCCGACGATGACCACCTCTTTTCCGGGAATATAGCCTTCAACATTGACCAGTCGCTGGGCGAGTCCTGCCGTATAGACCCCGCTCGGTCTGGTGCCGGGGGTGCCGATGTTTCCCCGGTTCCGTTCGCGGCAGCCCATGGATAGTACCACAGCCTGCACATCAAAACAGACCATCCCCTGTGCTGAACTGAAGCCATACACCCTGTGACGGGCTTTCTGAACGTTCTCTTCCCCTCCGGTAGCGATCTCGGTGATGGTCATCCCGAGATGGATGGGAATATGCTGCTCGTTTGTCAGGTCGGCAAAACGCTCGGCGTATTCCGGGCCGGTGAGTTCTTCTTTGAAGTGGTGCAGACCGAAGCCGTTGTGGATACATTGATTGAGGATCCCTCCCAGCACATGATCCCGCTCTACCAGGACTACATCCCGACCCCGTTTCTTCAGTTCTGTTGCCGCTGCCATCCCTGCGGCGCCTCCGCCGATGACCAGGACATCTCTCTTCTCGATCTTCATACCATCTCCTCCACCGGCATATCGCGACCTTTGCGGATACCAGATAACTGCCGTTACCCCGTTTGGTGAGGTCCTCAATGGATCGGCCGGTCTCACGTTGAAGTATCTGCAGAATACGGAAGGTACAGAAACCTCCCTGGCATCGGCCCATCCTGGCCCGGGTATAGAACTTGATACCGTCCAGAGTCCGGTGTCCCCGTCGGATGGCCGTCACGATCTCCGCCTCCGAGATGCTCTCGCAGCGGCACACAACCTCCCCATAGGCGGGATTCTCGGCGATGAGCTTGTCCAACTCTTCTTTTTCAGTCCCTCGGAACCGGGGGACTGCTTGGATCTCAGGGTCGTAATCGGGATTCTCCTCCAGAACCAGCCCTGCCTTACGCAGCAGGTCCTTGACGTATTCTCCGATGGCCGGGGCCGCAGTAAGACCGGGGCTCTGAATCCCCGCCACATGAACTAACCGGGGAGCTATGCTGCTCAAGGCGATGTAGAAGTCATTCCCCTCCAGCACCGGTCGCAAACCGGCGAAACTGGTGATGATATCCTTCTCTGACACTGAAGGGATCATTCGGCGGGCGGAGGAGAACACCTGTTCCAGGTTGCCCCGGGTAGTGGACTTATCCTCTTTGTCATCTCCGATAATCGCCGTAGGCCCCACCATGGTGGTCCCCTCAACCGTGGGAATCACGAGCATCCCCTTGCTCACCTTGCTGGGTACCGGGAAGATGACCCGTTGTGTAAAGGCCGATGCGTTCCGGTCCAGAAGGAACTCTTCCCCTTTACGGGGTATGATGTCGTACTCTTCAGCTCCGAAGATGCGGCTGATCTCATCAGCGTACAGCCCTGCGGCATTGACCACCCAGCCTGCCTGGATAGTCCTGCCTGATTCATCAGTCATATGATAGCAGTCATCCCGCTTTTCAGCCCGGGTTACTTTGAAATCTGTCATCAGTCGTACTCCGTTCTTCAAAGCCGACTCCATAAGGCTGAACACGAACTGGTAGGGTTCGATCATACCGCCACCGGGGGCATGGAGTCCTCCTACGACATCGGGATTCAGCTTGGGTTCAAGGGAGAGGATACGGCTGCGTGAACAGAGTTCTATGCCGATAGCTCCATTATCCAAGCCGTTCTGGTAGAGTTCCTCCACGGTCCTCATCTCTTCAGTACTGAAGGCGGCCACCAGAATGCCGTTCCTTCGAAACGGAAAGTGCAGCTCCTTCTGAAGCTGATCGAACATGAGATTGCCCTTCATCTCAAGGCGGCTCTTCAAAGCCTCCTTTCCGTGATGGAACCCTCCATGTATAATCCCCGAATTCGCCTTGGATACCCCGAAGCTCACGTCGGCTTCCTTCTCCAGGAGAACCGTCTTAAGCTTATAGGCACTCAGTCTGCGGGCAATCGCCGCACCGCTCACACCGCCACCGATAATCGCTACATCGTAACAATCCATAGAACACCCCTTGAAAAGATTATAGTAGGAGTATACAGAGTATTTGATCGTTTGACGAGTCTTTATGGTCGTTTTGCATGTAAATAGTGTACGTATTTTAATGTTTTTGATCATAACTGGAAATTGATGAGTCTGTAGAGAAGGGCCGGGTACCTCAAAGCTGATACATAGATGATCAGATCCTGATGCCAAAAGAGGCTTCAGTCCCCGTATGGTGTTCCTGTATGAGTGTTGATCTAAACCCCAAAAGATACCCCCCCATAGCCATCGTCACCCCCTTGCAGGGTGACGATGGCTATGGGGGGGGGGCTTGAGTCGAAAGAATCGAACTGTACCTCAATGTGAAGGGGACTTCGGGATGAGAAGCTGGTACACCTGCTGCATCATAGATCTCCTGTGGGACAGGAGGAACCAGAAAAGCTGTGCTATACTGGATTCGAGGGAAGGGGTCCCTCTTTCACAGGCTGATTGCATGCTGCACTGCAGCGTTTGAAGATATGATTTCAAGTAGTGATGATGACAGCGGGGATGGTCATGTTGAGAGATGCAAGGGCTATTCGGGCTATTTCTCTCTTCAGAAGTCCAAAGAAGAAGCCAGCCAGCGGGGGACGCTTACCTGCGCTGATATGAAGAAGTCTTTCGGAGAGACTTCTTAGCTGTATGAGATCATACAGTTTGCTGTGGATATCTGCCATGAGATGTATCATGGACAATCGACTGCAACCCTTCAAGGGGCATATGAGCTGCATGGAGCGGGGCGATCCCGGACACTGGCAGATCGTGGCTGGTCCATGAATGCTGTGACTATGGTACATGAGCGAGCTGAACATGTGGAGACAAGGGGAAAGGTGGTAATCATAGGATGAAAGCAATCTATTGTAACGCGTACGGATCGTTGGAAGACCTCAGAGTCACAGACGTAGAGACCCCGAAACCGGGACATGATGAAGTGTTGGTGAGAGTCGCTGCATCATCGGTGAATTTCAATACGATCGCCCATGTGACGGGAAAGCCTCTCATCGCGAGGATGATGGGACTGGGGGTGAGGAGACCGAAGCACCCGATCCCGGGAAATGATGTCGCCGGTACCGTTGTAGCTGTTGGAAGGGATGTTACCCGATTCTCTCCGGGGGATGAGGTGTACGCAGACGTCTCAGAATACGGATGGGGGGCATTCGCCCAGTATGTGTGTACTCCCGAATCAGCCCTGACACAGAAACCCGCAGGAATATCCTTTGAGGAGGCAGCAGCTGTTCCCGAAGCAGGATTGGTAGCCCTCCAAGCCTTAAGAGATGCAGGGAATCTGCAAAAGACAGAGAAGGTCCTCATCTGCGGAGCTTCCGGGGGGATAGGCACCTTCGCAGTACAGATAGCGAAAGCTCTGGGGGCTGAAGTGACTGCAGTATGCAGCACCAGGAACAGTGAGTTCGTCAGGTCTATCGGTGCTGATCATATACTAGATTACCGTAAGGATGATTTTCTGAAGAACAACAGGCACTATGATCTCATACTCGTAACAGCAGGGTATCGGCCCCTCTCCGAGTATGTCTCAGCATTGAAACACCGGGGAAGGTGTGTGGTCACCGGAGGTGAGATGAAGCAGATCTTCCAGGCCATGCTTCTTGGGCCGCTCTACTCCCGCAGGAGGGGGATACGTGTTACCAGTTTTCTGGTGAAACCGAATAAAGACCTGCTGTACATGAATGAGCTGCTGAACTCCAGAATCGTGAAGTCGGTACTGGACAGGAGCTATCCCCTGCATGAGGCGAAGGAAGCATTGCAGTATTACGCCACCGGTAAAGCCCGGGGTAAGGTAGTGATCACGATGGACGATCAGGACAAATAACAGGACGAGACAGACGAGTCTCTATCACTGCAGGACCAGAGTATAATCCGGGCACGGTGTCTGGTAGTGATGGATCCGCACCAAGATGCGGGGATGCAGTATCCGCGATCGCTGCCCATGATCCTGCACAGATCGGAAGGCTTTGCGATGTTCTCCCTGTGGGCCAGCCTCTCCTCTATTCCCCTGCTCGTATACCCCATGGAAAAGAAGCCCTATGACAAGGCTGCTCCTGTCTCCCTGATGTTGATAGGGTACCCGGATGAATCGGCGGTGATGTTGGCTTCTGAACCTGTGCGAAACGCAGGATAGACGACCCTCTTCGAATTATCGGTGAAGTAGGGTATAGTACAGTCCATACCGCTGCTGTGGGGCAGAGGCCCCATGCCGCATGATCATCAGGAGGATAGCGTGAAGACATTGATCTCATGGAACGTGAACGGAATCAGGGCTGCGGAGAAGAAAGGTCTGTTCGAATGGATGACCTCCAAAGATGCTGATTTCGTGTGTCTGCAGGAGACGAAGGCTCAGCCGGAGCAGCTCGATGAGCGGTTCACGGCCCCGGAAGGATACTCCTCCTGGTTCGCATCAGCAGAGAAGAAAGGGTACAGCGGAGTAGTCACCTATGCGAAAGAACAGCCTCTGAACGTCTCCACGCTGTCGATCGATGAGTTCGATGATGAAGGGCGGAGTATCATCCTCGAATATCCCGAGTTCATCCTGCTGAACTGTTATTTCCCGAACAGTCAGGAAGCGGGCAAGCGCCTTGACTACAAGCTGCGGTTCTGTGAAGCGGTGAAGGACTATTGCGACAGGGCGGTCGCGGCAGGGAAGCATATCATCCTGTGCGGTGATTACAATGTCGCACACAGACCGATAGACCTTGCCAATCCGAAGCGCAATGAGCAGAATCCCGGGTATCTGCCGGAAGAACGCGCATGGATGGACAGATTCACCGAACACGGGTATATCGACACCTTCAGGAAGTACTGCAGTGATCCCGGCCGATACAGCTGGTGGTCCTATCGCTTCAAGTCCCGGGAGAAGAACATCGGCTGGCGTATCGATTATTTCTGTGTCAACTCAGGTTTCGAACCGCGGCTCCAGAGTGCCGAGATCCATGATCAGGTGACCGGATCGGATCATTGCCCGATCGAACTGTGCATACACTGAAGCTGTTCATGTGCAGGGTCTGCTTCAGTCCCTGCCGAGTCCCTCATACGATGTCCCGGGCAGTACACATCTGAGGGCTCCTGCACAGAGGCTGCAGCAGAGATCACCCGCTTCGCTTCCCACCAGAGCATCACAGCGGTCCATCTGCCAGATCAGACGCTTTCTCCGGAGGACTTCTGAGTATCAGGAGAAATCTATTGAAAGAACCGACTCAGATGGTGCATACTGACAGAAATACAAAAAGTTCGAGAAGGATAGCAATCATGACAGAACTCCATGTGCACAAACGTCTTGAGTTCGTTACAGATCATATGTACATATCCCCCGGGAGATCACGAAGGGTCCTTGATGAGCTCGTCGAGGATCTTGCCCGATGCTCTCCTGCGTATGAGAGCTATCGGAGATGTCTTCTGGCCATGTTCGAATATGACTATGATTCGGCGATCACTCTCGCGTATCAGGCGCTTGAACAAGGCCACAGAGATGAATCGATGTTCATCATCATACATGCCCATATGGCTCTCGGGTTCATATTCGATAACAGAAAGATCCATGACCGTGCGTTCGAGCACTACAGTGCCGTACTCATGTACACGAATTCCCCGAGAGCTCTAAATAATATCGGTAACCTCTATATGCTCCTCGATCGATGGGACACGGCGTATGGATACTTCCTTCAGGCAGAAGCGATCATCGAACAAGCGCATCCGCGGGTCGCTTCGATCATCTATGCAAATATGGCAGAATGCGAATGCAGCGCAGGGAGGATCGATGATGCGCAAAAGCATCTGAAGAGAGCAGAAGAGTATAACAGTCTGTACAGGGATACGACCCCCGCCTTCATCTATAACATTCAGGCCCTGATCGAGATGAAGAACGATCAGTACCCGAATGCACTGAACATCCTGGAACAGGCAGAGTCCAGGATAGAGCAGGAAGGGATGCTGCGGTATTTCCTTGATGTGCTCAGATGGTCTGCACAGTGTCATATGCACGTGGGTGATCATGAAGCTGCCGTCGAGAAATATCTGAAGATCGAAGAGTTGAGGGTCAAGTACTCCAATGGTCTGCGGGTGCTCTCTGATATAGAGAGTCTGATAGACCTCTATACGATTCTCGGCCGGGATGGGGAGATACCGAAACTCTATGTGGAGTACCGAACTTCCGTGCAGGGGCATGTACAGGAACGAAAGCGACAGAATCTGGAGAATATCCAGGCTCAGATACGTATGCAGGAGAGCCGTGAACGGGAAGAACGCTATGCCCAGCTCTACACCAGCACGAAGCTCATATCGGAGATCGGGAGGGAGATCCTCTCGACCGCAACATCCGGTGAGGTGCTCATTGAACTACGCAGACGATTGTCTGAGTTGTTTCAGGTAGACCGGATAGCCATCGGGATCATAGACGGGACTACCGGACGGCTCGATTATCAGTGGGAAAGCAGCGGATCCGTGTCAGCAGAGCTGGTGTCGATCTTCCTGAACCCGGGAGATCTGGAGCACCAGGTGATAGGGCAGTGTGTTCCCGTGGCAGCTGACCTGGATGAGACGCTGCTCATGATCTACAGGACTGGAGCGTATCAGGACATCTATGAAGAGACCACTTCCGTCCTCCTCTGTCCTCTGCATATCAACGGGACTGTTCTCGGGGTGATCGGTGTACACAGCTTTTCCGTGCAGACCTTCACCAGATATGAGATCGAGATGATCACCACGGTCGCATCGTTCATCGCAGCTGCCAAGCAGAATTGGAACAGATCCAGCAAGCTGCTGATGGAGAACCGGGAACTGGAACGTAAGACCCGGATGGATGTCCTGACCGGTATCGGCAATCGGTTCGCCATGGAGCGGAGATTCAGTGTCCTGGCAGGAGAACAGCATGCTTCGGTTATCGTGGCCATGATAGATATCGATGATTTCAAAGAGTACAATGACAGATTCGGGCATGAACAGGGAGATGTCTGCCTGAGATATGTCACCGATATACTTGCCTCTTATCTTGACTGCCGGGGGCACAGACTGTTCCGATACGGCGGGGATGAGTTCCTCGCGGTCCTGGTTGATCTGGAGTTCTCAGCTGTCAGAAGCCTTCTTGATGAAGTCTGTCTGGCTGTGCATCGCCGGACCGGAGAAGGATTGCCCGAATCATCTGCGGTCACCTGCAGTATCGGATGGCACTTCAGTGAGGATATATCTGACATGAAGGATATCCTGCATGCCTATCGTATGGCAGATGCCGCCCTCTATGATGCGAAGGCACAAGGCCGTAACAGGGCTGCAGCCAGTACAGATTCGGTCTCACTGCGAACAGATCGACTGTGAGCGGTCTGTCGGTAGGATAGATGCGGTCTTCTTCATCACGATGCTCCGAAACTCGAGATACGTCGTTCATGACCGTGACATCGGAGATGATCGTATCGGTCCCATATGCTTCGAGATGGGGGAGACCAGGGACTTGAAACAGGTCAGGTATCTTCTGGATATCTCATATCTCGTGAAGGATGATACCAGCGTTATATGCAGTACCTCATCGACCTCGTGCCTGGCGATGGTCAGCAGATCATCTCCGAGGCAGTAATACCAGATCGGTAGAGTACTGGAACAGTGTGAGGTGATCCTCTCTGGTCCGTGATCCTTGTGATCTCTGTGCCCGAACATGATCTGTCTTCGTGTTTTGACCATAGCTGTCTCCGGTACGTATGCTCATACCATACGTACTGGTGATAGCAACGGCTGTGATACGCGATTCATCGTAGAGCGTGTGGTCACTGTGCTGCAGACTGAGTATGAGTGCTTCTCATGGTAAAACGAAAGTAGCTTGCGAACTTCTCTTGATATTAGCTGTCACTGTGTGATTCTATCCATGTATGAGTGTGTTCTCGAACATAGATGACTGCATGTTCTGCATCTCTCTCCATGATTGCCTGGTGGAGGTTGCTGTGGGCTTCATAGACACCGGAGTGGATGGGGTTAATGGTCGGAGTGAACAGTTCTATGACAAAGTTGTATATTCTCTCTACGATCGGATTGTGGGAGAGTTTACCAAGCATTCTGTGATACTGGATGTCGAGTGTGTTTGCCAGTTCATGATCTGCCTGTTTCTTGTCAAGTTCCGCCAGGAATCGTTTCATGGCATCATCAAGCAGAGAGAGTTCGTGATCGTCAGCACTCTCTACGACAAGTTTGACGATACCTTCTTCGAGCAGTTCTCGAACCTGGGTAAGGGATCTGTAGTCTCTTTCCTGAATGAGGATCTGATAGAGGTGAGAGTCGAAGAGTCGTTTGTTCGATGCAGTTGCCACAAACGTCCCGGCCCCTCTCCGTATCTCCAACACCCCGTAAGCCGAAAGGATCTTCACTGCTTCGCGCACTGAACCTCTGCCGACTTTGATACTGTCGGCAAGGACAGTCTCGCTGGGGATCATATCGCCCGGCTTCAGTTTCTCCTCGATGAGGAGTGCTTTGATCTTATCGACGACGATCTCGACTGATGAAGGTCGTTTTTCTTCTACCGTAAATAGCTCTTGCACGTGCAGTGTTCTCCCATACCTGAAGTAATACCCCTATCTTACTGTGATTGATTCACTGTTGCAAGAAAGGGGATGAAATCATTCAATCTTTATAGTCATCCCGGGCTGGGGTGAAGCACTCGAGCAGTTCTGTCTCCTCGAGCACATCAGATCCGTGGGGATCATTGGAGGCGAAGTAGTAGGCATCGCCTGCTTTGAGCTCGAGTACTTCCCCGTCTCCTTTGATGAAGTTGATTCTCCCTTTCATGACCATACCACTCTGTGACTGGATATGTTTGTGCAGCTCAAGCTTCGCCCCTTCTTCAAGGTAGAAGTAGCACATCATGGTGTCTGTATCGTAGGTAAGGGTGACTCGGTCGATCCCGGGTGCCCGAGATACCCGCGGATCACCTGAAAGGCTGCCTCGGTGTTTGTCCTCTGGTTTCATATCATCTCCTTCCGCATATCTGCTATGCGATCAAGTAGTTTCTTCCAGCCGGTCATGAATGAAGAACGAAATAGCTCCACGCCACCGAAGTCATAATACTCATCCTCCCGCATTCCCTTCTCATCATAAGCCCGTGTGTAGTCTGTCAGTTTTTCGGTCAGCTCATCGATGACTGCCTGATCGAGTTCTGCATCGATGCGTGAGAGAACCTCTCTATCGAGATCAAGTAATGTCTCCGCAGTACCTTTCCAGTTGATGGTGACATGGAGGTCCCCTCCGACCAGTTCGGTGAAATCTTCAAGTTTTCTTGCGCCGCCGCCGATCATGATTCCTGGATACTTCTTTTCCTTAAGAAGCAGGTACTGCTTCTTGGCTATCGAGAGTCCTGCCCACTTCACTGCTTCATCAGAGATGTCGATGTTCTCCTCCTGGATGACCCGCTTGAAATGGTCATCGAGGATACCGGTGATGTGAGTCAGGTAGAACGGTGGGGTGTGTCCGCTGTTCTCTGATGCTGCTTGATATGCTTCGGCAATGGAGATTGCCTGGCTGATAGCCATGACTTCGGTCGCCATGGTGGGAATATCCCGTTCCACCATAGTCGCAATGGCTTTGATGCCGGGACTGGTCACGGGAATCTTTACGGCAATGTTATCTCCGAGTTTTCGTGACTCAATACCGTCGGCAATGATGGCATCGGCATCGGTCTCTTCAAAGGGATCACCCTGTATGGTGACGAATCCCTTTGTGCCGTTGGAGGCTTCATACATCGGCATGAATATGTCGCTGAGCCGTGCGACCATGATGCGCTGTACCACGGTCGCGAGTTCTGAATCGTCAGCGATATGGGGAAGGAGGACATTGATTGTCCGGTCGACATATGCCCTGTCTGCAGGGTTTGAAAGCAGCTTGGAAACATAACTGGGGTTTGTCGTGCATCCGACTGCTCCTGCTTCGATGGCTAGTCTGGCCTGTTCGACTGTGGGGTTGTTTACCCAGAACCGGGTGGGTGTCGTATGGGATACATTATGGAAATATCCTTTGTTCATCATCGTTCTATAGTCTCCTTGTGTTAGTTGAACATCAGGTTCGGCAGCCACAGGGTAACCTGGGGCATGTAGGTGATGATCACCAGGGCGATGAGCAGGGTGACAAAATAGGGGGCAACCGCTCTGAATATCTTTTCGACCGGTAGCTTGACGATCGGGCTGAGCATATAGACACTCATACCTACCGGAGGGGAGATCATACCGATCATGAGGTTGAATACCATCACAACACCGAAGTGAATCGGATTGACCCCTGCAGCGATCAGAGGGGGCAGCAGGATCGGTGTGAGCACCATGATCGCTGCGGTGGTCTCAATGAACATGCCGGTGATCAGCAGGACGACGTTGGCTATAAGCAGCAGCACCGCCGGGTTCCCGGAGATCGTGAGCATCATGTTCGACACCTGCTGAGGGAGTTGTTCCACGGTCAGAGTCCAGGCGAATATCGCGGCACAGGCTACGATGAAGAGAACGCTGGCTGTTGAGCGCAGGGTCTCTCTCATGACCTGCAGCAGTCCCTTCAAGGTGAGCTCTTTATACAGGAAGCTTAAGAACAAGGCATAGGTCACGGTGATCGCACCTACTTCTGTCGGTGAGAAATAGCCGCTGAGCATGCCTGCCATGAGCATGACGGGCATCATCATTGCCGGGGCTCCCCGTTTGATGATCCCGAATATCTGGGACCACTGATACTTCTGCTCGACGCCTTTCGGATAATTCTTTTTGTGAGCGAAGTAGGATACCTGCAGCATCAGCAGCAGAACGATGACCAGTGCTGGGAAGACTCCTGCGATCAGCAGCCGCATCGACGAGGTCTCTGCCGCTGCCCCATATATGATCAGAGGGATGCTCGGGGGGAAGATCGGTCCGACAACTGCAGAGGCTGCTGTGATGGCAGCAGCATCATCCTTCGGATATCTCTGCCTGGTCATGGCATCTATTTCGATATTCCCAAGCCCCCCCACATCGGCGAGTGCTGCTCCGGAGATGCCGGCGAAGATCAGACTTGCAACGATATTCACATGTGCCAGACCGCCTTTGAGACGTCCAACAAGTAGTTTGGCGAATTCGAATAATCGCTCGGTGATCCCTGAATTGTTCATGAGCCTGCTGCCATGATGAACAAGGGGACTGCAAGCAGCGGGAACGAATTGAGTGCTGCGACCATTCGTTGAACCATGACGCTGATGGGGATGCCGCTGATCAGCAGGTAGATCGCTGCAGGGAGGCCCATACTTACGGCAATCGGCAGGCCTGAGAGGATGAAGATCATAAACAGAAGGATTATCATGCCGCCGCTCATACTGTCACCTCCCTGTCTCTGATGGCATCAACCATGTAGAGCAGTGAACCGCCTGCCATATAGACAAGACCGATCACGATGGGGATGTACATGATGAAGTTGGGCATTCTCATAGCCGGAGTCCGAACACTCCAGTTCATATCCATGACCTGGCGTACTGAGAACAGCAGGAAGATCGCCAATCCAAGGGTCATCGCCTGAACGAAGATCTCAACGATGCGTGCCCGGGAAGTCGAGAGTCTGGAGGTGATGATATCTACGATGATATGACCTCGGGAGATGACGAGTACCGGGGTCATGAGAAACACCAGAGATACAAGAGAGAATCGTGCCAGTTCTTCGATGACTACTGATCCGCTGCTGAAAAAGTTTCGCATGACTATCTGGATCATGACACAGGCGAAGAGCATGGTTAGAAAGACCATGGCGGTATCTTCGAGCACTCTGCCAGACTTTCGTATAAATTCGTGCATAATGTCCCTTTTCTCTTTTCTTGACTGACGACACAGGATATGACCGCAGCCTGTTACGTAGCTGCAGTCACTCCTGTCTCACGATTTATTCAATTCCGCGTATCACTTCGTAGTAGCCACCCCATTTGTCGCCAAATCGATTGTCTACCACCTGTGCAACAGATGCTCTGAACTCATCAACTTTGAGTCCGTCCTCAGGTCTGATGATGGTCATGCCTTTGTCGGCGAGAATCTGGAGGTCGGAATCTTCACTGTTCATGACATAGTTCGAAGCCCACTCACGTGTCTCTTCAGCTACAGATCTGAAGATGGCTTTATGTTCGTCAGAGAGTTCCTGCCATACGCTTTCATTGATCACTACGGGCTCTGAACCCATGATGTGTCCGGTGAGCATCAGGAAGTCCTGTACATCGTAGAGGTTGTTAGAGACCAGAACGCTCACTGGATTTTCCTGTCCGTCAGCAACTCCTGTTGAGAGTGCCACAGGCACTTCTGCCCAGTCGACCGGTATTGCCACAGCACCCATACCTTCAACGGCTGCCATATAGATTGCGGATGGGATAGCGCGAATCTTCTTGCCTCTCAGATCTGCCGGTGAGTAGACGGCTGAGTTGGCAGTCAGGTTACGTGTACCGAAGTAGAATGAGTAGATGATTCGTACGTTTCTCTGTTCGATCAGTTTCTCGTTCATCTCTCTCAAGACCTCTGATGTCTCAGGGTTCGTTGCCTTGAGCAGATGGTCTACATCTCGGTAGAGAAACGGGGTATCGAAGAGGCCAAGGTCATCGAGCAGCGGCTGCAGTCCGCCGTAGGTGTTGTGGTGCAGGGCAACAGAACCCTGAGATACCATTTCTGCCATCTCGGTGATGGTTCCAAGCTGTGAGCCCGGGTACACTTCTACTGTTATTGCACCGTCTGTCTCTTCTGCGATCCTTTTTGCGAAATAGTCAGCCTGGAGTCCGTTGGGGCTGTTGGCTGCGTTCATGTGTGCATAGCGAAGCACAAGAGGCTTCTCAGGTGTTGGCCCGGTAGCGCTCTGGCCTTGTGCGAAAACTACTGTAGCTGTCAGCAGTAGTGCTAACATAACGAACATTGCTTTTCTCATAATAAATCACTCCTTTTATTGTAGTACCATATCTTCAGCGACTTTGTCGCCAAGTTTCCTTCTTTTCGATCGCTGTTCTGGCTCCACGAACGATGTCTTCAACCGACATACCGTATGCATCGAGCAGTTCTTCGGGGAATCCTGATTCCCCATAGCAGTCCTGGAGACCGAGTCTCACTAATGGGGCCGGGCAGTCATCGGCGATGAATTCGGCTATTGCACTGCCGAGTCCACCGATGACGGTGTGATCTTCAATGCATACTCCGCATCCTGTAGCTCCGAGGACTGCTCTGATGCCCTCGGTGTCCAGCGGTTTGACGGTAGCGACTTCTACGACTTGTACGTTGATCTGCTGTTTTTTCAGCTCTTGAGCTGCTTTGAGTACTCTCGGCAGTACAAATCCATAGGAGAACAGCGCGACATCGTTGCCTGTATTCTCTACGATCCGGATCTTTCCGAGGGGAAAGGGCGTTCCTGTCGGGAATACCTGCTCCTCTTTGCCTGAACCGATTCGGATATAGACTGGACCGTCAATATCAACACTGGCGTGCATCGCCTGGCGTACCTGGTCTCCGTCAGCTGGACAGAGTACGGTGAATCCGGGTATGGTCCGCAGGATGCCGATGTCTTCGATGAACTGGTGGCTGACCCCTTCACGGTTGCCCCCGTGGAGGCCTCCGTTCGCCCCGACGAATCTGACTTTCAGTTTCGGATAGGCGACAAATGTTCTCATCTGCTCGCAGGCACGCATAGTGAGGAACCCTGCATAGGTACAGATGAAAGGAGTAAAGCCTGATGATGCGAGGCCTGCACATACTCCGACTCCGTTCTGTTCTGAGATACCGAGTTCGATGGTGTGTTCGGGGAACTGCTTCTTGAACGGAGCTCCGCGTACAACAGCGAGAGAGTCAGTGGAGACAAAGACGATGTCATCCCGTTTTTCTGCAAGTTCTATGAGTCCATCGCGAAATCCGACGCGGGTGCTGTCTATACTCATGCTCTTCCTCCAAGTTCTATCAAAGCCTTCTCATATTCTTTCTCTGTGTAGACACGTTTATGCCAGGTGTTGTCTCCGATCATATAGGAGACGCCGTGGCCTTTCGTGGTCTTGGCTACTATGGCTGATGGCTTGTCCGTCACCTGCTGTGCCGCTTTGATGGCAGAAAGGATCTGAGCCGCATCATGGCCATCGATGGTCTGGACATGCCAGCCGAAGGACTCCCATTTCTCGGCAATGGGGTAGGCTCCTGAGACTTCATCGATGGAACCGCCGCTCTGATAGTCGTTATTATCTATGAACACGGTGAGTCTATCGGTCTTCAGGTGGCCTGCTGCCATGGCAGCTTCCCAGATAAGTCCTTCGCCGAGTTCCCCGTCACCGGTGATCACATACACGCGGTAGTCCTTCTTTGCGATCCTTCCAGCCAGAGCCATGCCCAGTCCGATAGAGACTCCGTTGCCAAGTGAACCAGTTGTTGCATCAAGACCAGGAGTCTTGGGCTGGTAGGGATGTCCCTGGAGGATCGTATGCAGATGACGCAGGGTAGGCAGTTCATCCTTGGAGTAGTACCCTTTCTGCGCGAGGGCAGCATACAGAGCAGGACAGGCATGGCCTTTTGAAAGTACGAACCTGTCCCGGTCTTCCCAGGATGGGTCCTCAGCTCTGATGTTCATCACTTCGAAATAGAGAGCGGCGATGATATCTGCTGCAGAGAAGCTGGGCGATGGATGACCGTCTTTGGAACGATAGACCATCTCCACCACATCTCTCCTGATCTCTCTGGCTGCATCTTCAATATGTCTGATAGTGGTGCTCATCACATATCCTCCAGGATTTCTTTGACCATTTCGATTCCCAGCCCGGGAGAGGAGAGTACGATCTTTCCTGTGAGTTCTCTCAAAGGTCCCTCCATGCGTGCCATAGAGGCCTGGGCAAGGAGGATCACATCGCAGGTCGCTGCTGCCTTCACAGCAGCCTCAGCGATGAGTCTGTCATGCGTCTCTGCATCTCCGTTGGTAATAGCGCTGAAAGCTCCTTCAGCCAGTCCTGATACGGTGGTGATCTTCTTGCCTGCCTCTTCTGCACACATTTCAAGTAGACGGATCGTTGGATCAAGGGTGGTTGGCACGGTGGCCAGGACAGCGATCTTATCGGTGATACGTATTGCCTTCTCAGCCATGGCCTGATCGATACGGACAATGGGGACTTCCATGAATTCCCATGCTCCATAGACTGCATCTCCGATTGATGAGCAGGTGTTGAGTATGAGCTCAGCTCCTGCTGAGATGGCGATCTCATAATAGCCATATAATCTTCTTTTCACGGCCTTGGTCATGCCACCTGCTTTGATGATATCAGCGATCATGCTGTCATCAAGGATGTTCATGACTTCAATGTTTCCCATGGATTCTTTCAAGAGATCAGAAAGCGGTTTTACTAGGCTGCTCCAGTATAGATTGCTGCAATTTTTCTTTGTGGCATAATTTCCTCTCTGTTTACACATACGACATCGGACGTCTCATGTGTCTATTATTGATTCACTTCTTCGATCTGTCAAGGAAAAACCCGAGAAACCATTTCCCTTTACTGCACAGGCTCTTCACAGCTGCTGCATCGCAAGAGCCGATCGGTATGCGTTCTTTGTTACTTCCTGAAGGTGCTCACCCCACACTGAGGTCTCTCCGTACATACAGAACGGGTCAAAGAATACTGATCTACCAGTATCCTGCATCTGCACGGGGGGGGGGGCAGCGCAGCAGTGATCATGCATACATCCTATCGCAAAGCAGGGATACCGGGGTCTTGATACCTTTGCGGATTTGCCCGTTGGGGTGCTCAAAATGCTTGCGTACTGTACCAGTCTCTTTTCTCGGAACAGAAGAGTCCCCGGGTAGTGAAGAGGGCCTTCACCCTTCTGAGTCAGGACCTCTGGCAGCAATTCAGTCGACAGCCAGAGGGGGAAGACCGAAAGAAGGACTGCAGAACCCCCTCATGCTCACTCATTCACGATCAGCATCAGGGGACTTGTCCAAGATCCTTGATGTCGTCAAGGGACATGAACCTCCTGGTTCCCTCTGGCAGGATTCGGTGCGCTCCCTCTCGAGCTGTTTCACCACTGTGGCAGCCCCTTCTTCCAGTCCTGACCTCTGTCTGCTCTTACCGAGGCCCTCTAGCCATACTCTTCTTTGATGCCCCATAAAGATCCTTCGGTACCGTTCCCGCTCGTCTCTTCCTGCCTCCCCAGTTCCCTCTGCGGATACCATAACCCTCCGGGGACAGGATATATTCGAGGCGGGGCTCATTCATGAAAACCAAAGAACCGAGGGGGCGAGATCACGATCTTGTCTGGACACAGCATGACAAAGTGATTAGGGTAGTACAAGAATGAAATAGGTGTGCTCCTGTAGATCATCCTGCATCATATGGGTGCTTTGTCTCTATTCTTCGATATGGATACAGGTTAAGAACACTATTTTCGGATCGCTCAATCACATGCAACAGGAAGCTTTTATGAAGAAATCAATTGTGCTCATCTTGCTTATCCCGATTCTTTTCATGAGTTGTGACGGTGCTTTTATGACATCATTATCAGACTATTCATTTGATACGTATGATGGAAATCTGACACTGGAAGAAATACAGCCGAATGCTTCTTTTTCACCAAGAGAGGATTTTGCGACCGTGGTATATGACGGCTGTCTGTGGGTCATGGGTGGATACGATCGTTCAGCCAGAGGACGTGATGATAGTTACCGGGAAGACGTCTATAAAAGCAGTGATGGTGAACACTGGGTACTTGTCACAGATGATGCACCTTGGAAAGGGAGAAGAGCCTTTGCCGCTGAGGTGTTCGAGGATTCCATCTATATCTCCGGTGGATTCTACGTTGATGAGATCAGCGGGGAGCGAGGTTATGTAAATGACTTATGGAAGACTCAAGATGGGGTTACTTGGGAAGAGGTGGCTGGTGATGGACCATGGGATGCACGAATGAACCATGCCATGCTGAGCACTGATACCGGTCTCTATATTTTTGGAGGATTCTGCCAGGATGGGGAGGGACCGCACTATCTATCTGATATGTGGAAGTATGATGGGACTGAATGGGCTGAACTGACTGATGATGTGCCGTATGGTGGAAGAGCCTCTTTTGCCTATTGTAAAGCTGGAGATTATTTCTATCTGCAGGGAGGGGCTTTTGAAGGCATGACCCAATCAGGCTGGGGCAGGGTTGATGAAAGTGTTCCTGCTTGGTCTGCCTTATGGCGATTCAATCCTGATAATGAAGCTGATGAGAACACTGGGTGGGAATCGACTTGGAAAGTCCCCTCGAACAATTCCAACACGCGCAGCGAACATGCGCTCATATGCTATCATGATAAGATCTGGCTGTTATCAGGAAAATGCAACTCTTCTTTAGAGTTTTCAAATAATCCCAAAACCTATTCTACGTTGTATTATTCAGATGGTAATGCAGTTGATGATGAGAGCTCCTGGGACCGGGGTTTCTCAACTTATGCATGGACCCAGGATTCTTATGGTGGGATCGTCGAACCCATATATGGTTATGAGTGTGAGGTGTTCAATGACACCTTGATGCTCATTGGAGGTTATGCAAGCGATGGTCCTCAAGATGCTGTCTGGCAGATAACCGAAAGTGAGGATAACTAGATGAAACGTACTGAACTGCTGTTGATCATGATATTCTGTGCCATACTTCCGATCAGTGCAAAATCCAATGAACCCTATACCATTGATTTTCTGGATCTCAGTATCACGAACCTTCCGAGTGATTATCTGTATCCTTCCTATCTAGCTGATCCTCTGGCGGTCAATACCATGTTCACCTACAGAGATTATGAGATAGATGAGGTACATCCTGAATCAGACGGAAGGGAGACTCATAATGATATAACGATCGGAACACGATTCAACTTCTTCAGATTATCTCCCAGTGATCACCCTGAGTTAGGTGTAGAAATGGACTGGGGGATGGCAATATGCACCTTCATGAACTCAGGGTCAACAAACCTGTTGGGGATGGATGGTATATACTATTTTGCGATTGCGATAAAGCCTGTTGATTGGGGTGGCCTGCGACTGACTCGACACCATATCTGTTCACATCAGGGGGATCAGTTAGATACTGGTGGTGATGGTTCGATCTATATCGATTATGATAATGGCATCTATCCCAATGAAAGTAATTATGTTCGAGATGATTATATGATCTCAGCCTATTTTGAACCTCTTCATACGCTTCAACAGTCGTTCCCGGTTCTATCAAAGGCATTACGGGTATATGGTGATTATAATCGCTTTGTTCCTGGATATGATCTGCTGGGTCGCAGGTCGAACTCTCCCAACACACATTCGTATGATTGGTTCCAATATGGTGCTGAGATCGAGATCCCCTTGATGAGTAGCAGGTTCGGGTCTCTGTATCTTGCGGGGCAGCGCAGCCATTGGCAGCAAACAGCCTATGCACCGAATCTGAGCCTTGAAGGAGGGATCATCTTCCCAGAAGGGAAACATGGTCAACGAATGAGATTCGGTGTCCAGTATTATGATGGTCAATCATTGGTGAACAACTATCAGACAACAAGAGCGAAATTCACCGGGTTGGCTTTGACCATCGATTGATGCTTAGGGACTGCTCCACATGAACTGATTGAGTCTCTTTGGTTGCCGTGGAATACTGCCTGCCGCCATTGAAGAGAAGTCGCAAGCGCAGGATCGTCAGACTGCTGTACCTTACCGCCAGATGAGACCCTCAGTGCTGCTCCATCAGGATCAGGTCTCTCAGAAGTTCTGATCGTGCTGCAGTATCCATATCCGAGAGACTCCGATTATCACTTCGCCTGACACTGGCTCTCTCGTGTTACTGCATCTCTGGTGGACCGTGCTCCTGAAAGCGCGAGTTCAGCCAGATAGTTGGAATACGTATTCTTGAATTATTTGATATATGTGTTATACTGGTGATTATGGTAAGAATACGTATTCTTACCATAGGCTGACGATCTATAAGATATTGGAGGAGTTGATGGATATCAGACAGATGCTCGAAGAGCGTAAGCGATTCAATGATTATTGTGATACCTGTGAGTTCGAGACCCCCGAAGCAGTTGCCAGACTGTTCAAGGAATATACGAACCTGATCTGGAACAAGAAACTCGTAGGTCTGTGTTATGACTTCTATACCGATGATATCGTGATTCATCGGGAGGGTGGAGTGACCGCTACAGGCTATGAGGGGGTTATCGCGGCTACCCTGAGTTTCATGGCAGCTTTCCCGAATCTCCAGTTCGAGTTCCTCGATATATTCGCAGAGGGAAATCCTGAGGATGGATACCGGTTCGGACAGTCCCTCTACTATAAGGGGGAGAATACCGGATACAGCTCGTATGGAGAGCCGAGCGGAAAGAGTCTGTCTCCAGACGACAATCTCTGTCTCGGTCTCTGCGAATGTCTGGTCCAAAAGGTTGATGGGAGATGGAAGATCGTCGAGGAATGGCTTGTGAGAAGTGGGGATTCACTCGAAGAGATCATGACAAAAGATAGATCCACTGAGATGGTCGCAAGTGCTGTGAAGAATCAGCAGGGGAGGAGTAGCGCTGTGATGATGTGTGATAGATATTCAGATGAGATCAAAGCCCTTCGAAGAGGCATAGAAGCAAATACGTTCTTCACGAAAGAGGATGTCAGAGCCTTCATCAGGGACTATACCAAACTGGTCTATGATTTCAAGATGCTGGGACTGATCTATGACTACTATGATAAGAATATCATCTACCGAAAGGAGAACAGGATCAAGATCCTTGGGGTCGAGAACCTCGTATCTGACCTGCTGGAGTTCTTTGCGACCTTCCCTGATCTGAACGTTGACCTGGAGAGTCTGATCGTAGCAGGTGATGCAGACTCAGGGTACAAGGTGTGGAGAAGGATGCGGTATCATGGGACTAACACCAACCACTCCAAATTCGGACCTCCGACAGGTAAGGTGCTGGGAGATGGTTGTCTTGGTCTGAGCATGATGTTCATCAACAGGGTGGATGGAAGCTGGAAAGTCACTGAAGAGCATAACTCCATCAGCTACTCGTTTATCAGGGATGTGTGTACCTCGGACGAGGCATAGGGTGCCGGGGAGGGGCTGACTCTCCCCGGGATCAAAGTGGGGATATAGGATGCTATGAGCAGTACAGAAGAGCAGGCTCCGCCCGACGAATCACCTCGATCGATGTAGCCAGAAGGGCAGGGGTCTCACAATCGACGGTCTCCCGGGCACTGAACCCGGCGGGGAGACTCTCTGAAGGTCTTCGGCAGAAAGTCCTGGCTGCCGTGAAAGAACTCGATTACCGTCCCGATGCTCTGGCTCGCGGCATGGCATCTCGGAATACCCATATCATCGGGCTCACGATCAATGACTCTGTCAGTTCCTACTACTATAAACTCCTGAAGCTCTTCACGAAGAAGCTGCATGAGGCAGGGCTGCAGCTGCTGCTCTTCAATGCCTCTGAGGATGAGGAGCTGGGGAGTGTCCTCGATCGGCTCATCGAGTACCGAGTCGATTCCCTGATCATCGTAGGGGTCAGTGTGTCTCATGAGTTTATTGATCGGTGTTCGGGACAGGGTATACCGGTCATCATCTTTGACAGGAACATACCGGATGTCACGGCTCATACGATCTGTCTGAACGATGCTGCCGGCGGCCGTGCCGTAGCCCGTCTGCTCTATCAGTCCGGTCATGAACGATATGCCTTCATCTCTGCGAAAGAGGATGAGCACTCCAGTCGTGACCGGCTGGCAGGCTATACCGGATTTCTCCATGAACAGGGGATCTCAGAGTGTGTGGTCGAGGAGGCTGGTTTCTCCTATGATGAGGGGTATGCAGCAGCGATCAGACTTCTGACTGATGAGCAGCCTCCTGATGCCATCTGCTGTGTGACCGATATCATCGCATTGGGAGTTATGGATGCTGCCCGCTGCAGGCTCGGGCTGAAGATCCCGGAAGAACTTTCAGTCATCGGGTTCGATGACATCGATGAGGGGCGGATGGATGCCTTCAGGCTCACCACTATCGGACAGCCCACCGTGGCCATGGTCGATGCAGCGATCGAACTCCTGCTCTCCTGGCAGTTGAGTACACCGACAGCACGAGGACCACAGCTCTTCGAAGGGGAACTCATCCTTCGCGATTCGGTGAGGACCTTCCGCTCCAACCTGCCGCATAGATCCCGTGAGGGTATGCTGCAACGATAACTTCTTGCTGGTGATTACATTCTGGTATATAGTTGTGGGATGTATGAAAGAGGTGCACGTACTGAATAATCGTATGGGTTCACGGCGAACTGTGTTCGAGTGGTCAGGTGCTCATCCGATCCTTATCATAGGAATAACAGTTATACTCACTCTGGTCTTGGGATTCTTTGCTGCAGGGATCACGATGGATTCGAACATTCACAATCTCGTCCCTGAAGATGACGGGGTGAAGCGGATCCTTGAGCAGCATGGCTTTGAAGATGGAACCTATCGGATGCTCATCCTGGCCATCGAGGGTGACAAGAAAGATGTCTTTGATCTTGAGGGTCTCCAGATGTTCGAACGAGTCATACATGAGATCGAAGCTCTTGATGGGATAGATGAGAGCATCAATCCGTTCAACTCGATATCGTTCAAAAAGGATGGATCAAGACTGGTCGTCTCGACTGCGGGACCGGAGGGCAGAGCTCCCCGGGATCACACTGAGCTTGAAGCCTATATACGGACATTCACCGGAGATCCGACACTGACAGGGAGTGTGAGATCAGAGGACTCCCTGATGATCTCAGCCTGTTTTTACTGCAGCGGGGTCGATGATACCCAGCTGTTCATGCAGAGGTTCAACTCCCTGATCGAACCTCTGAAGCAGTATTACACGGTCTATTCCAGTGGGGACTATGTGTTCACTGCCAGAACAGAGACCTATATGTCCAAGGATCTCTCCATCCTCCTGGTCCTCAGCAGTCTATGCATCCTCCTGTTCTTCTATCTGGGATTCAGGTCCCTGCGTGCCGTGATCCTTCCGTTTCTGAGTGTCATGATCGGCATGATCTGGAGTCTGGGACTGATGGTGATCTTTGGTATTGAATTGACGATCATCGGGATCATGATGCCGCCCCTGGTGATAACCCTTGGTACTTCCTACAGTATTCATCTTCTCAATGAGTATTACCGCTGCCTGCCGGAGAAGGTGACAGATGGCCGTTGGATCATACTGGGGGTCCGCAGGATCTCAGGGACGATCCTCCTGGCAAGCCTGACCACTGCAGCAGGGTTCCTGAGTCTGCTGACGACTTCTCTGAGCCAGACACGGGATTTCGGTCTTGCCTCAGCCTTCGGCATCATCAGCTGTGCTCTGCTCTCCCTCTTCTTCCTTCCAGCGGTGCTGCAGCTGCTCCCTGCACCTGCTTCAGCACATGCGTCAGCAGTCCGCAGCGGACCGCTGACGCAATTCATGGGCAGACTGGCAGAGAGGATATTCTCAGCACGCTACCTTATTCTTGGGATCCTTGTCTGCATCCTGGTGACCTTTCTCATAGTGAACCCGAACATGACCCATCAATCAGATTATCTGAACTATTTCCCCAAGAAAGAACCGATGGTTCAGGATCTCATATATCTTACAGAGAGGCTTGGCAGTTTCCAGCCGGTGAATATCACCTTGAAGGCCCCCGGTGATCAGAAAGATTACTTCCTGCGGGAAGACATCGTGCAGAACGTGTCGCAGTTCGAACAGGAACTCCTTTCTGATCCCTCTGTTCAGGCAGTCAGATCGTATACAAGCTACCTTGAAGACATCAATCAGATCATGACAGGTGAACGGGGACTGCCTGAGAGTCGTGGTCTGACCATGGTCGTGAGTCGGTTCTTCAAGTTGTTCGATCAGCAGACCACAGACGCCATGGCTAAGACCCTCATCAATCAGGATTACTCAGAAATAACCATCAACTGTCAGGTACGTAATCCAGAGACTGGACTCCTGGTGAATGATCAGGCTTTTTACGATCTATACACCTATATGCATGCCACCATCGAAGAGTACCTTCCCGCTGAGATCGGCCATGAGGTGTGGTGTAATGCTCTGATCTATCTCAATCTCAGCACCATCATGGATAAGGATCAGGTCCTGTCGGTACTGATCTCCATGCTCTGTATATTCCTTATCACCTTCGGCATCTTCCGGGTCTTTCGATACAGTCTCCTGATCCTTGTTCCTCTGGTATGTGGATTGATGATGAACTCCATCGTGATGGTCGCATTCGGGATCCCCCGGGATATGATAACCCTCATGGTCTCCAGTGTCGCAATAGGCGTAGGTGTGGATGATGCGATCCATTTCATGCTTCAATATATCAAACAGAGGAGCATGCAGGAACATGATATTCGATCGGCTCTGGTGGCGACCCTGCGGATGACCGGAAGACCTATCCTCCTCACGACAGTCTCCATCTTTGCCGGTATGATGGTACTCACAGCAGCTGCGTTCAAGGGGATCGCAGTCTTTGGGCTGCTTGTCTCGGTAGCCCTTGTTTCGACGATGGTGGGGACCCTCATCTTCCTGCCGGCACTCCTCGCTGTCTTCGGATCAGCAAAGGACCGGCGTCTCATACATGATCCGGAAACCGGTGTGTGAGGATCCAAAGCACAGAGCCTGCTCAGACAGAAGTCATGTGTTAGTGCTGTGCAGTTCCTGAGACTGCACCCCGTGGGGTCATCTCAGGGCTCTGACGAGTTTCCTGCTGGTCTTTCTGGAAAAGTCGATCCTGTCTTTCACCGTGAAGATATGACGGGGTTTCAGCTGTCCCAACGAAGAGGAGTCTATCTTATCAAGGATCTCTGATTGGATCTCAGCGAAGGCCTCGGGGTGAGTTATCCGTATCTCAAGCAATCCCATGCTTTCTGCTGATTTGATCGTCTCAGTCTCATCAGGGGTCTTGTACATGAGGGCTTTCCGTATGGTTTCCGTGAAGCCTTCCACATCCTCCGGGATACGTTCGGGATAGATCAGGAAGATCAAGGGACCGGGTCCCTTGTCCCCGTTTCTCACCCGGAACAGTTCCCACCAGACGATGCCGGGAAGGGACAGGATCGCCTTCTGTATCTGTGGAGTGTATATCTTCTTACCCATGAAGGAGCCCATCTCCTCATCGGTCTCGAAATCGATGGCATCTGCAGATCGGGCGATGACCCTGATCGCCGGGGCTGGTACCGCTTCAGTACCCTCTTCGGGGTATGATGATGCGGTGCCGGGGATGAATGATCTGATAGGATCGACGATCTCCAGGAGATCCCCGGTGGCATAGCGCAGCAGAGGGAGTGCGGTACCCGGACGGGAGATGATGAGTTCTCCGGTCATCCCCTGTTCCCACTTGTACCAGGGGATGGTCGGAACACCATAATCCGGATTCTTCTTTGCCTTATAGACCTCCAGGGGATCAGCAAGCTCAGCATAGAGTGCAGGCATCAGCAGAGCAAGAGCATCATCTTCATGATGCAGCGTAGCCCCGATGATCGGCACCTCTGTACTCCCGTAGACATCGTGCATCCTGAGGTTCGGGAAATGCTCCTGGATCATCTCCAGGTAGGAGGAGAGGGGCTCCGCATAGGAGAACCCGATATACATCTGTTCCATGGCCCTGCTGAGTCTTGTACTGTCGAAACCTGACAGGACCATCTTGGAAGTGTGTCGTGCGAGGAAGGAGGGCAGGTGCATATCATTCTCCAGCACTCTTTTCACACTCTCCTGCATATACTGTTCATCACGGACTGCTCTGCATATGAGGTAATACGCGATCGTCGGACCCGCGATGACATCGGCTCCCGTGCTTCGTGAAGCTTTCTTCAGTGCTTTGACAAAGTCCAATCCATTCTTTATGGGAGTATACAACCCCCCGCTTGTCACGAACCGGTCTTTCACCAATTCCAGAAGCTCTCCTGAGACCATCGGTCTCTTGGAACCGAAGTTCCAGAAGGAACTATTCGATCGAACTCCTGTCAGCCATGCATAGGCTGCCCAGATGTCGGCAAACGATTGGGCATCTTCCTGTGAATAGTAGAAGGTCTTCGAGACTCCTGAATAGCCTGAAGTCTTCCAGCAGTAGGCATGCGGGGTGTTCAGAACAGATTCGATGGGGTGTTCTCCAAGGGTCCGTGCGATCCGGTCAGAGGTCATGATCGGCGACCCGCTCATCTCTTCCGGATCGGTGATCATCGGGACCCGCTTCCCGTACAGCAGGTCTGCTTCAGCAGCCTGGCTCGATATGGTCGTAAGCAGGGATCGGTGGTCTTCGATCCTCTGCTCCGGTGAGACACAGAAGAGTCTTTTTGCGATGTGAGATGTTGTTAATGCCATATGAAATTGTATGTATCGATCATCCTATAAGTCAAACACTTTGTATGAATATTTATTTACACAGGGAACAGGGTACAGTACAATCATGAGGATGATACCGAAAGCACGCAACAGATACTTCGGGTTCCTGCTTCTCTACCTGGGGTTATATGAGATCTTCGATAGCTATCTGACTGTCGGTTATACGATGCATGTCACGCTGGTCCTGGATTATTTTCAGACGACCCTCTCCTCCTATTATCAGGCTGTCGCTTTCGGGTCACTTGGTCTGTTCTTCGTTGTCATAACCCTGCTGCTTGCCGACATGATCGGCAGGAAGACGATGATCATCATCGTGTTCTTTGGTATGGGGTTGAGCATGTTCTTACTGAGTCTGACTCAGACCATCGAGCAGTATGGCTATGCCTTGTTTGCCATGTTCGTCTTCTTCTCTTCTGATCTGTGGGTGATCATCATTGCAGAGGAAGCTCCTCCGCTGAAACGGGCGCGATTCTCGTATATCATATCAGCGATCGGAGTCCTGGGGATCTTCCTGATCCCTCTGTTCAAGGTCTTTCTGACCCAGGCAGCCAACCCTGCATCATGGAAGAGAATGACCTGGTTCGGCTGGCTGGCGATGCCGCTCAGCCTGCTTGGCCTTCTGATCAAAGAGAGCCCGGCAGAGAGGAGTCGCAGATCAGCAGGGGTGCAGGATCGCAAGAGTACGCTACGGATCCACCCTTCCATGATCAGGGATCAGGTCAGGGAACTCTTCATCGAGAACAGGTGGAAGACCTCGTTCGTGTTCATGGGGATCGGGCTGCTCATCGGATTGAATGCTGCATCCTTTCAGACGATAGAGAACTATCTGATGCATACCCTCGCTACAAGCTTCCCTGACCCTGAAGTTCGCAAGAATACCATCGCACTCATCCTCACTGTCGCGAACGTCGGTGCTCTTTCCATATATATCTTCACAGGATCGCTGGCGGATCGATTCGGAAGGAAACCCGTACTGCTCCTGTACAGTTCTCTCTTTGGTTGTTCCGTGTTCGCGTTGGTGCTCGCAGCTGAGACATCAAGGATCAGCATGCTCTATGTGACCGTGTTCACCGCTCAGATGGGGTACTGGGGACTGTTCTCTCTGGTGAAGCTCTATAATGCTGAATGTTATCCTGCACGTGTGCGAGGTACGGCGGCAGGCTTGAGAACGATCATGTTCGCAGTGGGTATGACTGGCGGCAGCCTGTTCGCCGGTCTGATGGTATCACGAGTGCCTGACTATATCGTGTATCTGCTGTATGCCGGGCTGTTCACCATAGGGGTCACCTGCTTCTCTCTGATCCTGCCTGAAACGAATGGATTGGATCTGGGAGGGGATAACCCTGCAGCGTTGATCAACGAGTCCGTCTGAAGTCCGTGATGAGGGATCACTGAGAGGTGAGATCCTGTAGCTCATCGGTCTGTGAAGCGGCTACCAAGGACCCGAGCTCCTCCTGAAAGCATTCTGGTCCTGTCAGCAGGATAGGGGCGGAGAGTTCCTCATCGCTTTGTGCTGCGCATCCCATGGCTGTAGTCCCGCCGGGGACCCCACAAGCAGAAGGATGATTGCATGAACCAGATATCGTTGAAAAACTGCAGTACATGACTTTCAGAAAGAGTGTCACAGCAGATCTCATGGGAAAACACCCGGTGGATGGCAGTTATAAGGTGCAGCCTTAGACGGGCCATGGGTCTTCCAGTATGCATATCTTCCCCATCAACTCCACATTGCCTTCGGGGAACGGTTTGAGGTGTATCGTAGTACTACGATACATCTCTGGCAGCCCGCCTGAAGCTACGAACCACTGTTGATGCAGATCTCTGACAAGCCGGGCAATGGGAGGATCTGTTTATACCTCTCTTGCTTTCTCCCCTCAGGGAGCTGCCCCGTAGAAAGAGGGAACAGCAGAAAAAATTATTGACAGCTCGTATATACGGTTGTATCCTGTTCTTAAGATAAAACGTTTTAGCACTATTGTTAAATCGTTTTATCATACGAGGAGCAGGTATGGGGAAAGTGAATCTCAAGAAGATCGCCGAAGAAGCAGGGGTATCAGTAAGTCTCGTATCACTTGTTCTGAACAATAAGAAGACCCGTGTATCTGATGATACCCGCCAGCGCATCATCGGTATCGCTGAGAAGTATCACTACGTACCGAACAGACTGGCGAGCAGCCTGAAATCGAATCAGAGCAAGATCATCGCCATCATCGCTCCGTTCACTCCGGTGGGGTTCTTCAGTGAACTCATCTACTATATTGAGAAGCGGGTGATCCAGCATGGATATATGGCTGTGGTATTGAACACCTTCCATGATCCGGAGAAAGAACGGGAATCGCTTGCCCTCTACAAATCTCAGCTGTTCGACGGGATGCTGATATCAGCGATCTCCGGGGTCTCCTATGACAGTATCTATCATGATATGAACTCGGCAGCATTTCCCTTCGTCTTCATCGACCGGTATGCAGAGCATATCGATGCGGACCTGGTCAGTTCTGACCACTACCGCACGAGCTATGATATGACCATGAAAGCCGTGGACAAGGGGTCTAAGAACATCCTGTTCCTCTACAGGGAAGATCAGAACACGACGACGACAGCAGCTCTGAGGAAGAAGGGCTACGAGGAAGCGATGCATGCTGCAGGTCTGGAGACGCTGATGGAGAGTTTCACGGTCTCCGGTGATGACTATCATGCCAAGACCGATATGATAGAGATCCTGAACAAGCATGAGGACCTTGATGCGGTATACCTCTATTCAGGGTACTACCTCCCGAGTTTTCTGGAGGAACTGGGAAACTCTGAACTGAACGGGAAACCCCTTGATTTCTACACGGTCGACGGGGTGGATTTCAACCATGAATGGATCGGGATCGCTGATTCGATGACCTGTCTCAAGGGTCACTTCTCAACAGTGCTCCAGGACACGAAGCAGATAGCTCAGATCGCGACAGACCGATTGATCGAGAAGATCCGGAATAAGGATAAGGAACCGGATATCAGACAGATCTATGTCCCGACGATCGATTTTGAAGGGTAGAAGAACGAGAAGATATCCAGAGGACATCACTGTGCAGTATGTTCTCCATCCGCTCTTACCTGAGCATGGGGATGTGTTTTCCGGATAACGATAGAAAGACTTTTGAAAAAAAGAAAAGGAGAAACGTATGAGAAAATCGATTACCGTGTTAGTCGCGATCCTGCTGGTCTGTTCTTTGGGAATGTCCTGCAGCGGTCAGCAGGAACCTGCAGTACAGGAGAGCGATCAGACCGTGCAGGCTACAGAACCGGCAGCCCCTGCAGCACCTGCGAAGAAACAGAGTACTCTGGAGATGATCAGGGATCGCGGGTATGTCGTCGCCGGAGTGAACTCATCGAACCCCGGCTTCTCGTTCCTGCAGGAAGATGGGTCATACAAGGGCTTCGAAGTCGAACTGGCTAAAGCCCTGAGCGTCGCAGTCTTCGGGACCCCTGATAAGATCGAGTATCGTCCCCTGACCTCAAAAGAACGGTTCACTGCTCTCCAGAGCGGGGAGATCGATGTACTCATCCGTACCGCAACAGTGAATACCAGCAGAGACACCGAACTCGGTCTGGACTTCACCTGCCCCTATTTCTATGATGGTCAGACATTCCTGGTCAATGGAGAGTTGGGTATCACGAAGATGGAAGAACTCGAAGGTGCTACCATCGCGGTACTCACCGGAAGTACCACTGAGATAAACCTGGCTGCGATCATGGCAAGTAAAGGGATCGATTACAACCCGATCACCTATGAGAATCTTGATGAGATGAAATCATCCTTCGTCAATGGTAGAGTCGATGCGCTTTCTGTGGACAAGTCCTCGGCTGTGGTCTTCCTCCATCAGTATGCGGATTCAGGTAACTTCGTCGGACTCGAAGAGACCATCAGCAAGGAACCCCTGGGTATTGCTGTCAGACACGGGGACAATAACTGGAAAGATATCTGCCAGTGGGTCCTGTATGTCCTGTTCTTCGGCGATGAACATCAGATCACCAGCGAGAACATCGATACCGTCCTGGCAGATACTACCAGCCCGGAGATCAAGAATGCGTTCGGGCAGGGCAAGGAGATCGGACCGATGATGGGTCTATCTGCTGACTGGGGCTATCAGGTGATCAAGCAGTGCGGCAACTACGGACAGATGTACGAACGTGAACTGACTGAGCCTATGAAAGTCACCCGAGGTCTCAATAAACCCTGGAGTGAGGGCGGGATGCTCTACGCTCTGCCGTTCAACTAGGATACTGTAAGCTCCCCCTGCCTCGATCGAGGCAGGGGATGATAAGAGA
>LQAJ01000107.1_pt1 | contig 51632 bp, 59 predicted proteins | sample 1535811 | NCBI WGS metagenome assembly LQAJ01 (sample SAMN04331587, study PRJNA305678) | bioreactor metagenome | isolation source: bioreactor_6 inoculated with Wadden Sea sediment 2nd replicate of a... | place: Germany: Wadden Sea, Janssand Flat
GTTTATAAATATTTTTGGAATTTAAGCTTAGTATTCTCCATTATCAATAAGAGATGCATACACCTGATATAGAGCCTGATCCTGATATTTTTCATGATGCAGAATATTCAGCACCGTTTCCTGTTCATCGGGTTTTAAAGCAAGAGGACGGAGACGGGTTTGTTTATCAAGTATTTTTGGCGAACGGTATCTTAAAAAGAGGCTAAAGAAATACTGAACGCTTTGCAATAAGGCTTTTTACCAATATCGTGACTTAACGTAAGGGCTGCATCCATCAGTCGTCCCCCTTCGATATCGTCCAGATTCTGCTGAATGCCCAGGATCTGTGAATTTTTTTGCGTCTCAATGATAAATTCTGTCCGTTGAAGTTTGTGTTTCAGTTTTTGTTTTTCTTTCTGAAGTATAGCGATCTCAGCAGACAACAAATTATTTTCCTTGGGTTTTCGTCCTTTTCCCGAGGTGCCATGGCATTTAGAAACCGCTTGTCCCTGGTACGTCGCCAATTGGTTACGAATCCAGGACCTCTTGGGGGGCAGCTTTTCGGTTTCTGGTAATGGATGAACTTTTATCGGTTTCATAAGTTTTAAGCCTTACCCGCCCTATACTAATTTTTTAATGAGTAAGTGTCCCGCTTACATTGCGACTCACGGCTAACTTCTTAAGGCCTTAAGATGTGATTTATATCTCAACTCGAAAATGCCTTTGCAGAATCCGGGATGAACGATGTCTGCCATGCACGACCTTGCTGTCTTCATCTTCATATTTTTACAAGAAATCAGAATGCCTGAATCAGTGTGGCGTATTTTTTGTATTGTTTCAAATATTGGTTTTTTAATGTTTTTTTTTATTAAAATTTTAATTTATTGTTCAATTTCTTGCGTTAAAAAGTAATTTCCTATTGACAAATAAAAATCGACACATTAAATAAACTAAAAATCGTTTGTTAATCATAGTAATCATAGACTAACCAAGGGGGACTAGGAATGCCTGAAACATCTGAAGGTACAAAAAAAAACATTGCCGAGCCACCATCCACGATAAAAATCAAAATTAATGGGCGCTGGCATAATTTTGAACCCGAGCGAGGTGAAATTTCACCGACAATGACACTCTCCTATTTGCTAAGAGAAAAACTGGGGTTTACCGGACTTAAAGTGTCATGTGACGAAGGTGGTTGCGGTGCATGTACTGTAATCATGGACGGTAAGGCCATCTTATCATGCATGATGCTTGCCGTTGAAGCCAGTGGTCATGAAATACTTACCATCGAAGGATTAGAAAAAAATGACCCCGTCATAGAAGCGTTTGCAGAACAATGTGAACCCGGCTATGGCACTGCCCTTCAATGTGGAATCTGTACACCCGGCTTTGTCATGAGTTCCAAGGCACTGCTTGATAAAAACCCGGCACCGAAAATGGATGAGATAAAAGAAGCTCTTTCCGGTCATATTTGTCGTTGTGGATGTTACGCTGGTATCGCTCAGGCCGTAACCCATGCATCGGAAAAGATAGCGAAAAAAGGAGAAGACTCATGAAGCAACCTTTTACACCGCGTGCAGATTCGAATCGAAAATTTGTCGGGGGATACCGACCCAAAATAGAGGCTTGGGACAAGGCGAGTGGTAAAGTCAAATATGTAGACGATATTACGCTTGCAAGCAATTTTTCAAACCTGCTGTATGCCAAAGTTTTACGCAGTCCATATGCCCATGCCCGAATTAAAAATATTGATGTCAGCAAAGCTGAAAAACTTCCGGGTGTCGTCTGTGTAATGACTTACAAAGATCCGGAATTTACTTCGCTAAAACCCACCAATGCTGGATGGACCGATGGCGTTGATACCGTATCTTACGATGGTAAGATGTGGAGCAAGTTCAATGACCGCAGGGTGCTCGGAGATTATGCCTGTTGGGTCACGGATGAAGTGGGTGCTGTTGTTGCAGCGAAAACCGAAGAGATTGCGGAGGAAGCACTTCGACTGATCGAAGTTGACTGGGAAGTTTTTCCATTTGTTCTTGATCCCATAAAAGCGATGGAGCCAGGAGCACCTGTAATTCATCCGGATATGACCGAAAACAACATACTTCCTCCAGAGAATATGGGGGGCGACGATGTATTCCTAGACAAAGGTGATGTTGAAGCGGATTTTGAAAAAGCAGAAGTGGTTCTTGAAGCCGAATCCATTCATCATAATGCCACCCAGGCCTCATTAGATAACTGGTGCTGTGTGGTTGACTGGAAGGATGAAAAACTGACCCTGTATTCCAATTCATTCGAGGCAGATCAATCCCGTATGCATATCAGCCAGATGCTCGATCTGCCGCTGAACAAGGTAACCGTCATCAGCTCATACGTTGGCGGACAGTTTGGTCGCGGTGATACCGGAGAACAACCCTTTTTCCTTTTTACAGCCATTTTGTCAAAGAAGACCGGCTGTCCTGTAAAATTTAAACATACCCGCCGCGAAAGTTTTCATGACTCACGACAACCCACTATCTATACCGGAAAAGTCGGGGCAAAAAAAGATGGTACGATTACTTCTTTATATTTTAAATCTATCGGTAATACCGGTGCTTATGCAGATCATTCTATTTTTGCTTTAAAATTTGCTCCCATGGAAATTTCTGAAGTCTCTTTCGCGCATATACCCAACGTAAAACTGGAATCTTATGCAGTTTATACCAACAAACTACCTGCCTGTATGATGCGTGGTGTTGGTAATTCTCAATTCAACCTTATTTTTGGCCACATAATCGATCTCCTGGCAGAAGAACTGGATATCGACCCTATTGATCTTTGTATTAAAAATTTTGGTCACGAATGGGAAACCCTTCCGGACAAAAGTCTGACTGAGGTCTTGAAACAGGGTTCTAAAAAATTAGGCTGGGACGAAAAAACGGAACAAAGTACCAGGCCAGGGCCCTGTTTTTGACAAAACAAAAAAACGGGGTGTGGGTTTCTCCATTCATCCGGCATGGCATGCAGAATGGCAGGAAGTCCGCCGGGGACATATTCCGGTATCCATTTCACTGAACCCGGATGGCACGGTCATTCTTGATGCTCCAACTATTGAAACCGGTACCGGGTCAAACACCTGTAACGTTCTTGGATGTGCGGAATCTTTAAGTTTTCTGGGTGTGACCCCCGAAAAAATTCACTGGAATCATGTGGTAAATACAGAGACCAGCCTGAAAGATTGTGTTCAGACTGACAGTGCTGTCGCTTATCTGCAGTCTGAAGTGATTGCGACTGCGGTAAAAGAGATCAAAAAAGAGGTCCTTGACAGGGCTGAATCTGTTTTCAATGCCAAATCCGAAGATATGGATATTGTTGATGGTAAAATCTTTGTTAAAACTGATCCGGATAACAGCATGACAGTAAAAGATGTTCTATTTCAGGGAGACCTAGTGCCCATCATTATCACAAAAAACAGGCTGTGCAATGATGAAAAAACTGGTGTGCCCTATTTTGCTAATTTTGCTGAAGTGGAAGTAGATACAGAAACTGGAAAAGTCGATGTGCTGCATCTTGTGGTCATCAACGACTGTGGTACCGTCATGTACGCTTCAGGTGCAGAAGCACAGCAGGTTGGTGGACAGGTGATGGGTATGGGTGAAGTGTTGACTGAAGAAATCATCTATGATGAAAACACAGGTGTGCCACTCAATTTTAACTTCATTGATTACAAGATCCCAACTATGGCAGACATGCCGGAGATTGATCCCATTCTTCTTGAAGTCTGGAAAGGTGCTGGAGAATATGGCGCATGCGGAATTGGAGAAGGCACTTTGACCTGCACACCACGGGCGGTTATGAACGCAATCTATAATGCAATCGGTGTCAGAATTAATGATATTCCGGTCAAGCCCGAAAAAATACTCCGGGCTCTGGGAAAGGCATAAGGAGAAAAAAATGACTCTCAGAAATTACAAACATGTATCAGTTTCTTCTCTTGGGGAAGCCACGAATATCTTGTCGACGGTTAATGGAAAATCTGTCGCTATTGCAGGTGGAACGGATCTACTTGGAGTTCTGAAGGATAGAATTCATTCAGAATCTCCCGAGGTGATGATTGATCTCAAAACGATTCAAGGTCTGAATTATGTGAAAGAAAGCGAAACCGGGCTTCGCATCGGTGCTTTAACCACCCTCACAGATATTTGTACAAATGAAACTATAAAAGAGCAATATGGGATGTTAGCCGAGGCCGCACGGTCAGTTGCATCACTCCAGCTCAGGAATATGGGCACCATTGGCGGAAACATCTGTCAGGAACCGCGATGCTGGTATTACAGAACACCTGATGATTTATTTCACTGCTTGAGAAAAGGCGGCACACAATGTCCGGCCCTTCTTGGAGAAAACAGGTATCACTCCATCTTCGGCAGTGTGAAAATGGCACAGCCCGCCTGTTCGGAAACATGCCCCGGAAGCATTGAGATACCAACCTATATGGATTACGTTCGGGAAGGTGATCTGGACAGCGCAGCCAAAATTATCCTGGCAAGCAATCCCATACCATCCATAACCGGCCGTATCTGCCCGCATTTATGCGAATCACAATGCAACCGATCTGTTTATGATGAATCCGTTTCCATCCGGAACGTTGAACGTGTTGTGGGAGACTATATTCTGGATAATGCCAAGGATCTGCTGGCATCCCCGGAAAAAGAATTAAAAGAAAGCGTGGCAATTGTAGGGGCAGGCCCTGCCGGCATATCCGCGGCCTATTTTCTAAGAAAAGCAGGCTACCAGGTAACTGTATATGAAAAGATGCCACAGGCAGGCGGCATGCTCACCTATGGTATTCCAGCTGACCGTCTTTCCAAAGATGTTGTTAATCGCCAGATTGACGCTTTCAAGGCCATGGGCATTGAATTTAAGTTCGATACTGCTGTGGGTCAGGATGGCGTTACACTGAAAGATCTTCAGGAAAAATTCACCAGTGTTTTTCTTGCATCCGGCGCATGGGGAGAAAGAAGCCTCCCTCTTGAAAAAGCAGAACTGCTCACTCCGGGCATTGATTTTCTTTCCTCCATTGAACTTGGAAAAGAAACCTGAGGTCGGCAAAAAAGTACTGGTCATTGGAGGCGGCAACGTGGCTGTTGATGTTGCTGTCACAGCCAGTCGCATGGGTGCCGAGCAAGTCACCATGGTGTGTCTTGAATCCCGTGATACCATGCCTGCTTTTGAAGAAGAAATCAAAGAAGCGCTTCATGAAGGCGTTGTTATTGACCCATCCTTTGGCCCAAATAAAATCATTGAAAGCAATGGCTCCATTTCAGGGATGGAAGTTGTCAGCTGCACATCCGTATTTGATGAAACCGGACGATTTAATCCAAGTTTTGATAATTCTAATACAAAAACGATTGAAGCAGATCAGATTATTTTGGCCATTGGTCAGGCAACTGACATTTCCTACACCATGGGCCAGGTGGAAAATAACAACGGCTGGATAGTGATTGATGAAGAAACCCGCGCCACCAATATTAAAGGCGTTTATGCAGGTGGTGATCTCACCACAGGTCCTGCCTCTGTCATTCATGCTATTGCAGCAGGCCGTAAAACCGCCTTCTCAATCGCCCAGATTACAACTGAAACCAATGTGCCTATTGGGGCAACCCTTGACGTAAACTGTGACGGGCATCACAGATGTTCAAGAACGCCTGATATCAGCGGCATCGACGATATCCGCGCTGAAGCCTCACGATGTGTCAACTGTGCCTGTATTGCAGTCAATGCCTCAGATATGGCCCCGGCACTTATGGCACTGGGTGCAACTATCAAAACCACAAAAAGATCTTTGAATGCAGATGATTTTTTACTGCGGATATCATGAAATGCACCGTTCTTGATCATGATGAACTTGTGGAAGAAATTGAAATCCCGGCACGGCAAAAGCCAGCACAACAAGGATATCAAAAATTCAGAATACGAAATTCAATTGATTTTCCGATTGTCAGTGTGGCCTATTCCTATGACTCCGATGGGCAGGTAATTAAAAATGCCAACATTGTTCTTGGTGCTGTGGCTCCTGTTCCCTTGAGGGCTCAGGCAGTTGAAGCCTACCTCGAAGGCAAACCGATCGGCACTGAAACAGCTTGCGCAGCAGCAGACATCGCAGTGGAAGGCGTTAAAGCCCTTTCAAAAAACAAATACAAGGTTCAAATTGTAAAAGCCTTGATTAAGAAAATACTTTCCTGAATAATTACTTCCCATAGTGGGCAATTGATCATTATGGGAAGCAATATTCGTTATTAGCAATTTTTTTCACATTGCCAAACAATGGTTGTGAACAAAATCGTCGTGAGTTCGAACATGGACCTCACGCAATAGTTGTCGAATTGGTTGGATGTTAACAATTAACTAAGCAGCATGAAAGGAGACAGACTTGATGAAACGACGCGAGTTTATCAAAAAAGTTGGAACAGGAACGGCTGCTGCAGTTGCAGCAACGGCTGTAGGGGCACCATCTGTAATTGCAGGAAAAAAAACGGCCATCAAATGGCGCATGCAGACTTATGCCGGTGCATCCCTAGCCGCACACGTCTGTAAACCCTCAATCGATGCTTTCAATAAAGCTGCTAATGGAGAGATGGTAATTGAATTGTATAATTCTGATCAACTGGTACCAACAGGAGAGCTTTTCAGAGCCATGCAACGCGGTACCATTGACGCCGTTCAAAGTGATGAAGACTCTATCGGCGCACCTGTAGACGTATCAGTATTTGGTGCATATTTTCCGTTTGCATCCCGCTATTCACTGGATGTCCCAGCACTTTTTCATCACTATGGACTAAATGAGATCTGGGAGGAAGCGTATTCTGAAGTTAAAAATGTTACCTGGTTGGGTTGTGGTTCCTGGGATCCATGTAACTTCACCACACAAGACCCGATTCGAAGCATCGCCGATCTCAATGGAAAACGAGTTTTTACCTTCCCGACAGGTGGTAGATTTTTGAAAAAATTCGGTGTTATTCCTGTGACGCTCCCCTGGGAAGATGTTGAAGTCGCCATGCAGACCAAAGAACTCGATGGCATTGCCTGGTCCGGTATTACCGAAGCCTATACTGTGGGATGGGCTGATGTCAATAAATACTATCTGACCAACAATATCTCAGGTGCATGGGCAGGCTCCTACTTTGCTAATTCCGAAAAATGGGATGCACTGCCGGAACATTTGAAAACATTATTCAAACTGACAATGGATAGCTCTCACTATCACAGACAATACTGGTACTGGTGGGGAGAGGCACATTACAGAACCAAAGGCGGGAAGCTTGAACTGACAACCATCCCAAAAGAAGAATGGCAAACAGTAGAAGATGAAGCCCTGAAATATTGGGATGAAATTGCCGCAAAAAGCAAAAGAAAGTGCCAAAGTTGTCAACATACTGAAAGATTATGCAAAAACAATGCGGGCAGCAGGTGCTCCCTACCGATATTAAAAACCGGATAAACATTGCTTAAGAAGCATCCCACTGCCTTTTCGGATATGATCCGTAAAGGCAGTGCCTGGTTTTTTTATATCCAGCAAATTATTAAAATCAACCGAATTAAAGATAAGACCTCTAAAAAGGAAGTTTAAATGCCCAATGCAATAAAATACTATGTAAGAGGTGTTGATGCAGTAAACCGACGGGTAGGTAAACTTGTGCTGTATCTGGTTTTCGTGATGATGAGCATTCTCTTGTTTTCATCAATTTCCAGAACATTCTTTGATGTTCCTTTTGACTGGACAATGGAAATGGCACAATTCACGATGGCCGCGTATTACCTGCTTGGCGGCGGCTACTCCATGCAACTGAAAGCCCATGTAAGAATGGACGTGCTGTATGAACGATGGTCAAAAAGGACAAGGGCCACAGTAGATGTGCTGACCTCCGGATTTCTCCTTTTCTATCTGTCAGTTCTCCTGTACGGTGGCATTTCCAGTACCGCGTACTCAATTGAATATGGCCAAAGAAATTATTCTAGTTGGGCACCACCGATGGCACCCATCAAGGTGATTATGGTAATCGGAATATTTTTAATGTTGTTGCAGGCACTGGCTACCTTTTTTAAAGATCTGGCAAAAATGAGAGGAAAAGAGTTAGTATGAGTAATGAATATATTGCATTGTTAATGTTTTCCACGTTGATGCTCATGCTTGTGACAGGCCAGCGTGTTTTTGGAGCGGTTGGGTTTGTTGCAAGTGTTTCCGCTCTTCTCCTCTGGGGCGGAACCGGTGCAGGCGAGATGCCTTTCAATGCGAGCATCGGACTTTTGAACTGGTATCCATTGCTCACGCTCCCCTTGTTCATCTATATGGGATACATGCTTTCCGAGTCAGGTATTGCCAGCGATCTCTATAAGATGTTCCATGTCTGGATGGGCCCGCTTTCTGGTGGGCTTGCGCTTGGAACCATTGTTTTAATGGTTGCTATTTCCGCCATGAACGGACTGAGTGTGGCAGGTATGGCCATCGGTACCAGTATTGCCCTGCCTGAAATGCTTAAACGCAAATATGATAAAATCATGGTAACCGGTGTTATCCAGGCAGGAAGTTCACTGGGTATCATGGTACCGCCCAGTATTGTTCTTGTGCTCTATGGTATGATTGCAAGACAACCTGTCAGTCAGTTATGGCTTGCTGGCGTTTTTCCAGGCCTCCTGCTGGCAATACTGTTTGGTGGCTACATTGCCATTCGCTGTAAACTTCAACCGGAACTTGGGCCACCGCTTGCGGAAGAAGAGCGAGAGATGTCCCGAAAAGAAAAACTCCGCCTTCTGGGGGCCGGTATTCTGCCCCTGATCATCATTTTTTCTGTGACCGGACTTTTTATGATTGGCGTCACAAGCCTTGTTGAAAGTTCCGCTGTAGGGGCCGGTGCTGCTACTATTGCAGCTATTGCCAAAAAACGTTTAACCCGTGAAGTTCTTGACAACACCCTGCATATGACCCTAAGCGTCAGCTGCATGTTTATGTGGATAATTCTTGCGGCCCTTTGTTTTGGTGCTGTATTTGACGGACTCGGTGCTGTTAAAGCCATTGAAATCTTATTCCTGGAAAAATGGGGATTAGGTCCCTGGCAGGTATTAATTATGATGCAGATTTCCTATATCCTCATGGGTATGTTTTTAGATGATACCGCAATGCTGGTTATTGTTGCACCGTTGTATATCCCTCTGATCATCAGCTTGGGATTTAATCCGGTATGGTATGGTGTTCTTTACACAGTCACCTGTCAGATTGCATACATGACACCCCCTTTTGGATATAACTTATTTTTGATGAAAGCCATGGCCCCACCGGAAATTTCATTAATGGATATTTACAAATCGATCATCCCTTTTGTACTCCTGATGTGTCTTGGTTTGGCTCTTATTATGATTTTTCCCCAGATTGCTTTGTGGCTGCCTGAATTGTATTATGCACATTAAATTCCAATATTTCTGTTTTCCCAAGTGAGCAACGGATTTACCGAAACAGGAAATTTTTTAAATGAAGTATTATGAAAAAGTAAAAGTAAAAGCAGTTCCCGTACAAGAGGCAGTGGGCAAAGTTCTGCTCCATGACATCACCCAAATTGTGCCCGATCTCTTTAAAGGTCCTTGTTTTAAGAAAGGACATCTGATTACCCATGAAGACGTGGAAAAACTGCTCAATCTTGGCAAACAGAATATTTATGTGAAGGGGATTGACGGAGAAATCCATGAAAATGATGCCGCCCTGCGTATCGCAAGGGCGGCTCTTGGACAAAATCTTAAATTAAGCGATCCCAAAGAAGGAAAGGTAGGATTTACCGCTACAGATATTGGGCTGTTAAAAGTTAACGTGAACGCCCTTGAAAAATTAAATTCAGTTCAGGATGTTATTTTTGCCACCCTGCATACCGACCAGGTAGTGCAACGGGGCCAGGAACTGGCTGGTACCCGTATTATTCCGCTGTCAATTGATGAAGAAAAAGTTTTTGAAGCAGAAGAAATCTGTAAAAAATATCACCCGCTTATCAAAGTCATTCCTCTTGCAAAACTCGATGTGGGAATGGTGATTACCGGATCAGAAGTGTACAGCGGCCGTATCCAGGACGGGTTTGGTCCGGTTGTTCAGAACAAGTTTGAAGCTCTCGGCTGCCGAATTACCAACAAAATTATTGTATCTGATGAAATAAGAATGACTATTTCAGCGATCCGACAATTGATTGATGAAGGTGTCCGGATGATTGCAGTAACCGGGGGTATGTCAGTGGATCCGGATGATTTAACCCCGGCAGCAATTCGGGATGCCGGAGGTGAGGTCGCCTTTTATGGGACCCCGGTGCTGCCAGGCGCCATGTTCATGCTGGCCTATATCGGCGATGTGCCGGTAATAGGGCTTCCCGGCTGTGTCATGTATCACCGGGCCTCTATCTTTGATTTGGTCGTACCCAGACTTCTTGCTGGAGATAAAATTGAAAAATCAGATGTTGCTAAAATGGGACATGGTGGATTTTGCTCAAGTTGTAAATCCTGTCGGTATCCCACTTGTGCTTTTGGAAAATAAAAATGGAATCATTAACACAACCGATACTTGACTGTTTAAACCAGAAGCGCCCGTTTGCACTGGCCACTATTCTCAGCCATGAGGGTTCTACCCCCAGAACATCTGGCAGCAAAATGATTGTCCTTGAGGACCGCCAGCTGTTCGGGACCATCGGCGGCGGCCTTGTGGAAGCACGTGTCATTGATGCCTGCATAGATATGATAGATGCGCCGCAGTGTAAAATTGTCGAATTCACACTCAACCAGGAATTAAAAGACGGGCTTGATATGGTCTGCGGCGGAAACCTGACTGTGTGGATTGAGACATTTGATGCTCATCCCTCCCCTGCCTTGGTTCAGGTATTTAAAACCATGGTGGATATGGAAAACAGCGGTAAAAAAGCGGTGGTTGTTTCAAAAATCCATGGGTTTTCCGGATCATTTTTTGAAACGGAAAAATGCCTGGTAAAACCCAACGGAGACATCATCGGCGCCAACATTGTGCCCAAGGCCCTGTTTGATGCCATATGTGATAATCAGTTCTCCGGCATTTCCCCCATCATCCAGAATATCGGTCTGGATGAATACATTATTGAACCTAGCCAAACTCGCGACACCATTTATATTTTTGGTGCCGGCCATGTAGGCCTTCAATTGGCAAAAATGGCCCATTTAACTGAATTCCGCACTGTTGTTGTGGATGACAGGTCTGAATTTGCCAATAGGGAACGATTCAAAAATGCCCATTCCGTCATAGTGGCTGAAGACTTCGCCAAAGTGGTTGATACCTTGAATATTGATGCAAATGCCTACATTGTAATAACTACCCGCGGACATCTTCATGATCAGACCGTTCTTGAGGCAGTGATTAAAACCTGTGCCCCATACATCGGGATGATCGGCAGCCGGCGGAAAAGAGATCAGATATATACCAACCTCAGAAATAAAGGCATTTCAAAAACTTCTCTTGAACAGATTTATTCCCCGGTTGGCCTTAATATCAATGCAGAAACACCTGCTGAAATTGCCGTCAGCATCATTGGTGAAATCATCCAGGTAAGAGCCCGGAAGAAATGACCACGTCTACGCATCCGGTTATGGCATTATCTGCCATCATTCCGGCGGCCGGACTTTCATCACGCATGCACACGTACAAGCCTCTCTTGAAACTTGGGGGAAGACCCATGATCGAGGTTGTGATTCATCTTTTTCAAAGCTGTGGCATCTCTGATATTATAGTTGTTACCGGCCATAACAAAGACCGCTTGGAAGATATCATCCGAAACACAGGTGCCCGCCCGGTATTCAACACTGATTTTAAAACTGGCATGCTGGGTTCGATTCAAAAAGGTGTCAGACAAGTCTCCTCTGAAAGCTGGGGTTTTTTTCTTTTACCCGTGGATATTGCAGCCGTCCGACCCGCGACTATCCAAACCCTTATCGCTGCATTTAATAAACATGAAAACAGCGTCCTTATTCCTGAATTCAACGGGGTCACAGGTCACCCTCCAGTAATTTCGACCCGTCTTGTCCCCAGTATTCTGTCAATGGATTCTGATTCAAATTTAGGTGAACTGTTATTGTCCTCAAAAAAAAATCTGGTCCGCTGGAAGGTTCATGACAGAGGTATCTTGATGGATGCAGACACAAAAGAGGACTATGAGATACTGTCACAAAAATATCAAAAGTTAAGTATTCCTGATAAAACAGAATGCTATTCTATTATCCAGCGTTTTCTACCAGGGGAAACCGACATCCAATCTCACCTTGAGTGTGTGGCAGAAACAGCCATGAAACTCGGTGCAGCTGTTAAAAAAACACAGATGGATCTGGACCTCATACAGGCCGCGTCACTCCTCCATGATATCAAACGAAGAGAAAAGCACCATGCCCGGGCTGGCAGTGTCTTGGTTGAAAGCCTGGGGTTCCCCGAAGTCGCTGATATAATAGCTGAACATATGACTATTCAGTTTAAAAAATGAGATAACAGAAAAAGAAATTGTTTATCTGGCTGATAAACTATGCAACTGCAACCGGGTTGAACTGGATTACACAAAACGGTTTCAAAAAAAAAAATTGAACAAACCCCAAGTGCTGAGAAATTAATCATCAGACGATATGAGGCCACTCAAAAGATACAAGCCATGGTGGAAACTGCTGCCGGACAATCCATTCAGTCCATTCTTCACTAGTCTTAACAGATGATTTAGTGCCAGAGGACGGACTTAAGTTGCTTTTTATAAAAGGCAGGCACGGTAACGAGATCAGGCATGGGTATGACCCGCCTTTAGACAGGCAACCATATGCCCGCTACCCAGATGAACTTCAGGCGGATACTGTTGGGTGCATTCCGGGGTCGAAAAGGTACATCGTGGATTAAAATGACACCCCGCCGGCGGGTGAATCGGACTTGGCACCTCACCTTTGAGCAATACCCGTTTCTTTTTTCGCCGGGGATCAGGCCGGGGAACAGAAGATAATAGTGCCTGGGTATAGGGATGTCCGGGGTTGCTATAGATATCCCTGCAGCTGCCGGATTCAACAATTTTTCCCAGGTACATCACGGCAATGCGGTCACATATATATTCAACAACGGCAAGGTCATGGGAAATCAGGATTAAGGACAGTCCCAGTTCCTTTTGAATATCCATTAAAAGATTAATGGTTTGGGCCTGTATGGAGACATCCAGCGCGGAAACCGGCTCATCACCAATAATCAGCAGCGGGTTCAGGCCCAGTGCCCTGGCAATACCGATCCTCTGCCGTTGTCCCCCGCTGAACTCATGGGGGTATCGTTTTCCATGTTCCGGGAGAAGCCCCACTTTTTTTAACAACTCGTCCACTTTTTCCGTTTTATTGGTTTTATCGCAAAGACCATGAATTTCCATTGGGTCCCCGATGATTCGGTTGACCGTCATCCTGGGATTCAATGACGAATAAGGGTCCTGAAAAATTAACTGCATTTGTTTACGTAGATTCTGGCGATTTTCATTTCCATTACCGGAGTAATCCCTGCCGTTAAAAAAAAATGCGCCCGGACGTTGATTCAATGAGTTTTAAAATGCCTAAGCCAACGGTGGTTTTACCACAGCCGCTCTCACCAACGATCCCCAGGGTCTCACCTCTGTTTAAGGACAGGCTAATACCGTCTACAGCATAGATATAATCTTTAATTTTTGAAAACAAACCTTTTCGAATGGGAAAATGAATCTTCAACCCCTGTACATCCAGCAGGGGGGGGGTAGCTGTATTATTTTCATCCGGCATTACGACACCTTTATCTTTACATTATTTATAGTTAACCTCGGACCCATCCGCTCGTGTCACACTTGCATTGTCGACAGGGAACCAGCAACGAACCGCATGCTTGGGTTCGGAATCACACAATGGCGGCATCCGGGTTCTACACACATCCCGGCCACGTTTACACCTGGGATAAAAAGAGCACCCTTCCGGTAGATCGGTCAGGCTGGGAACCATGCCTTTTATTTCTTTTAACCGCTGCCGTTCATCCGACACAGACGATCCAATCACAGGCACGGATTTAAGCAACCCTTCAGTATAGGGATGAGACGGATTTTCAAAAAGGGATATGGTGGGAGCGGATTCAATTACTTTGCCTGCATACATGACAATGACCCGGTCTGCAATCTCGGCAATAACGCCCAGATCATGCGTAATCATTAAAATGGCGGTTTGAAAATCTTTTTGCAGGCGTTTCATCAGATCAATAATCTGTGCCTGTACTGTAACATCCAGTGCTGTTGTCGGTTCATCTGCTATCAAAATTTCAGGATTGCATGACAATGCCATGGCAATCATGGCCCGCTGCCGCATTCCACCTGACAACTGGTGAGGAAACGCATTCACACGTTTGGCCGGTTCGGGTATCTGTACCTTCTCCAGCATCTGCACCGCCCTGTCAAAGCCCTGTTTTTTACTCATGTTCCGGTGCAGCTGAAACATTTCTCCGATCTGGTAGCCAATCTTTTTAACCGGGTTCAGCGATGTCATCGGCTCTTGGAAAATCATGGAAATCCTGTTGCCCCGGATGGATTTCATCCTGCTTAATGGCAAAGAAACAATATCCTGGCCGTCAAACAGAATTTTGCCGTTGGTAATCTTTCCAGGCGGATCTGGTATCAACCGCATGATTGACTGGGCACTGACACTTTTTCCACATCCGGATTCACCGACAATCCCAAGGACTTCTCCCTTTTTTACCGAAAAGGAGACATCATCCACCGCTTTAATAATACCCCGCCGGGTATGGAAACATGTCTGTAGATTTTCGACACTCAAAAGATGATTCTGGACACCCATGGTTTTCTCTTTCTATCGCTCTGTTGATACGGACTGGTTTTATAAAAAGGAGATTCTCTCCCCTGACCGATGGGCCCTTTTTTACTTTTCAAAAGCAATCATTCCGTCCACAATGGTCATTTCGATTTCGATGTCTTTGATCCTGTCTATCGGAACGGCAAAGGGATCATGGCTTAAAACAGTCAGGTCCGCCAGTTTTCCTGACTGGACACTTCCGAACAGGTCTTCCTTTTTGCTGCCCCACCCGGCATGGGCGAAATATCCCTTCAAAGCAGTCTCCACAGACAGGCATTGATCCGGAAACCAACTGTCTGCAGACGGATCATCAAACTTTTTCCGGGTCACAGCAGTCTGGATACCTGCCATGGGATTGATGGGTTCAATGGGTGCATCCGAAGAAAAATCAGCCGGATTCCTTTATCTTCCATGGATTTCCAGACATAGGCATTCCTGCATCGTTCCGGACCCCAGAACCTGTAGGCAACATCCCTGTCCGTCTGGATGGCTATGGGTTGAACACTGGCAGCAATATCCATGTTTTTCATCCGGACCAGATCTTCCGGCCGACAAAGCTGTGCATGTTCTATTCGGTCTGATCGCCTTCCGGGAACAGCCTGTCTTGCACTTTCAATGGCATCAAGGGACATGGTCAGCCCTCTGTCCCCGATGGCGTGAATCAATACGCTTCGGCCCGAGCGATAAGCTTTTTCAACATTTGCCTGCAGTTGTTCCGCGGTAAGTACGGGAAAACCGTAATCCTGATCCGATCCAAAATATGGCTCGTGCAGATAAGCTGTTTTCACACCCAGAGCCCCGTCGGAAAACATTTTAATATGCCCGTGCCATAATTTATCGGACTGGGGGCCTGATGTTTTACTCCATTCGTCAAACCGTTCCAGATCCTCAATATGCATGGCATGATAAATACGTAACTTCAATTCCCCGTCTTTTTCAACCTCATGGATGACCTTATATTCTTCCAGGGTTTCAAAGGTATGGACACAAGTGAACCCGCTTTTAAGAAAATACTCCTGGCACTTCAACACATCTTTTTTTGTCATCTTTCTGGACGGAATGGCATCTTCCACGACCTCCCTTGTTTCCAGAATCAAACCTGAAGGATAATTGGTCCGGGGTTCCCGATGGATCTGACCACCGGCTGGTTCGGGCGTATCTGCGGTAACACCGGCCTTGTCAAGCGCCATGGAATTCACCCAGCTTGCATGGCCGCATATTCGAATCATGACCACTGGATTATCAGGGGCAATCAAATCCAGATCATGGCGGTTGGGCTCCCGCCCATCCGTCCAGATATTCTGATTCCAGTTTCTTCCGAGAACCCACTCCCCGGGAGCGGTATCTTTCACAGCTGCTGCAATTACGTCCTGGCATGCTTTAATCGAAGTCAGCCCCCTTAAATCAACCATAGAAAGGGTTTGCCCCAGAGTCCAGAAATGGATATGGGCATCAACAAAACCCGGTACGACAAATTTGCCCGAAAGATCAATGACCTGAGTGTCCCCGGTACATTTTTCCTTGATTTGAGCATTGGAACCCACCTGCGTGATGGTGTTCCCTTCAATAAAAACAGCTTCAGCCCATGGGGTGTCATCGGAGCCGGTGAAGATTCTGGCAGAGAGTAAAGCAGTTGACATAGCAGCCTCCGTATCCTTTCAATTAAAACAAAAGCAATGATCAATTAAGTGTGGTAAAAATGATAGTTAGTCCTTGATGATGGATTGGGGGTCCAGATAATCTCTGAGTCCGTCACCGAGAAGATTAAATCCTAAAACAGTAAAAAATATGGCCAAACCGGGAAATATGGATATCCAGTATGCTGTAAAAAACTGCTCCCTTGCATTACTGAGCATACCTCCCAGCTGGGGTGGGGGTTGTGTCCCCAGTCCGAGAAAAGACAGGGACGCTTCAATCAGGATGGCATATGCAATTCCCAATGTCCCTATAACCAGGATCGGCCCGACAATATTGGGCAAAATCTGTTCAAACATGATTCTTGTTTTGCTGTATCCCATGGCCCTGGCTGCAACCACATAGTCCAGGGAACGTGCAGAAAGTACCTGGGATCTTGTGATCCGGCAGGTATATGTCCAATTGGTTACCCCCAGCGCAATAAATACATTGATCAGACCAGGCCCGAGCAGGGCCATTATGGCCAGGGCAAAAACAAGGGTGGGTATGGACAGCATAATGGAGGTAAACCCCATGACAAGATCGTCCCACCACTTCCCGAAAACCCGGCTGTCACCCCGAGAACAATACCGATTACCGTATTGATAATCTGCGTGACAAGGCCAATGCTCAGGGAAATCCGCGATCCGTAGATCACCCTGGACAGAATATCCCTTCCCTGCTCGTCTGTTCCAAACCAGAACGTTTTATCCGGTGGTTGTTCGGCAACCATCAAATCGGCGTCATGCACAGGATCGTAGGGTGCGAAAACAGGGCGAAAACAGCAATTACAATAAAAACAAGACAATGGCCCACCTATCAACAGATTAATTCTTTGCTTAAAAAAGAGAATTTGTTTTTTCATTGATATTTTATCCTTGGATCCACAATCGCATAAAGCAGATCAACCACCAGGTTTACAACCAGGAAAATTAAAATGATGACCAAAAGACACCCCTGGGTGACAGGAATGTCCCGCTGATAAATGGAATCCACCAGGAGAGAACCGATGCCGGGCCAGGAAAAAAGCTTCTCAACGATCACGGTTGAGCCGATCAGGGTACCGAATTGAAGCCCTATTGTGGTTAAAATCAACACCATGGTATTCTGGAATACATGGCGCCAGTTCACAAGGAAATCAGACAATCCCTTGGACCGGGCGGTCCTGACAAAATCCTTGGTCAGCACTTCGATTACCGCAGCCCTGACTGTTCTTGCTATCAGTGCCATATAGCCAACTCCCAGTGACACCGCCGGCAGGATCAGGTATATGATCTTTCCATCTCCATACCCGCTGGTCGGAAATATTTTGACTTTTACCGACAATAAAAACATGAGCAGGATACCCAGCCAAAATTGTGGGACAGATACCCCGGACACCGCACCGATCATAGAAATCGAATCGATCCATGTCCCCTGCTTTAACGCGGAAAAAAAGCCTAGGGGGACCCCAAAGACCACGGCAATGCCGATGGCGGCAAACGCAAGTTTTAACGTTGGCCAGATCCGGTCGGCAAGCATGGCGGAAACATTTTCCTTGCGTAAAAATGATGTGCCCAGGTCGCCTTTTGCAAGCCCCGCAAGATATTTCAGGTAACGGACATGAACCGGCTTGTCCAGACCCCAGTCTCTTTCCAGTTGCGCAATCAGTTCTGGATCGGGAGCCTTGCGCTGATCAACTGCCATCAATGCAGCGTTTCCCGGCAATATATTCAGCAGGAAAACATGATCAACGTGATAAAAAATAGTGGAATGAATTGTATTAGGCGTTTGAGCGTGTATGCATACATTTTATTTTCCGCAACAGATTTTATGATTGCCTTCTTCCCGGCGAGTTCACACCGGGAAGAAGAACAGATACAACTGAACAAAGACCAGTCCCTATCGGGCAGATGCCCTCGGGGATGTCTCATCAATCCAGAGGTTAGTAAAATCCTGATACATCATATCCGTTGCCACCGCGTTAATGCCATGAACCCATGGCTGGTGAGCAATGATGGCCTTGTTATAGTTAAAAAACCATATGGGAGCGTCCTCCAATAAAACCGCATCTGCTTTCTTGATATGGTCAATTTTAGTCGCAAGGTCCCGACTTTGTCTGGCCAGGTCCACATACCGATCAAATTCCGGATTATTATACCGCACATAATTCCCCGAGCTGGGTAATGTCTTGGAATGAAACCGGGTTATGGAAGCCAGCGGATCGGGGCCTGATTCCAGAGACCAGATGAAGGCCTGGTATTTACCCTCTTTTAACCGCTGGGCCAGCATGGCAACTTCCAGCTGCTGAGGCTTTACAACCACATTGATCTTTTTGAGGAAAGGAATGATTGCTTCAACCACCCTGACCCCATAAGACTCGCTGTTGGTACCGACCACCTCCAGTGTAAAACCGTCTTCATAACCGGCTTGAGCCATGAGCTTTTTTGCCGTTTCAACATTATATTCATACGCTTCTAAATCAGGGTCAAACGCAGGAGAACTCGTGGGCAGAAAACTGGTTGCCATGTACGCTTTATTCTTCAATAATTTTTTAATAATGAGTTCGGCATTTATGGCATGGTTAAATGCCTGGCGCACCCGTTTGTCTGCCAATGGTTCGTATTCGGGATTAAAACCAATCAGGCGGGTGAACATTTCAGCCACTTCAATCATATGCTTTGAGATGTCCGCATCAGCCTGATACACGTCATATTGAGCCGATCCAACTAGGTTGGCATCCAACTCTTTAGCCCGGAAAGACAAGTCCCTGGCGGACCCTTCAGGCATGATCTTATACACCAGCCGGTCGATGTAAGGCTTTCCCGGTTCATAATAGTCGGAAAATTTTTCAAGAATGATTTCGCTTCCCCTGACCCATTTAACAAATCTAAAGGGCCCGCAGCCCACCGGATTGGTTCCATAGGCATTTTCATTTGCTTCGATCTCTTCTTTGGGAACAATGGCCGCTTCAATTTTGTAAAGCTGATAGCCAATATCCATGGCATGCTCCAGTTCAATGGAGAAAGTGAAATCATCTATTTTTTTAACCCTGCAATGGAATCCGCCTTACCTGCCTGGACATCCGTACTTCCCTTGATTGCCTTGACAAACACGGCGGCGGACGCTGCGGTTTTGGGATTCATGATCCGGTTATAACTGTAAATAATATCATCCGCTGTCATTTGCCGGCCATTGTGAAATTTTACATTTTTACGCAATTTATACGTATAAATTAAACCATCCCCCGATTCTTCAACAGATTCAGCCAAGTCCAGAACAGGCTTGTTCTGGCTTGGGTCCCATTTGTAGAGACTGCGGTGAATATTCAGGCCAACTATAAAGTCCTGGATATTTCCGGTTCGATGCATATCCAGGGAAAAAACATCTCCGCCATATGGTGCACAAAACACAAAGGTACCACCGCTTCGCGGCGTGGCAGAGCCAATACCGGACAAGAATACACACGCAGAAATAGCTAAAACGAGTACGCAAAATTTCTTTTTCATTACCCCTCCATTCGATTAAGGTTAAAAGATGCCGGATTTTTTATATATATCTGGCATGTCCCACCTTTACAATGCCAAAAGTATTCCTGTCAAGAATATTATTTAATTGTTTTTTAATCAAAAAATACAAAATTATTAATATTGACTCTGATATTTCGATATTCATGGCCAATAAATCCCATATCTACAGGATAATTGGTATGATAAAATAATATTGCTATTAAGAATTTTATGCCACATCTCCCCTTTATGAATGTCTGGCTTGAATCGAAAAACTACTCTCTATAGTCTCTTGTGCCCCGGACATGTACCGGTAATATCGAACTTATTTTTCCCACAGATATTCTTGACAAGAATATAACTCTTTGCTACCTTGGGCCATGATTAAAAACAACGATACAGAAACAGAAGCGCATATCCAAAAAAATGTAGGGATAAAAATCCGCGATTTGCGCAAATCCATGACACTCAGTGCCCGGGAGTTGTCTGCCAGAACCGGGATTTCACAAGGCCATCTTTCAAAAATTGAAACCGGCAAGGCATCCATATCCATCAAGGTGTTATCCCAGCTGTGCCAGTTTTTTAACCGGCCATTGAACTATCTTTTCCAAACAAAAGAGGAGCTGCCCCAGGTTCTTGCCACGCTTAACATTGGAGAAGGTCCTGAAAAAGAGGGAATAAAATGGTTTGCAGAAGCTGTAAAACGGATGACCACCGATCAGATTTCACTGATCCTGCTGGTTGATCCCTGCCAATTCGGGACCGTAAAAAATCAAGTGGAATACCTTCAGAGAGGTATCATAGACCTTGTGATAGAAGACCTTTATCTGATGGAAAAATTTGTTCCGGACTTTAATATATTTGCATTGCCTTATGGTTTTCGAGTATTCAAAAGCAAAAGGATTTTTTAAATGGCACCGTGTTCAGGGAAATGATGCAAAAACCACTGTTGGACAAAGGTATTCGGTTCATTAACCCTTGCTGGAACTGGTTTTGGGGTGTTAAACGGGTACTGGTGTCAAAAAAACCGATATTCGGCCTGACGATGTTGCCGGGCTGAAGGTAAGGGTGTTTAATTCTCAAGTCCTCATACAATACTGGGAAAATCTGGGTGCCAAGCCCATTGTTATCCCATGGGAAAATACAGCCAAAGCCTTTAGCAATAATGAAATCGATGTGGTTCCCAGCTACAAATCCCTTGTGTATCCGCTGGAATTCTGCCGGCATGCCAAATATGTAACCGAGATCGGAGATATCGCGTCGATGAGATGTGTTGCCATGAATGAATCCAAATACCAGCTGCTTGCACCAGATATCCAACAGGCCTTGATTGAAGCCTGCAACAGGGCCGGTGACAATTATTCCAAAAGCATCCTGCGAATGGACAAGGAGCATGAGCGTCTGAACATCCAAAAATTCGATGCCGTTTATATCAAGGGGAAAAATGCCATATGGCAGGAGAACACAAAAAAAACCCAACAGAACCTGATCCGCAAAGGAATCATGTCTGAAAAACTGTGCCGGGAAATGGAATATTGTAATCAGACCGAATAAATTCAAATCAAAACACTGCGTATTTGCCAATTCAGACTCTGAATCTTCCCCGCTGGAAATTATGGAATTCAAACCGGCCAACCCAATTTCATGCAGCCGGATCGGGAGTGTTCAAAATTCTGTGTCACGGTTTATCGTCCAGATTTACTTCTGCAACTATCGGAAGTGAAAGACAGCCCCCCGAGAATGGGGCTTTGGTTTTTGTCAGTTTCCGAAATTGGCGATGTAAGGCTTTAATCGTATTGGTGGTGTATATTATCCGTCTAATTTCTTCAGGATATTTAAAAAAAACTCAGGCGTTCCCAGTTGTTCCGCCAATATTTAATTAATTGGATATTTGCCATTTCATTTGTTCTCCAAGGTATCCAATTCATCTTTGGCCAGATTCTTGTTAACCGTTTTGTACTAAAATGTGCGAGCTCATTGAACATACCCAACCAGTTCAAAATAATCAGAAAACAAAAGTCAGGATAAAAAAAACAAAATCGACAATGGATATCCAGTCTTATTCAGATGCCAGGAATGCGTTGCTTAAGGCAATTCTCGAATGAAATGAAAAATGCCCAGATGTCACACCCAACAAAAGAGCGGACCCTCCAGAAACTTTATCAGAATCTCTGAAACGCCCGCTTTTAAAGCCTGGTACCGAAGAGAGGACTTGAACCTCCACGCCTTGCGGCACTAGATCCTAAGTCTAGCGTGTCTACCAGTTCCACCACTTCGGCTTTGGATCTGTCTGGAAGAAGGAAGATGGTGCCGAAGGGGAGATTCGAACTCCCACAAGCGTACGCTCGCTAGTCCCTGAAACTAGTGCGTCTACCAATTCCGCCACTTCGGCACATCTGTTGAACCGTTTGAACCTTTTTCAACCGCAATTTAAGATTGCGTTCGAAAGATGGTTGGGATATATATATGTGTTTGGAACATTTGTCAAGAACATTTATGCTGGTATAAAGGAAAATATGCTACTCGTAGAATCCCTGGATCAGATCAGCCCCCTTTTCAAAATGCGGTGATCACCATCGGCAACTTCGATGGGTTCACAAAGGACACCAGGCCCTGCTGAAACAGGTTATTTTCAAAGCAAAAAAAATATCAGGCACCTCCGTGGCCCTGACGTTCGAACCCCACCCGCTGAGGGCCTTAGGCATTGACACGCCGCCGCTGATCACCCGCCACGACCAGAAAATGGAGCTGCTGGATCTTTCCGGCATCGACGTAGTGATCTGCCTGCCGTTTGACAAGGCGTTTGCCGCCATCACAGCCCGGGATTTCATCGAAAAAATTCTGGTGGACAGGATCGGCATGAAATCGCTCATCATCGGTCCGGACTATACATTTGGCAAAGACCGGACCGGTAATATCGACATGCTCAAGGAACAAGGCGAGCGTTTGGGATTCGAAACCATTGTGGCGGACTGGATCAAGGATCCGGCCAGCAGGACCCACCGGATTTCCAGTACCCGGATCCGGCAGATCGTCATGAACGGCCAGGTGGATAAGGCCCGCCAGTTTTTGGGCAGGCATTACCAGATCCGGGGCAAGGTGATCAAGGGCCGCAGCCGGGGCGGAAGCCAGCTGGGGTTTCCCACGGCCAACATCAAACTGCATGATGGAGTTGTGTCCCAAATTCGGGGTATATGCCGTGACCGTGGAAACCATTCACGGCAGATTCATGGGGTGGCCAATATCGGATACTCGCCCACGTTTGATGACCACATCTTCACCATTGAGGTCCATATCTTTGATTTTGATCAGGATATCTACAGCACCCGTATCCGGGTGAACATGGTGGCCCGGCTGCGGGATGAAAAAAAAATTCGAAAATATCCGAGAACTATCCGACCAGATCCGGAAAGATATCGAGAACGCAAAGGAAATATTATCCAAAAATGGCTTTGTTAGAAATCGTAACGTATCCTGAAAAATCATTGTCCATGCCATCGAAAAAGGTGGACATCATTGATGAAGAGATCCGGCAGCTGATCCATGACATGGGAGAAACCATGTTTCATGAATCCGGCATCGGGCTGCTGCGCCTCAGGTGGGGGTGAACAAACGGATTCTGGTCTATGATGCCCGGGCCGAAGATCCCAATGACGACGGATCAGAACCAAAAATCACGGCGCTGATCAACCCTGAGATTGTCCAGACATCCGGCAGTCAGTTGTCGGAAAACGAGGGATGCCTGAGCGTGGTGGATTTCAGAGCCGATGTCAAGCGGTACGAACGGGTCACGGTCAAAGCACAGGACATGGACGGGAATCCGCTGGAATTCGATGCTCAGGGCCTAATGGCAGTGATCATGCAGCACGAGATCGATCATTTGGACGGGATACTGTTCATCGACCGTATCAGTACCCTGAAACGGGCCATGTACAAAAAAAACGAATGAAACAACTCAAAGAAGAAGCAGCATCATGACCCGGATAGTTTTCATGGGAACCCCTTATTTTGCAGTACCACCGCTCAAAGCCCTGGCAGCCAGAACTGATTTTGAGATCTGCCGGTGATCACCCAGCCGGACCGTCCTAAAGGCAGAGGCAGAAGACTGTTTCCTCCGCCGGTGAAAGTAGTGGCCCTGGACCTGGGACTGGCCATATCCCAGCCGGAAAAACTCAATACCGATGCCATGGTGCAGGAACTGACCGCACTGGCCCCGGATTATCTTGTGGTGGCAGCCTACGGCCAGATTCTGTCCCAGCGGATTCTGGATATTCCGGCAATCTATCCCATCAACATCCACGCCTCACTGCTGCCCCGGTACCGGGGAGCTGCTCCCATCCAGGCCGCCATCCGGAACCGGGATGACAGATCCGGTGTCACCACCATGGTCATGGTCAAAGAACTGGATGCCGGAGATATTCTGCTGGTCAAAGAGGCACCCATCCGCCCTCAGGACACGGCACTGGATCTGCATGACTGCCTGGCCGAACTGGGCGCGGACCTGATTCTGGACACCATTTACCAGATCAGTGCCGGACGCTTGACCCCGACCCCCAGGATCCGGAAAAGCCACGTACGCCCCATGCTCAAAAAAGAGGACGGCCGGATCGACTGGACCCGACCTCATCTGGATGTGGTTGCCCATATCCGTGCCATGAATCCCTGGCCCGGGGCATTCACGGAAGTTTCGGGCCGGCACATCAAATTATTTGCGGCCAGGGCCGGCAGCTGTGAGACAGCGCATCTGCCCGGCACCCTGTGCGCCGTGGATGAGACAGGCATTCACGTGGCCGCAGGACAAGGCATCGTCATCATTGAGGAACTGATGGGCAAGTCCGGCAAACGCCTGAACGCGGACGAATTTCTGCGAGGCCATTCCCTGGCCCTGACAGACCGGTTCGAGTGATCCATGACTTTGGAAACAAGAGAAGCAGCTCTGGAAATTCTGCTGCAAAGCCAAGACAGACATGCCACCCTGGACCGGACCCTGGACCGAATATCCCCCCGGATGATCCACCTGTCCCAGCCGGACAAAAACCTGTGTCACGCTATTGTATTCGGAGTGCTGCGGCACCGCAATTTTCTGGATCACATTATCGCGTCGTTTTCCCGAATCCCTTTGAACCGCATGGACCTGCCGGTATTGACCGTGATGCGCATGGCCCTGTTTCAGCTGCGGTTCCTTGACCGGGTCCCGGATTTTGCCGCCATTGACACCGGTGTGAATCTGATTAAGACCAGAAACGGCCGAAAAACAGCCGGATTTGTGAACGGGGTGTTGCGCAATGCGGTCCGGCACTTTCACACGTTGTCACTCCCGGACCCTAACACGGATTTGATGGGTCATATCACCATTATCCATTCCATTCCCGAATGGCTGGCAAAACGCTGGGTGGACCGGTTCGGTCCGGACCAGATCCTGGAACTGTGCCGGACCATCAACCAGGTGCCGCCGTTGACGCTTCGCACCAACACCCTGAAAATCACCCGGACCGCGCTGAACGACACATTTACGGCGGCCGGATACCCGGTCCAACTCACACCACTGAGCCCTGAAGGGATTTATATCACAGACCCTGGCACCCGGATCAATGCACTGCCAGGCTATGATCAGGGATTGTTCGCAGTTCAGGACGAAGCCGCCCAGCTGGTGTCTCTGATGCTGGAGCCCCGCCCCGAGCATTCCGTGCTGGACGCCTGCGCCGGCTGGGAGGCAAAGCGCTGCACATGGCCCAACTCATGGGGGGACAGGGTCAGGTCACGGCCATGGATACAGACCCGGACAAACTGACGCTGCTGGAAAAAGAAGCCCGGCGACTGGGAGTCGACAATATTCATTGCCTGACTCTGGATCTGATGAAGCCGATGCCTCTAATTTTCCGGATTATTTCGACCGGGTCCTGGTGGATGCCCCTGCACCGGATTAGGGGTTTTGCGCCGGAATCCCGACACCAAGTGGAAACGGTCTCTTCAGGATATCCAGCGCATGGCAGCCCGGCAGAAAAACTGCTCAATGCGGCGGCCAACCGGGTGAAGCCCGGCGGGATCCTGGTGTATGCGGTGTGCTCCGGAGAACCGGAAGAAAACGAACAGGTGGTGACCGCTTTTTTAAAAAACGGAAAGACTATGTGTTGTCGCCGGTTCAGGACTGTTTCGGCCTGCCAATGGACCGGTATTTTAACACCTTTCCTAACGGCATGAACATGGACGGATTCTTTGCAGCCCGGCTTAAGCGCCTCAGCCTGTAGCCCGGCCCTCAAAGCCTGACCATGAACCCCATCCTGAGCACAAATTCCCATAAAAATGATTGATTCTTGGCATGATACCCATTATGGTATGCACTTTTAAAACCAAGTTGTATGACACAGGAGACTGATCATGACGCTCATTGCGCCTTCCATATTGTCCGCTGATTTCACCTGTCTGGGAAAAGAGGTGTCAGCGGTTGAAAAAGCCGGTGCCGACTGGATACACATTGATGTCATGGACGGCCGGTTCGTCCCCAACATCACCTATGGCCCCATTATTGTAGAAGCCTGCAAACGGGCCACGTCCCTGCCTTTGGATGTGCACCTGATGATCGAAAAACCGGAAGCAATCATCCCAGCGTTTGCCAAAGCCGGGGCCGATTATATTTCCGTGCACACGGAAACCTGTCCGCATCTGCACCGGACCCTTCAGCAGATCCGTGAACTTAAAGTCAAGCCTGGCGTGGCCCTGAATCCGGCCACCCCATTGTCATCCATCGAGTATATTGCGGATCAACTGGATTTTGTCCTGATCATGAGTGTCAATCCCGGATTCGGGGGCCAGAAATTCATTGAATCCAGCATTGAAAAAATCAGGCACTGGCCGGCCTGCTGGCAAAGAAAAATCCGTCCGCCCTCATTCAGGTGGACGGAGGGATAAATGCCAACACAATCTCGTCTGTGGCAGAAGCCGGAGCAACTTGTTTTGTGGCCGGTTCCGCCATTTTCAATACCCCTGATTATCATGACACCATTGCCGCGCTTCGCAAGGATGCAGAAAGGTAACCCATGAACAAGTTCATCATCACGGTGCTGGCCAAGGATCGGCCCGGTATAATCGCCCATGTTACCCGGGTCCTGTTTGAGCTGGGCTGCAACCTGGAAAACGTCAACCAAATGATTCTCCAGAAGCAGTTTGCCGGGCTGTTTCTGGTTGAAGCCCCGGCTTCTCAGGACAAAGATCAGTTGCACCGGACCCTGGCCGAAAGATCACAAGACCAGGGGCTGGTGATTCATGTCAACACACTGGAGGAAACTGCCAGCCCAAGCATGGACGCTGACGGAGACATCTTTTTGATCACCACCATCGGACCGGACCAGAAAGGACTGGTGGCGGGGTTTTCCGCTATTATGGCTGAATACCGGGCCAATATCATCAATCTCAAGGCCGTATTTAAAGGCGGGTCCGATCCCAGGGACAATGTCATGTCCTACCAGATATGGGTGACACCGGACATGGATACCTCAGCCCTGTTTACGAATCTGCGGAAAAGAGCGGATGAGCTGGGCCTGGATATCCGGATTCAGCACCGGAACATTTTTGATGCCATCAACAAAATATAGCCGTTCAACTGACAGGCATTCAACACATAGCTATTCAAATGCAAGGAACTTTCCATGTTTGAAGACCATGAAATCATCTCCACCATTGAAATGGTGAAAAATGAACACCTGGATGTCCGGGCCGTGACCTTAGGGGTCAACCTGTTTGACTGCATCAGCCACGATCTGGACACTTTCCGACACAATATCCGAAAAAAAATCACCGGCCATGCCTCTTCTTTAACATCGGTATGTGATGAGGTGGGGGAAAAATACGGAATCCAAGTGGTGAACAAACGCATCTCCATCAGCCCCATCGCCCTGGTGGGTGCCGTGTTTTCCGCCGGTCAGATGGTGGAGATCGCCCATGAACTCAATGATATTGCCAAGACCGTGGGCATCGATTTTATCGGCGGATTTTCCGCACTGGTGGAAAAGGCATGGCAACCGGTGATATTGCCCTGATCGAGGCCCTGCCCCGGGCGTTGGCTGACACCCAGCGGGTGTGCGCGTCCGTGAACGTTGCCACCACCAAGGCCGGCATCAACATGGATGCGGTACTGCTGATGGCAAGAGCCATCAAACAAGCTGCCGAACTGACCGCGGATCAGGACGGTCTGGCCTGTGCCAAGCTGTGCGTGTTTGCCAATATTCCAGAAGACATGCCGTTCATGGCCGGGGCCTATCTTGGGGTGGGGGTGGCGGACGCTGTGATCAATGTGGGTGTATCCGGGCCGGGCGTGGTGAAGCGGGCCATCGAGCGGAACCTGGAAAACGGTCCCATGACCCTTGGCAATATCGCGGAAGTAATCAAACGCACCGCCTGCAAGGTCACCCGGGTGGGAGAACTCATCGGCCGGGAAGTGGCCAAAAACCTGAACGTCCGTTTCGGGGTCGTGGACCTTTCCCTGGCCCCGACCCCGACCGTTGGGGACAGCATCGGAGAGATTTTCCAGGCCCTGGGGCTGAGTCAGATCGGGGTACCCGGTTCCACTGCGGCCCTGGCTATGCTTAACGATGCCGTGAAAAAAGGCGGAGCATTCGCCTCCTCCCATGTGGGGGGCCTGAGCGGCGCGTTCATCCCGGTGAGCGAAGATCTCAATATCGCTCATGCGGCTCACCAGGGATTTTTGAGCCTGGAAAAACTGGAAGCCATGACCTCGGTGTGTTCCGTGGGGCTGGACATGGTGCCCGTGCCAGGAAACATTTCCGAAGAGTGTCTGGCCGGCATGATTGCCGATGAAATGGCCATCGGTATGATCAATGCCAAGACCACAGCCACCCGGATCATTCCGGTGCCGGGCAAATCCGCTGGAGACAGCGTATATTTCGGAGGGCTCTTAGGGGAAGCCAGGATCATGCCTGTTCCCCATATGGCCGACACCAGTGTTTTTGTCCGTCACGGTGGCAGGATCCCTGCGCCCATCCACAGCCTGAAGAATTAAGCCTATGTCTGATTCAACTTCCCGGAAATCTTTGGCCGCCGCCCATCCGGCCCAGAGTATTCCGGACGAAAACCGGGTTCAGTACGGCATCGTTCTGGTGATCACCCTGGTGCATTTTACCGGTGATTTTTATTCCTCGTTTTTTTCACCGCTTTTGCCCGCGTTTGTGGACAAGCTGGGTCTGACCCTGACCCAGGTGGGGCTGCTCACCGGATTGGTGCGGCTGCTGGCCTTTATGATCCAGCCGGTGGTAGGATACCTGTCCGACCGGTATGAAAGCCGGTGGTTCGTATTCACCGGTCTGTTCCTGGCGTTTTTCTGCATCCCGTTTTCAGGGATCGCCCCCAATTTTTATGCACTGCTGCTGATCCTGTGCATGGGGTCTCTCGGTTCTTCCATGTTCCACCCGGCCACCACCGGCATGGTTCCGCTTTACAGTGGAAACCGCACCGGATTCTGCCTGTCCATCTACAACACGGGCGGGACCCTGTCTTTTGCGTTAGGCCCTGTGTTCATTACCTGGTACGTGGCCCATTTCGGTCTGGAAGCCATGCCCTGGACAGGAATTCTGGGACTGACGGCGTTTGTGTTCTGCCTTAAATTCCTACCCCGCCCCCAAAGTGAAAACCTGTCACATCTGGGATTTTTAAAATCCTTGAAAACCACCATAGGTCCCGTGTACAAGGTGATTTTCCTCATCTGGCTGGTCATGTTTCTTCGGGCCGTCACCGGTCAGGCATTCATGACATTTATGCCCATTTTCCTGGTAAATGTGGGCCATCCGCTGCCCAGCGTGGGACTGATTGTGGCATTTTTTATCGCAGCCGGCACCCTGAGTGGGCTTTTGGCCGGATATCTGGCAGACCGTACAGGGTTTCGAAAAATCTTTTTCATCTCCTACCTGTTCATGGCACCGGCACTGATGCTTTATCTATACCTGCCCGGCCCATGGGTGTTCGTCGGCGCGTTTGTGGCCGGTTTTTCGTACTGGCGCCGCTGCCTTTGGGCGTGGTCATGGCCCAGAGACTGGTGCCCCGGTCACGGGCCATGGTATCCAGTCTGATGATGGGACTGGCCTATGGGCTGGGCGGGGCGCTATCGCCTCTGGTGGGGTGGATAGCCGACGTCTACGGCATCGAGGCCGTGCTGTTTGTCATGGCGTTCATCCCCTTGATCTGTCTGGTGTTCATTGCCAGATTTCCAAAGGTGGTGTGATTCCTCATGGCACAGGTGGTCCTGGTTCAGCCACCCATTGAAGATTACTATCTGACCCGCAAGCGCACCCTGCCTTACGGATTAATGTCTATTGCTGCATCTCTCAGGGCTGCCGGGTTTGAAACAGCTGTCATCGACGGGTTGGCCACCCGGAAATCCAAACCGATTCCCCGGCCGGATCGGTTCGCTTTTTTGGATGCATTTTACGGCCGGGCCGACCGTTCACTGTTCTGTCTGTTTCATGAATACCGGCATTTCGGTTACAGCCTGGACCACCTCGCTCTGGAGGTGGCAAAACACCGGCCGTTTCTGGTGGGTATCTCTTCTTTGTTTTCCGCCTACCATGACACGGCCATGGCATTGGCAAAGGCCATTCGTCACCGGAATCCGGACACGGTCATTGTCATGGGCGGGCACCATCCCACACTGTTTGCCGAAGAGGTGATCGCATCACCGGACATCGACTTTGTGCTCAGAGGCGAAGGGGAACATCCCCTGCCCCTTTTGTGCCGGGCCGTTCTGGAGAACACCTCTGTGGAAAAGGTGCCTGGGATCGCGTTTCAAAACCCGAAACAGCCGCATCACCCAAAAAGTCGGGTGATTCAGCCTCCCTACTGGACCCCGGATCTGTCCCGGCTGCCGATACCAGACCCCATGGATTTGGCCTATTACAAAAGAAAACATCAGGAAGCCATCATGGTGGTATCCAGCCGGGGGTGTCCCATGCCGTGCTCCTATTGCGCGGTTTCCGCTGTTTCCGGTCATGGAGGTTTCCGCAAACGCCCGACGGAACTTGTGCTGAAAGAGATCCGAAATCAGGCGGAAGGCAGGGATATCGGGTTTATCGATTTTGAGGACGAGAACATTAGTTTGGACCGGAGCTGGTTTCTGGCCCTGCTGGACGGCATCACCGAAATTTTTCCACCCGCCCGCCCGTGGAACTGCGGGCCATGAACGGGCTTTTTCCGCCATCTCTGGACCGGGACATGATTCAATCCATGGCAAAAGCCGGGTTCAGGACGTTGAATTTATCCGTGGGGTCCATGTCAGCGGCTCAGTTAAAGCGGTTCCGGCGGCCTGATGTCCGATCCGCCCATGATCAGGCCCTTGCCTGGGCAAAAGACTCAGGCCTTTCGTGTGTGTCCTATTTGATTTCGGCAGCCCCGGGCCAAAGCGCTCACGATTCTTTGACAGACCTGTTGGAACTGGCGGTGCGGCCTACCCTGGCCGGATTATCCATTTTCTACCCTGCCCCAGGCAGCCTGGATTACGAGATATGCCGGAAACTGGAAATTCTCCCGACCTATTTTTCCCGGATGCGGTCTACGGCTTTCCCTTTAGACCACACCACCTCCCGGATTCAGGCGGTGACCCTGCTGCGTCTGTGCAGAATTTTGAACTACCTGAAACATCGAGTCGATCTTGGGCCCCCTGCCCCGGCCCTGAACCGGCCCCCCATGTTGGAACTGCCCACCTGGGTCCGGAACTGGACAGAGAAACCGTTAGTGAAAAATTGACTCAATGGTTTTTAGCTGACGGCAAGATCCGGGGGGTGGATCCTGACGGGGCGGTCTATGAGCACCAGACCGACCCAACCCTTTGCCGGGCATTTGCTGCCGCCGTGAAAACCCTGCCCATCTCAGGGGTAAAGGAATAGCATATCCTGGCGGATGGTTTAGATCCGGCCCTGCCCCTGATCCTGCATTGTGGTTTTGCTTTGCAATGCGCCGGTGTAACAGGTATTACAGATCGTAAGACGTCAGGCTTTCGTATCCGTTTTCCGTCACCAGGATGGTCTGCTCAAACTGGGCGGACAAGGACCCGTCATTGGTGACGGCTGTCCACTTATCCGGCAGGACGTGCAGATTCCGTTTGCCTAAATTTATCATCGGTTCAATGGTGAACACCATGCCCGGCACCAAGGTCACGCCTTTGCCGGGGGAACCGAAATGCAGTACTTGGGGCTGTTCATGAAAATCCAGCCCCACGCCATGGCCCACAAACTCGCGGACCACGGAACATCCCTGGGCTTCGGCATAGCTCTGGATAGCATATCCCACATCCCCGAGGGTTGCCCCAGGAGCCACGGCTTCCATTCCCTGTTTCAGAGACTGGGCCGCCACAGACACAATCTTTTTGGCCGCCGGCCCCGGAGTGCCCACAAAAAACGTTTTGCTGGCATCGGCATAATACCCGTTCAAAATCGGGGTGATATCCACGTTCACGATATCCCCGTCCTGCAAAATCCGGTCTCCGGGAATGCCGTGGCAGATCACCTCGTTGATGGACACGCACACGCTTTTAGGAAACCCCCGATAATTCAGAGGGGCGGGAACCGCCCCGGCCTGAATAGTCTGGGCATGAACAAAGGTGTTGATCTCCTCTGTGACCAGACCGGGTTTGATCATTTTTTCCACGCCATCCAGGATCTCCATCAGCAGCCGTCCCGCCCGCCGGATCCCTTCGACCTGGGCCGGGGTTTTTAAAATAATATTGTATTGCTTCTTGTAGGTGTCTTTCAACGAAATTTCCTTTTTCTTATTCCGACAGCACTGTTTGTATTTTTTTCCGCTGCCACAGGGACAGGGATCGTTTCTGCCGATTTTCACGGATTTGATCTTCATTGGAAAAACTGCTCCAGGGGTTTTCCCCAAAGGGAATGGGGATAGGCATCTTCTATTTTGATTTCCGCCAGGTCACCCGGGACCAGGGTCTCGGATGGAAAATGAACTATTTTATTTGCCGGGCTTCGGCCGGTCATCTGCCGGGTATCTGGGGTGGTTTTGACAAACCCGTCATGCTGTTTGGCGCTGATCCCTTCCACCAGTACCTGGACCACCTGACCGGCCATCTCCAGGTTCTTCTCCCGGGTAATGGTGTCCTGAAAAGCCAGCAGCCGGTTGAGGCGGGCCATCTTCTCCGTCTCATCCACACCGCCTGAAAATCTAGCCGCCGGTGCAGATGACCGGTCTGAATAGGCAAAGGCAAAGATGGAATCAAATTGGACCTGCGCCACCAAAGCCAAGGTATCTTCAAATTCTTCCACCGTTTCTGTCGGAAAGCCCACAATGATGTCCGTGGACAGGCCGATGTCCGGAATGGCAGCTCTCAGCTCATCGATTCTGGACAGGTAGAGCTCTCTGGTATACCCCCGATTCATTTTCTTTAAAATCCGGTTGGAACCGGACTGGATCGGCAGATGCAGGTGGTTGCATACCTTGTCCAGATCCGCCATGGCCCGGATCAGGTCTTCAGACAAATCCTTGGGATGGGAAGTAGCAAAGCGGATCCGGTAGATGTTGTCAATATCCGCGACCTTTTTCAGCAGCCCGGCAAAAGAAGGGCCATTCTCCTTGGCACCGTAGGAATTAACGTTCTGCCCCAGAAGCGTGACCTCCCGGATACCGTTTTCTGCCAAAACTTCAATCTCCCGGACAATGGACTGCCAGGACCGGCTTCTTTCCCTGCCCCGGACATACGGGACCACGCAATAGGTGCAAAAATTATCACACCCCTGCATGATGGTGACAAATTTCGACACCGGGTTTTCCTCAAATGCCTTGCTGTCGGGCTGGGTTTCAAAAATAACGTCTGACGGCTCTGTGTCCACGATCCGGCGCTGACCGGATTTCAATGCCTCAATGTGGCGGTTAAACCGGGAAAAAGCCTGGGTGCCGAGCACCAGGTCCAGATGCGGCAGCCGCTGAAATGCGCGTTTTCCTTCCTGTTGGGCCACGCACCCGGCCATCACCGTGATCAGATGGGGATTTTTCTGTTTGTTCCTGGCAAACCGGCCCAAAAAACTGAACGCTTTTTCCTCGGCCTTGTGGCGGACGGCACAGGTGTTGCACACGATGATATCCGCCTGTTCCGGATGCGGAGTCTGTTGATACCCCAGTGAATGTAGCACGGCCCGTAGTTTTTCGGAATCATACACATTCATCTGGCATCCAATGGTGTGAATATGGGCGTATCCGTTACAGCGCATGAAATGCAAAATCCTTTTTCAAATCTTCAATGATCTGGAATGCCTCATCAGCCCGGTCCGGTGCTATGGCCAGGCGGATGTGTCCGGTGCGGGCATCCAGTGTGGTGGCCACGGCAACGCCTTCATACGCTTCGAATATGAATTTGATGAATCCGATACGGGTTTTGTCCACCCGAAATTCTTTGTACAGCATCTGCGGTGCCATTGCATCGTTCTTTTCTGTTTATTAAAAAAAGGGAGTATACCACTAAAACCGGTCATTACTCAAACATTTTTGAACAGGACGTGCCCGGGAAATCTTTGAATCCGGCATCGGTATCCAGTACCGGGATGACCTCAATTGACAAATTTTCAGAGACCTTATATAAAAACCATCAACCCATGAACACCCGATTCACATATGCCGACACCGACCCCGACAAGGTCCATCCGCTTGCACAGGAGCTGGGATGCCACCCCGTAACCGCTGGCCTGATCTGGAACCGGGGGTTCACCACCGTGGAATCGGCCCGTTTTTTTCTGAATCCGGATTTCTCCCGTCTGACAGATCCGTTTACTATAAAAGACATGCAAAAGGCAGTCAAACGGATTTATGAGGCGGTGGTCAACCAGGAAAAAATTATGATTTTCGGAGATTTTGACGCAGACGGAGTGACTGCCACCGCATTGCTGTATGAATTTTTATCCTGGGTGGACGCGCGGGTCACCTGGTATATACCCCACCGCATCAAAGAAGGATATGGCCTGCTTCCGGATCATATACCGATGACGGCGGACCAGAAAGTGGATCTGGTCATCACCGTGGACTGCGGGATCAGCAGCACGGCTGCGGTTGCAGCAGCCGTGGAGGAAGACATGGATGTCATCATCACCGACCATCATGAGCCGGGACAGATCCTGCCCAAAGCCCTGGCTATCGTGGACCCGAAACAGCCGGACTGCCCTTCCGGGCTGTCGTTCCTGGCCGGAGTCGGAGTGGCGTTTTTTCTGGTTATGGGATTGCGCAGCTATTTTCGGGACAAACATGTCTGGGACCGGTATCCGGAACCCAAACTAGTGCCGTTTCTGGATCTGTTTGCCCTGGGCACCATCGGAGACATGGTGCCGCTGGTCAACGAAAACCGGGTGTTATGCCTGGCCGGAATCCGACAGATGCAGAAAAGCACCCGGCCCGGGGTCCAGGCCCTGGCAAAAGCGGCCCGCATCGATTTCACCCGCCTGGACTCCGATGACATCTCCTTTAAGCTGGTGCCCCGGATCAATGCGGCCGGCCGTATGTCCCACGCCCGCATCTGTGTGTCCCTGCTCACCAGCCAGACCCTGGCAGATGCGGAAAAATCGCGTTCCTGCTGGATGATCTCAATGCTCAGCGCCAGACCATTGAGCATGAAATCATTGCAGAAATTGAACGCCGTATTCAGGATAACCCATCCCTGCTGAAAAACCGGCTGCTCATGCTGTGGGACAAACACTGGAACCCCAGTGTGCTGGGCATTGCCGCGTCCAAACTGTCCAGAAAATATGTCTGCCCGGTGCTGCTGCTGTCATGCAACCATCAGACGGCCGTGGGATCTGGCCGGAGCATCAACAACATCAATATTCACCAGGCATTGTCTGCCAACGCTCATCTGTTGGATAAATTCGGCGGCCATGCCATGGCATCAGGCCTGACCCTGTCCTTGGACCGGCTCAAAGATCTGGAGGCAGGGCTCCAGAACCATCTGTACACCCAGTATACCCAGAACGATTTCTCAAAAACCCTGACCATCGACGCTGTTCTGGACATGGCGGATATCAGCCTGGACCTGGTCCGGGATCTGGACCGGCTGCGGCCCTTTGGCACAGAAAACCCGGAACCCGTATTTCTGGCCCGGGACCTGAAAGTGGTTTCCTCCCAAATCATCGGCCGGTGCCACAGAAAAATGCTGCTCCAGAATGCGGACGACCCTGCCAGTACCTGCGTGGAGGCATTTCACTTCAACGTACCGGATTCCCTTCAACCACCGACCTTTTACGATCAGCTGGCCTTTCGCCTTAAACTGAACAAATTCAGAGCCGAAACCCCCCAGATGATTGTCGAACAAATTTAATCCGGATAGATCAAGTGTGGTCAGAAAACGGAAAAAATTACAAAAAACAAAAAAAGGCTTTCACCAAAAAAGTTGAAAACCTCTGAATTTATTGGCGCGCCCGGAGAGATTCGAACTCCCGACCCCTTGATTCGTAGTCGGTTTCTGGCACTTTCACAAAATTTCACAAATATGCACAAACACACTGAAAAGACTTGATTTTCAATCCATATTGACATATTCTTCCTTCATGGACTTTCACATAAAAATATCCCACTTCAGCCCAAAAGTGGGGACTATGTGGGGACAGCCTGACGAACCGATTAAGACCTTTTCGCCTAAAACGATTAAAGGAGAAGTGGGGACAGATGGGGACAAAATGGAACAGCACAAAATACCCCGGTGTCAGATACCGGGAGCATAAATCCCGGAAGCATGGCATAAGACCTGATCAATATTTTGCCATTCGATACCAGAAGGATGGGAAACGGAAGGAAGAGGGTGTGGGTTGGGCCAGTGAGGGGTGGACCCCCTCAAATGTTGCATTGAAGCTGGCAGAGTTGAAAGCTGCCGCTGCCACCGGTAAGGGTGAAGCCCGCCTGTCCGAATCCAGAGCAAAGGTGCAAGCAGAAAAGCAACAGATCCAGGAAGAAAAAGAACGCAAGAAAAAAGAAAGTGTAAGCCTGACAGCTTACTTTCAAAAAATCTATTTTCCAGCTATCTCACAAGAGAAAAAGGAAGGGACCGCCAAAACTGAGGAACAGCTTTTCAGGCGATGGGTAAAGCCTATCATTGGAGAGAAGCCAATTAAAGATATAAGCCCATTTGATGTTGAGCGAATCAAAAAGGAAATGTTTGATGTGGGCCGGGCTCCCCGGACTATCGAATATGTTTTGACCACTTTGGGACAAATTTTTAGACATGCTGAGAAGATGAATTACTTCTCCGGGGTCATCCCCACAGCTCAGGTTAAAAAGCCCAAATACGACAACAAACGGGTGCGGTTCCTATCCCAAGACGAAGCCCACACCCTCCTTAAAAATCTTACAAACGCCAGCCAACAGCTATTTGAAATGTCCCTTCTCTCTCTTCACTGTGGTTTAAGAGCTGGGGAAGTATTTTCCCTGACATGGAAAGATGTAGATCTGGACCACGGCCTGATAACCCTATTGGATACCAAGTCAGGCCGGACCCGGACAGTATCAATAACCAAAGACGTTTAAAGCAGTCTTTAATCAAAAAGAGCCGGGTGGAAAACAAGACCTTGTATTTCCTGCCCGCGGTGACGGGAAAATACAAAAAGTTTCAAAGTCTTTTGGCCGGGCCGTAGATAAAGCCGGATTCAATGATGGTATTGATGACCGACGTCAAAGGGTAACCTTCCACACCCTGCGCCATACCTTTGCATCCTGGCTGGTAATGGAAGGGATAAGCCTTTATGAAGTCAAGGAACTACTGGGCCACGCTTCCCTGGCCATGACAGAACGATACAGCCACCTTGCCCCGGATCGTAACAGGAAGGCGGCCCAAACGATGGAAAAGGTTTTCCAGAAGGCAGAGAAGCCGGAAAATGTTGTAAATCTGAAATAGTCTCTTCCCTGGGATAGGTCCGGGGTCGCTCCCCTGATCGAACCGGCGGTCATCCTGAACCGTCTTTCCCAGGGTTTCAATCAGGGCCTTACAGGAGGGCAGTCGTGAATAAACCTGGAAATTTTTTTTAACCTCAAAGAATGGGTTACGATCCCTGAGGCAGCAGATCATCTTTCAAAGATTTTTGATGAAGAAGTTACGGATGCTGATATTTTTGCGTTTGGGGTTGGATGGACATTTAACCCTGTCTGTCTACTTTGTAAATTATTCATATGCAAGGTATGGAAAAGTGGTCTCGTGGGAAGAAGCCTTTGTATTGACGACAAGAGAAGGGGTGGTGAGCTCAAAAAGGCTTTCGGTAAATTTACAAATGATCTTCGGACGGCATTACCCCAAAAGACATATGAGCTCTGGAAAGATAGGGGGGCATTCGTTTTTGAGGACGATGTCAAGATTATAAAAGGGGTATGGGACCTTCCAATGCAAGGTGAGGAAGTTTTAGATATAGAGCATAGGTGGCAGCAATTAACAGGAGGTCCTGAGGTCACCTTGAGCGGTTTAGATGGGGCTTTTGTGAAAAGACCAAATGGAGTGATTTGTCAATTACAAGAGAGCTTTGATGACAATGAATTCCAAAAAGGATCAAAGGCTCATTTGGAATCTTTGAAGAAACACATCGCTGAGAATAAGATTAACAAAAAAGAAGCTGATCGAATACTATCAAGGCATGCAGAAGAAAGAAAAAAAATATTTAGAGGAGAGAGCCAAAAGAAAAACGGCAGAGGATTATTATCCAGCCGGAGCACTCCCTAAAGATAGTATATTGGTGGTCCGTACTCACGCCCTTATGGATTTGAAAAATAAAGTTGCTGGAAAGAATAATGAAACTCAAAATGAGTTGAATCCACGGGCAGAGAAAACGTACCTAACATTGTTGGGGCTCTCTTGGAATGTATAACAGGCCCGCATAGCGATGAAAAATTCTCAAGTGAAGCCAAGCTGCGGGAATTTATATCAGAAAGATACGACGGGCTATACGGTGTTAAAGAAAGAACATTGGCCGAGAAATTCGCTGCTGCCAAAAGGTCTATCAATGGAATTGAATAGTTCCTTTTGAATCATTGCAATTGCAACGGTAACCGTTGCTATCCGTCATGACGGATAAAAACTTTCATTTATCTTGAGGTTGAAAGATTAACAACCACAAGAGATATGGAGGTTTTATGTCCCTAAAAATCCACTACCCAAAAAAAGCCGTCGAAAATTTCTTGAAAGACCGTTTCCCGGAAACTGACTGGGATGCGGTAATAAATGAACTGCCCCCATCATATGGCGGCATCGCTGGAATGATCTGGCCGCAAACCACGGCTTGCCTTATCGCAGAGGCCATATTCAGAACCTTGATTCCAGAGGCTGCGGACCTTCTTCCTTTGTGTAGGCTCGGTGATGTCTGAATCCAACAACAACCTACGAATTACAATTTTGCCTGTCTGCCCTGCAGATTCCGACGGGAGGCCCGGGGTTCTTCCTGCCCCGGGCTTGGCACCATTCAAGGAAGCATATGGCCAGGAAAAAAAAGAAATCCAACGGGTACGGTAAGGGGACGTTTGTTGATACCAGCATGATACTATCCACAGCCTTTTTAAGTTTAGGAGTCAAAGGGTCTACCCCGGTTGTTTCTCATGCGTCGCCAAAACTCCTTATGATGCTGTTGGCCAAGCGCCAATACGAACGCCAGAAGGATAGAAAAGGCATAGAACGGCGCGTGAGGGTAGACGACAACCGATTTGTCTTAACCTATGTTGAAGTAGAGTCACATATCGATAAGATCACCGATCGCCCGATAATCAGCCGCAAATCGATTACCAGAGGCATTGATGAACTCTTGGCTAAGGGTTTCATTGAGATTGTTGACCCTGGCGGATGCTATGAGCAGCACAAGGCTGTATATGGCTTAACCGATGATTATCTATTATGGCAACCTGGCCAGGTCATCCGCACCAGGGAGCGGGACATCAAGCGGGGGTATCAGGGAAAACAGCCCAGGAGTAAAAATACTGCGGACGTTAACGGCCCCACCCACACGGGCGTCAACGACCCTCACCCACCATAGAGGACACGGACGTCAACGACCCTCACCCCCTCAAGGGGGAAGCGTTGGAGGTTGTCAATGAGAATCTTTGATATCAAAGGATTTTCGGTTTTAAAACAATCCCAAAAGCTCAACAGGGGGGTGGGGGGCGTTAGAGTCCGCGTTAACATGTATTACCATGCCCCGGACCAAAACAAGCCCTTTACCAAGGGGCCAAAGTCACGGACACCCCAAAACAACCCCAACATTCCACCCACCAGATTGACCACCACCATCAAATCACAATGGAGGACACCCCATGTCACGAGTAAAAAAAGAAACCATCGCCAAACTACATGAATTTTTTGACACCCTCCCCACAGAGGCCCGGAGCAAGTGCGCCCTGTGCAACGAGACGTTGACCCACATCGTCAAGACCGCCGAGGTTGAAACCGGAGCCGGGACCGCTACCGTTACCCGTGAGCTTGCCAACCGTATCAACGACGGTGCCGCGCCTGGGGATCAGGTGAGTGGGGAGGCATTGAGACAAAGGCTCGTGAAGCATCCGGGGAAAAGACCCGTATTAGGTCCAATGGACCAAATAAACCCGAAGCAAAAGAGTGCCACGTCTGCGGGTCTGTCTATCCTGGTGACAGCAAGCATTGCCCGAATAGATGTGATAAAGCGGCCACGGAAAAGCCGGAGTGCACCGAGGCCCACCAGTTCAGCACCATTGCCACCAGCCAGTTATCCCGCATCCGTAAGGATGACCCGGAGAAGATTCCGGAGCTTGTCAAGGTCCTGGATTGGATCATTGAGCAGATCCACGACACTGGCGACGACAAGACCCTGGCGGACTGTGCCAAGAGGTTGGAACCATATCTTGAAAAAGAACCCGTCACCCTGTCCCTTGATATCCCAGATTGCCATGGCCGGAAACTCAAGGTGGCTGAAATTGATTCCATCCTCATCCGTGTAGTGGAGCAATACCCCGGCAGGGAGAATGCCCAGAAACGTGCCAGGCTGCTCAATGATGCCGGTGTCCCCTGCAGTACCGGAAAAAGGGGCCGTGAACCCTGGACCACCAAAAGGGTTATAGACAACTACAGGCATGCAAAAAAACGGCAGGAAACCAGGGAATCAAACCAATAGGGGGATACCATGCACTGGACCGAAACAACATCACTTATCAACTCAAAACTGAATGACCTGAAAAGGGAACTGGATGACCTGAAAAGGGAACTGGATGCCATCCCCGCCGGTGGTGGGCTGGAATGCCTGAAGGATTCAATCCAAGGGCTCCGGGGCAACCTGGACCTTCTCCTTGACGATATCGACCGGTTCAACAACCACGAAACAAAATGAAAGGAAAGCAAAATGATCAAGGTTAAAATTTTCTCCGACAAAGACACGGATCAGCTTGAGGCAAAAATCAACCAGTGGTTGGCTGAGAATGGAGACAAGGAGATCATGGAATTTGTCAACGGATCGACCGCCTACACAGTGGTTATCTCCCTGTTTTACCAGGAGCCGGAACCCTCCGCCTACGAATCCGGGAAACGGGTGACCGCACTGTGATTCAAAAGTTCTGCGCCCATGGGGGTTGCCCTAACACGGTGACCCCTCCTGACCGATACTGCCCAGAACACAAGCCCCCGGTGACCCATGACAGCGGCCACCATAATCCCTTCTATTCCACGGCACGGTGGCAAAAGTTCCGGAACTGGTATATCGGGCAGAACCCCCTTTGTGAGCAATGCGGAGCGGTAGGCGATATGGTGGACCACATCCAGGAGTTGAAGGACGGCGGGGCAGAGGTGGATCCGGAGAACGCGCAGACTCTATGCAACCGGTGCCACCAAAAGAAAACCCGGGCGGAGAAGCGGAAGCGGGGGCCGATTGTTTACAGCTATTGAAAATCATCAGGTAGGTGAATGGTTAGACCGTTGCGCCCCCCAAGCGTGCACCGCCCACAAGAAAAAGCGATTTACCCAAAAATGAAAGGAAAATCATGGAACCAATAACCCGCCTATGGCCAGCCCCTAAAAACCTTCAGGGATACGGCCTGGATTTTTACAAACGTGTCGGAAAACAACTGGTGACCGTCCAGATTTTGACCGAGCTGGACCGAGAATCTTTTTTTGCCCTGGCGGTTTCCTATCACTTGATGATGGCTTGCATGGATTCTGTCACAGACCTGGGTGCCACGGTCAAGGGCTCAAAAGACGAGGTGAAGAAAAATCCAAGCTTGACCAGTTATAAAACCGCCAGTGATATTTACAACCGGTTATCCCGGCGCTTCTACCTCACCCCGGCAGACCGGGCCGGTGTAACCATCGAAAAGCCAAAGGCGAAGAATGGCAAAGAAAAATTCTTCAAATAAGCCCGCCTGGGTTGACTTCAAGCTGGGCAGCGCGCCGGACTACTACGACCCGTTCGCCCAGGCCGAAGGGTATTATCTTGATATCGAGGTAGGACAGACCGCCATTGATTTTATTGAAAGCTGCTGCTGCCATGTCCGGGGGCCGTTGAAAGGACAGCCGTTCATCCTGGAGCCCTGGCTTGCTGCTATTGTCGGTCACCTCTATGGGTGGAAATCTGAGGCAACGGGCCTGCGCCGATATCGGGAATTGTTACTGCTGATCCCCCGGAAGAATGCAAAAAGCCTTTTGGGTGCTGCCCTGAGCCTGGTGGAGCTGTTCATGGGCGATCCGAACACGCCGGAAATTATGATAGGTTCTGGTGACCGTGAACAGGCCCGACAGATGCACGACACAATCAAGCTAATAATCGGGCTGGAGGATGAACTCAGAAACCGCTTAAATGTCTTCAAGAATACTATCCAATGCCCCGGGAATGACGGCTGGCTGAAGGTGGTAAGCTCCGAAGCCTATAACCTTCACGGGGCAAACCTGAGCGCCGGGTTTGTGGATGAAACCCATGTGGTCAAGCGGGATCTGGTGGAAACCATGGCCACCTCCCAAGGCAGCCGGGAGGCCCCCTTATTTGTGAACATGAGTACCGCCGGTTATGACCGTCATTCTATCCTGTTTGAAAAATACAGCTACGCCAAAAAGGTAAGAGACGGCATTCTTGAAGACCCTGCTTTTTTCCCGGTGATCTACGAGGCAGATCCGGAAGACGATTGGACCGACCCGGCCACCTGGGCCAAGGCAAACCCAAACCTTGGCAAGTCCATCTTTTTGGAATTCCTGAAGCGGGAGTGTGACAAGGCCAAGGCATCCCCGGCCTTTGAGGCCACGTTCAAGCGCCTGTATCTGAATATATGGACGGAAGCAGAATCCCCTTGGCTCCAGATGGCCAAGTATGATTCCTGTGTGGGAGACCTGCCAGACCTTCGGGGCCGGTCCTGTTATGCCGGGTTGGATCTGTCCACCACCACAGACCTAAGTACCCTTGTCCTTGCCTTCCCTCCCGTGGATGAAATCGAGCCCTTTTATGTGCTTCCGTTTTGCTGGTGCCCTGGGGATGCGATCCGGGAGCGCTCCGACCGGGACCACGTTCCTTATGCCCTTTGGCGGGATCAGGGCTTTATCGAGGCAACCCCGGGAGCTGCCATTGACTACGGGTATATCATGAACCGTATTGATCAGGTGGCCCAGGACTATGACCTAAAGGGAGTTGTCTTTGACCGGTGGGGCTCCACCCAGATCATAAGGGAAATTGACGACAAGGGGGTTCCTGTAATCCAGTTCGGGCAGGGCTTCAAGGATATGTCCCCGCCTACCAAGGAATTGATGAAGCTGATCTTGGAGAGAGGGATCATGTTTCCTGAACACCCGGTCTTGAGGTGGTGCGCCTCCAACATTGTGGTAGAACTGGATGCGGCCGGTAACGTGAAGATGTCAAAGAAAAGATCCATCGAAAAAATAGACCTGATGATTGCCGCCGTCATGGGCCTGGATGGAGCGATCAGAAATAAAATTGAACAATCCGTTTATGCTGAAAGGGGTATGATGTTCATATGAAAACCAACACCAAAGAAAAAGAGTACCGTTGCCCCTGTTGTAACCGTAAGATCGCCGTGGGCCTTTTGATCAGAATCCAGGTTAAATGCCCAAAATGCAAGAAAATAGTTGACTTAAAAGAATAATATTACTAAAATAGCAGCATAGATCAAAAGTAATATATTCAGCGCGTCCAGTACGCCTTTGTTTTAGCGCTTCTAAGTAGGCCGATTCGAGAACCCCGATGTTCTCAGATCGGCCTTTTTTATTGGCCGGAAAGGAAAGTAAATGGAAGCGGTAAGATTTAGAAGCGGTGATCCCACCATTGAAACCAGATCCTTCCAAATTGGCAAAATTCGGAGCGCAGAAGACCGGACCGTTGAGGCGGTTATCTCTTCTGAATACCCTGTCCCCAGGTATGACGGCAAGGAAATCCTGGTTCATTCCAATGATGCCGTTGACCTGAGCCGGGCACCCCTCCCCCTGATCATTGCCCATGATGACCGGACCCTTCCCGTGGGTATCGTTGAAGAGCTGTTCCTTGAAGGAACTGAACTCCGTGGTGTTCTGCGCTTCAGTAAAACCCAGGATTCGGTCTGGCAAGATGTCCAGGACGGCATCCTGCGGAACCTGTCCATCGGATACGTCACTATGAGGCGCGAACCACCTGAAAACGGGAAGTACCGGGTCACCCGGTGGCAACCCTACGAATGCAGCCTTGTGGCGGCAGGTGCCGACCCCACGGCCCAGATAAACAGAAACTTTGATGCAAAGGAAACGAAGATGGATGTAAACGACCTGAAACAGACCCGCAAGGCCAGCATGGACAAGATGAAAACCCTTGCCGGGACCAAAGACCTTACCGACGACCAGAAAGCCGAGCTGCGGACCCTGAAGGCTGAAGTTGAAGACTTGAACCTCAGAATCGAGGCCATGGAGATGACCACCGCCGATACCGGCACCGGCCACAAACCCCGGATCGAAATCATGGAGCCGAGTTCAAGAGACTTCCGCACCGACAAAGAATACGCCCGGGTTTATGACAAATTCATGAGGGAAGGCCGTGGGGCTCTCTATGCTGATGAGATTCGGACCCTGACGATTGGGTCTGATCCTTCAATGGGCTTTGCCGTACCGGATTCGTTTGAAACTCAACTGGTCCAGGCCCTGGATGATGCCAATATCATGCGCTCCCTGTGCAAGGTGATTAAGACCGCCAGCGACCGGAAGATCCCCATTGTCACCGGCAACACCACCGCATACTGGATCAATGAAGAAGGCAGTTACACCGCCAGTGATGTGACACTGGGCCAGAAGACTCTTGGGGCTCATAAACTGGGCGTTCTGACGCTTGCCAGTGAAGAGCTGGTCCATGATAACAGCTTCAACCTGTCTGCCTTCATTTCTGATGACTTCGGCAAGGCTATGGGCGACAAGGAAGAGGACGCCTTTATCAACGGCGATGGTGTAGAAAAGCCGTCCGGAATCCTGCTGGATGCTGAACTGGGCGTCACCGCTGCAGCAACCACGGCCATTACCAGTAACGAGTTGATCGACCTGGTTCACTCACTGGGCCGCCCCTATCGGAAACGGGCATCTTTCTTGATGTCTGACGATGCCTTGAAGCTCATCCGAAAGCTTAAGGACGGAAATGGCCGTTACATCTTTGAGGAATCCCTCCAGGTGGATGTCCCTTCCACCCTCCTGGGACGGCCTATCCACGTTTCGGACAGCGTACCCGCACCGACCGCCGGGAACAAGGCGATTCTGTTTGGTGATTTCTCCTATTACTGGATAGCCGACCGCCAGGGCCGTTACTTCCAGGAACTCCGGGAACTGTATGCAGCAACAGGCCAGATCGGTTACCGGGGAAACCAGCGGATTGACGGCAAGCTGGTTCTTCCCGAAGCCATGAAATACCTGGCAATGAAGGCATAGTCATGGAAACCAAACTGGTCACCGCACCGACCACTCTGCCGATTGTAACCTACGACCTCAATTATTATTTGCGGTTGGACGGGGCAGAACATGATGTTTTTTTAGGCGATTTTATAAAGGCCGCCACCGAACAGGCAGAGGCGTTTATGTCCCGACGACTGATAACCCAGACATGGGATATGGTTTGCCGCTCCTGGGATGACCTCCTGAAGTATAAAAACGGAGCCCTGCGGACCATGCCTTATGGGAAAACTCAGTCAATCACCCATATCAAATATCTGGATGCTGATGGAGTGGAACAGACTGTTTTGGCTGATGACTATACCCTGATGTTCTCCGGCACCGATGGGGCTTACCTGGTTTTCGGCAGTGGTTACAACTTCCCAGCGCTCCATGAGGCTGCCGGAACGGTGACAGCCCGGTTCGTTTGCGGATACGGGCTGGCTGCCGATGTGCCGGAAGCAATCAAGGCCGCCATTCGGTTGATATGCGGTGATCTGTTTGACGGAAAAGATAACACCAGGGCCATAGAATCCCTGATGGCACCATACAGACTTTTTAATTTTTTGAGGTAAATATGAGACGTGATCTTAAAAACAATATCGGAATCAATGTTCTCCTGGAAGCCCAGGACCTGGCCAGCACTGACACTGCATCAGCCTTGCTGGATACTGCTGAATTTCCCGGGGCTGTCCTGGCCGTGACCATCGGTGCCCTAACCGGTGTGGATGCATCCAACTATCTGACCCCGGTTTTGTAGGAATGTGACACCACGGCTGACGCTGATTTCACGGCTGTGGACTCAGACGAGATCGAGGGAGCGTTCACAAAGGTGGATGCAGCGGCAGAAGACAGCCTTGTCCAGTATGTTGGATATAAGGGGGGTAAACGCTACGTCCGGGTGAAACTGGACTACACCGGGACCGGGATCACCGCCGGGGTGGTGGGAGTATACGGCATTGTCGGCAGGGCCAAGGAAGCCCCGGTAACCGCACCGGATGCAGTCTCCGCGACGTAGTGACCATAAGGGGGTGGGCCTTCCATCCCCTTTACTCTCCATGAGGTGAACATGATCGACCCCCGAAAGTTAGACCAAAAAAATTGAAATCCAGGCCCTAACCACCACCACGGACGGTATGGGATCAACGGTTGAATCATGGGCCGCCGTGTCCGGATCACCGACCTGGTGCCAGTATATTCCCCTCAGAGGTCTTGAGCGAATCACCGCCGGTCAAGTGGTGGGCTCAACTGAATTCAAGTTGAGGATACGCCGGTGGTCTGCCCTGAGTTCTGCCCACCGCGTTATCCACAACGGCAATACCTGTGAAATCCTGGGCATTGAAGACAATCACCGGGATGGTGACATGGTTGTTCATTGCAAAACTACGGAGTAAAAATGTTCAATTTTTTCAAGAAGAAAAGAAAGCGGGCCGTTCTATCGGATGTGAATTATAACTGGTCTGAATTGGGCTTTTCAGGCTCGACCCTTACCGGCCAGCGTGTGACTGAACAGTCTGCCATGGCCATCCCTGCCGTCTTCGCCTGTGTCCGGGTTCTGGCTGAATCATGCGGCAGCCTTCCCTTGATGGTCTATAAAAGAAAACCCGATGGGACCAAAAGCCGAGCCCGGGACTTCAGCCTGTATAAGCTGGTTCACGATTCCCCCAATCCCTTCATGGATTCGGTGTCTCTCTTTGAATTGTTGGTGGGTCACTGTGCTTTGAGGGGTAACGCATACGCATATATTGACCGGGATCAAAACGGCACGATTCAAGCCCTTTGGCCCCTTCTGCCTCAGAATATGACCGTGAAAGTGGATAACGGCATTCTGGTATATGAATACTTTCAGGACGGCCAGAAAAAGCCTTATTCCTGGCGTGACATCCTCCATATCAAGGGCCTGACCTTTGACGGTGTTGTGGGACTGAGCCCCCTGGCCATGCTCCGGGATACCATCGGCAGGGCTCAGGCTATCAACGAGTATTCTGGCAAGTATTTCAGCAACGACGCCAGGCCGGGTGGAATTCTCAGGCATCCGGGTAAGCTGGGGGACGAGGCAGCAGGGCGGCTTAAAAAATCATGGCGCGATGCGTATCAGGGCAGCGGGAATTCACACGGGACCGCGATCCTTGAAGAGGGTATGGAATATCATGCCGTGGGCCTTTCACCTGAAGACTCCCAGATGATCGACAGCCAGAAGTTTTCCGTTATCGACATATGCCGGGCCTTCCGGGTGCCGTTGAACCTGGTGCAGGACCATGACCGATCAACCTACTCCAATGTGACCGAGCAGAACCGGTCCTTTGTCGTTCATACCCTGGTGCCCTGGCTGACCCGGATAGAACAGGCCTGTAACCGGGTGTTGTTCACGGAGCTGGAGAAACGAAAATACTTCTGTGAATTCAAGCTGGATAACCTTCTGAGGGGTGACCAGAAAACCCGGTATGAGTGTTACCAGATCGGCATTGAAAAGAAATTCCTTACCCGGAACGATGTCCGGGGATTTGAGAATCTGTCACCACTTCCTGGTGGGGACGAGTTTGTTGAATAAAAACAGCTTCGGGCACCCGGGGATTTTAACATTGTAAAATAGCAAAACATACCATGTATTGCCGATTTCATAGGGTTGAATCTGTCGGTTCCGCAACCAAAACCGGGTGCCCGATTTAAAAAGGAGCAAGCAATGCTAAACGCTGGGGATACAACGGGTGGAGTAAACGAAACTTTCAGGAAACGCTCACGCCTGGGATGGTTGCCTGGGGATCAGCAGGAGGACCAGCCGCATGAGGAAACCGTGTCACCATGCAATGGTTGTGATAAGGCCGATACCTGCAAAAACATCTGCCAGAAGCTTAAATCAATCATTCAGAACACAAACGGCTGTGCAGAGATCCAAGACAAGGACGCCATTGTGATCCTGCCGGAAAAGGGCATTATTTACAGCTTCTCATCCATGCCGGAAGGCCGGGGCCTTGAAGACAGGGAGTATGGCGTGGAGTTCAACACCGATGGGCTAAAGCTCACCCTTACCACCGTGTTTATTGAGTATTTTTTTTAAGAGACGTCCCTTGTATGACATAGCTGATGATTTAGGGGTTGATTTTTCGACAGTTCACAGCTATTTCACCAGGGCTGTGGAGCGAATAAACAGAATTGTCCGGATACTGGACACAAGGGAATCTGTGCTCAAATATACGGGAAAAAACTCCAACATTAACCGATATACCGATGATGAAAAGGCGTTTCTGCTGTCTCATATATTTGGCTTTAAAACGGCGGAAATAGCTGATGTTCTGGGTGGCCCCGGCCCGGCAAGGTGGAAAAAACGGATTATCCAGAAACGTCGTGAAATCGATGATGTCCTTTCAGGGCCAGCAACCTCCCGTTAAAAGGTGCCCGGCGCGATCAGGTTGTTACCCCTTCCTGGCCGCCGGTTCCCCAGGTAATTACCCTCATCCGGGGTAATTATAGCACCCGGGATGCAAAAAGGACTCCGCAAAAATACGGAGACCGGTGTCCCCAATTTTAGGGACACCTCATCCCAAGGGTGCTGGAATCCCGCACCCCTCTCAGGCTCAAGGGTGTGAATTTGACACTCTTTAATGGGGAGGGCAAGTGGCCGGCGTAAAAATTTCTCCGGTCAAGGGTCTGCGAATCACACCCTTTGTTAAAGAGTCGCAGATCACGACCCTTCTCCATAATCCTGTGGAGCAGGTTTAAAGGTGAGGATTCCCACAATTAAGATGGTGGGAAAATTCCACCATCTATATAGAGGCCTTTTTTATGAAGGATGAAGGAAATTTTCCTTCATCAAGTTAAATGTCCTGTCCTGGGACAATTGGGATTAGGCCGGAGCCGGTAAATCCGGTATTAAATTGACAGTTTCAGCTCTTTGGATCAATAAACAAAAAAGACAATTTAATTACCTTCTTATTCCTTTTTCCCAATCCTTCATAAGCTGGTCTACACGATTCTGGCTTCTCTTTTTGCTTTCATTCAAAAAATCTTGGAAAGTCGAGCCATTTGCAGGAGGCTCTCTGTCAGAGTTTGGTGCTACTTTTTTCAGATATAACGCTAATTGACGCCTTTCTTTAGTTTCTCCATACTTGTTTATTCTCCCCCTGATATAATTTAAAGGTGTATCTTCGAACGATAATCTAATGTTGGCGGTGGGGTCAAAGCCTTGATTAGAGACTTTTAATTTTTTATTTGGGTTAACTCCATTTTCTACTAACGCTTTAACTAATTTCAAATTCTCAACCTCTAATGCCCTATTCATAAGTGTTGCATCAGGGAATAATGACCGATATACTTTGTTGATATTAAAATTTCTTGAATGTTTGATTATGGTACTTAGGACTTCCTCGGGATTGTTCGTGACGAAACACAGATTGACAGGTAGAGGCCGAATTGACTATCAGTATATGGATCCATCCCTGATTGCAAGAAATATTTAACGGCTTTCACGTCCCCCAATTTAACTGACCTTTGGAAATCTTCTGCTGACCATTGATATCCCATTCCAACCAATATTTCTTGAGGTGTTTTAGAAAAAAATTGATAAAAAGTAATAGCACCTATAGCGATGGTCACGATAGCAGAAATGGTTACCAATAAGCCTTTATAATTATGGTTTAGCCTCAACAAGTATGACGATATAAAATTATTTTCCAAAAGCTCCTCCGCATCATCTAAAAGATTAGTTCAAGTCAGCAATAAATCCACTTCGAATACCCCTATCGATCAAAAACGTTTCAGGCTCTGCCTAATAGAGGCAATTTTTTCTCTTTTGAAAAAACTCACACCTGTCAGTTTACATTAAATTTATAAAACATTACCTGTCAAAAAATGCAACGGGTAATTTAACGCATTGTTTTGAAAATCAAGTTTTTTGGAAAAAACATCTCTGATAGCGAAAGGCAAGAGTAAATTTAATGCCCTGTTAAAATGATTCTGTAACGGTTTTCCGATCAAGGGGTGGGGCCGGTCCCATCTGTCGTATCCTGTCCCTGAAAAACTGAAATTACTACAAACCCCTTGACACCATCCTAAGACCCGAATAATATGACATTATTCCTGCAAATTCAGGGATACCGGTTTGGTCGCCGGGAACTACGGACGCGAATAAGCGTCTACATTTTTTGTGAACGCTTTTTTATATTCCATGCATACGTACGCATCTTCCAAACTTGGGGAGATTGGACGCTCAAGATATTTGGGCAGCATGGGGGAGCCTTCGGGCTGCCGGTTTCCGTAGACCGGTCGACCAACCCCTATGCTGCCCTTTTTGTTTTTGGTCGAATGAAAGGGGCTTAATCACAAATCTACGGAGGCCCAACAATGAAACATCAAACCCTATCGCAAATCATCCCCATCCCTATCAACACGGACATGAAAGGGGGTGCTCATGACAGTATTTAGAGGCGGCTATCAGCCCGATATCAGCACCGGCCTTTTAAATTTGAATAGCGTCAAGCAAATGCTTTTCTGCATTGCCCAGGATGAAAGCGCAGCCCGAGAGCTTGACGCCTATTCAATCCTTGGTATCTCCAACATTCTGGCTGATGCCGGTCACGAAGTAGAGGCGTCCTACAATCGGCTGGACGATGAGCTGGAAGCAGCCAGAAAAAGCATATGAAATTCCGGGCTGATCTGGCGGCATACTTGGAATCGAACCGCATGCTTGAGAAATCAGCCATTACCAAGCTCCTGGCAGATGATGAGAAAGGGGGTTCCCATGACGCTTGAAGACCTGTGTATACCGGTTGCCAAAA
>LQAJ01000109.1_pt1 | contig 50950 bp, 62 predicted proteins | sample 1535811 | NCBI WGS metagenome assembly LQAJ01 (sample SAMN04331587, study PRJNA305678) | bioreactor metagenome | isolation source: bioreactor_6 inoculated with Wadden Sea sediment 2nd replicate of a... | place: Germany: Wadden Sea, Janssand Flat
AGCCACTTCAGGCTCTTCGGAAACCATTTCGGCCCACTGTGCATATAATGTGATATTGTCATTTAAGCTGTCTATTACATCACCTGCGTAATAGGTTACTCCACTTCCATCAGCAAGAGTGTTCCATCCTAAGAACGCAAAGTTTTCTTTAAAGAATGATTCATCAGGCCTTAAAACCTTAACTTGATCTTGTTTTAAATACTTTGACTCATCCACCGGTACCGTTCCTACATCATTTCCATTACCATCATAGGTCACTTGATATTCAAGTGGACTATCTAATAATGGCATATCCATCATCATGGTCATCATTTTTGGTTGAGCCATCACTTCTTTGCCAAAGACTTGGACCTCTGCCAATTGGAGAACGCCATATTTTTTAAGTTGCACTTTAACATACTGTCCCAGAGCGCCACCAGTCTCTAAAACTGTCTTTGGTTCAGGATAATCATATTGTATTTCTGACCAGACCACATCTTTATTGGTGTCTAAAATTGAAACCTCATAGTGGTCTAAAATTCTATAGGATTGTCTAGCATACTATAGATATCTATTGAATCTATTTCATACTCTTTACCCAAGTCAACAATCCACCAAGGGTTCGTTTCATACTCTGTCCTTGTGATTTGACCTGCGTATTTGTCCCCCTTTGTGACGCCATCTACTGCAATATCAGCACTTGCGCCACGATCTGTCGAGCTCTGCTCAGCTGATTTATTAAGAGCAACATTTGTAAACTCAGATGCCTTCCATTCAGCATATAAGGTTATATCCTCTGCTGTCATAGGGAACGTATCTCCCTCGGCATAACTTGTTCCAGTCCCATCAGACTCAGTGTTCCACCCAATGAATCTATATCCATCTTTGCTAAGAATCCCTGTGTTATATGGTACTGAAACAGTTGAAGCTTCAGCACGTTTAATATCTGCTGGTGTGGAACCACTTGTGCTGTCATTGTCATCAAAGAAAACAGTCTTGCAAGGTTTACCATAAACCTCAAACTGATAAATGCGGGCAAATAAATCGTTGGCACTATTTGGGGCGTTTATTTTCAGTTCAACATGTCTCGCATTTACCGGATTGGACAAAGTTCTATCCGTAAATGATGCCGTGTTGTCTGAAACAAAATCAATAAATCTAAAGCTTGACTCATCTGCATTTGTCTCACTGATCCTTAGCTCATAATTCCTTGTATTATAATCTTCTGATTCCCCGCCAGCTTCTGCATGCAGAACAATCCAGCGACTGATTTCATATGTATCGCCTAGATCGACGCGCACCCATTTTGGATATGAATCAGTGGCCCATTTATCACTTTGATCATCCACATAACCGTCAACAATATTCGAGGCTGGATGTTCTGCCATTTCACCACTTGCTGTAAGAGCTTTATTCTTCGTAACGTTTGTTAGGTCTGAGTCTTTCTCCCACTTGGCATATAGGGTCACATCATAATCACCACTGATTCTAAAATAGCTTCTGCTTTCATAGTCGTCGCCACTGCCGTCTGGAAGGGTGTTCCATCCAGCGAATCTGTAGCCCGGGTTAACCAAACTACCAGTGTTTGGTTTCACCTGTACGGCGTCATTGATTCTATATTCATTATCATCGACTGGAGCACTGCCCTCCAAGGCTCCATTTCCATCATAGTAGACATGGTAGGATTCGTCCGATACTGCCTCACCAAAGACCTTAAATTGGAAAATTCGCGCTGCAGGATCACCATTATTTGTCGGTTCTGTTATAAGAAGTCGTACAAATCGTGCCCTGAAAGGATTGACTGTGCCTTCAGTCACACTGTCTGTGTTGTTGGTGACAACGGCAGCATCTCTCCAGGTGTCCACTTCTTTATACTGTAACTTAAAGGCCTTTGTATTATAGCCATTGTCCTCTCCAAAGGCCCCTGCATGCTTAACCATCCAGCTGTCTATGTCATAACTCTGGCCCAGGTCAACTTCTAGCCACTGATTACCTTTTCCAACAGTTGTGCACCATTTGTCCTCCAGATTTCTCATTGTACCATTAACAGCATTTTCAGCAGGATGATAAGAAATCGAGTGATTGGCTGTTACAGCTTTCTTATAGGCAACATCTTTCGTTTCCTTCCATTTGGCGTATAGGGTCAGGTCTCTGCCTGTCATTTTAAAAGACTCTCCCGGGTTATAGATCGTTCCAGTTCCATCTGGATTGGTTGTCCACCCAGCAAAATCATAACCAGTTCTATCTAAGTTACCGACATTGTCCTTGACGATTACATTCGTATGTCTATAATGACCTTCATCATCACTTGGTGCATGACCTGATGTGTTTCCATTTCCGGCATAAGTCACATTGTACTCTACGGCCTCAAAATCGTAGCCATAAATGGCCAAGTCATATATACAAGCTGCAAACGCATCCATATCTGGGAAGTATCCAGGTCTATTGACTAATACTTTAACGTAGCGCCCTGTCACATCCTCATCTTGTAGGGCTATATCCGTGCGATCTTCAGTGTTATCTGAAATCACCTTTACACTTGTATAATATTTGTCATCATCACTTACATAGACCGTGAATGTTCTATTATTACTTACTGGTGAGTAGCCAAATGCTCCCGCATGGGACACAGCCACATGGTCAATTTTTCTCAGTCCACCAAGATCAACCTTGATCCATTCTCCTAAATAGCCATCGGGGCTACCACCATTAGGCTCTGTATTTTGCTTGTCTAGGGACTGCCAGCAGTCATTTATTTCACCAACATATCCTTCAAGAGCTTTTTCAGGACCGCGGTTTTGCATATATCCACTGCTTGTGACTGTTTTCCCTTCGGCTAAGTTTATACGTGATTCCGTTTGTGGTTTTGATAGAGAGTCACCGCCATGAACTGGATCAGAGTCATGGTCCGTTTGTTCAGGTAGACCAACATCCTGGTTACCTAAAGGACCCAAGTCTTTGATAACAGATTGGAAGATGGCGCCATCCACTTGACTGAATCGGCCATTTATACGAGCAACATACTTTGTTTTTGCAATTTTACCGATAAGATTTTTTATGGTGTAGGGTGTGTACTTATCAAGAACCCATTGCCAGTCAGTCTGTGAACTGTCTTCGATTGACCGCTTTATATACTGGTTCATCAAATCATCTATTGCGTTCATACCTTCGACCGCTTCATCTGACGACTCGTATGAGAAATTACCAAATTTTATTCTAGCATCTGGTCGAGACTCATCATGTCCCCAAGAGGAATTGTCTTTGTATCTGTAAAATCCAGATAGGGTCATATTATACACCGGCACAACATCACCTTGATAAGGGAAGCTTACCTTACTCTTTAGCGCATAAATTGTTGCTGACATTTTTCTATTAGGTGGCACACTAACTCTTTCTTGAGCCATATGTGATAGTGTATGACTGTCCATAGTTGCCTTTGACCAGTTGTATCCAGCGCTTATCTCAAAGCTAACGGTTGTTTTGTGGTTAACACCAATGCCAAAAATCTTGCCACCAGCTTCCGTCTCATTTGCAACGCCAAATTTCGTACCTATATTTATGCCATGCGTTACTGTTTTAGATGTGCTGTCAGAAAAATCACTCTGAACAACAGATGTTAAATCCGTGCTCCCAAAGTTACGAATGACTTTTGATGCAACGGCTTCAGGTTCAAGCTCAGAATGAAGGGCAGGGCCAAACTCAAGCGTATCTGCATCAAACATGATAGCTGCATCAGTTATAAACATTTTAAGTCTTTCATCAGATCTATATCCATCTGCATATGGATCGTTATTATCGTAATTGGCTTCAATAACCCAGAATGGGAGATTATTATACTCATCAAAGTCATCCTTATATTTCTCTGCTTCAAGTTGATTATCAATTTTTCTTACATCAAAATCTTGACCAATTCCGTTTTCACCTGTGCCACCGCACCATCCAATGCCTAGATAGTGGGCAAGATAGGCCCAGTCGCTTATAAACTGCGGGTCGTTAAAGACTTCATTTAGAAATAGGTCTTTGTCTGTCAGCAATAGTCTTTTCTCAGGATTGCTTGGTTGGGGAATGTCATCTACCCCTGCCACTGCAAAAGACGGGCTAAATGAAGCGAGGCTCACTAACTGTATCATTATCAACAGCATAGCCAGCATCCTCATGCTTCTCTTCTTGCTTTTCATCATAGTTTTTCTCCTTAGTTTAACGAAAACACAACTCACTTGTTCACTATTTATGTTTCACTATATTGAAACTAAATTAGTGTAAGTCATCTTCTTTTCGTAATCCCCCCTCAATTCTTTTATATGGCTTTCATGGCCTACTTCTAAATTAGATTCAAACATAGAAACATATTATTTCTATTTTGTAATAATTTTATCATTTTCATATAGTGTTTTCTAGTCAAATTAAGTCGAATTATGTCGTTTAAGTGTCCAAACATGATTTTTGTAGATTCATACAAAATACAAGTCGTAAAACTAGATATATGTAAAATATATACATGTTACGATTTTGGTATGATTTTATTCAAACCCCACTCGCTTTTTTTCCTATTATTAAGGCATATAAGGTGACAGCAAATCTTCAAGAGTTAGCTCAGTATATGTCAGCAAATAAAAAAAACGCTATGCACGTCCCATTTAGGACACGCATAGCGTTTAAGTTAACTTATATCATACAACCGGTCAAGGTCAAACACATCAGTCTAATATCTATTAGATATCGAACTTCTCACGCTTATGGTAATGCGTGTGAAGCAGTTCATGTGCCTTGTGGCTATTTGGCTCACCGAAGAAATCATCATAGATCTTAGTGATCTGTGGATTCTTGTGAGACTTTCTAATAGGCATCACTGTATCTTCTTCATATAGAGCCTTTGCACGCTCAACACGAACATCGATACCAGTGTTAAGGATTTGTGATGGAACTTGTGGCTGGCCACCGCCGCATACACAACCGCCTGAACAACCCATGATTTCGATGAAGTGGTAGTCTTTTTCGCCAGCTCTTACCATATCAAGAAGTCTTGAAGCTTCTGCAGTAGAGTGGGCAATGGCTACATTTACATCTAGCTCACCAATTGTTACAGTGGCTTCCTTGATGCCTTCAATACCACGAACAGCATGGTATTCGAAGTTCTCTAGGTCCTCACCAGTTAGAACGTCAGCAACAGTACGAAGAGCAGCTTCCATTACGCCACCAGTTGCACCGAAGATAACGCCCGCGCCTGAGTATTCGCCAATAAAGTCTTGGTCATAAGACTCATCAGGTAGGTTGTGGAAATCAAGACGAGCTTGCTTGATCATCTTACCCAGCTCACGCGTTGTAATTACTGCATCAACATCACGGTAGCCTGAATCATTCATCTCTTCACGAGCAGATTCAGTCTTCTTAGATGTACATGGCATGAATGATACAACAAAGATCTTTGAAGGATCAACGCCATGCTTTTCAGCGTAATAAGTCTTAGCTACAGCACCAAACATCTGCTGTGGAGACTTACAAGACGATAGATTCTCTAGGAAATCTGGGTAGTTAAATTCTGCGTGACGAACCCAACCTGGTGAACAAGACGTGATCATTGGCAGTTTGCCACCGTTCTTGATTCTATTAAGAAGCTCAGTGCCTTCTTCCATGATTGTAAGGTCAGCAGCAAAGTCTGTATCATAAACTTTATCAACGCCAAGACGACGAATCGCTGAAACCATTTTACCAGTTACACGCGTACCAATTGGAAGACCAAATTCTTCACCTAGACCCGCACGTACAGCTGGAGCTGTTTGTGCAACCACATGAACATCTGGATCTTCAATAGCATCCCATACACGCTCAATGTCAGTCTTTTCACGTAGTGCAGCTACTGGACAAACGATCATACACTGACCACAGTAGATACATGGTGAATCTGCCATTGAAACATCAAATGCTGGACCAACTGTTGTTTCGAATCCACGGTTTTGGAAATCTAGGATTCCAAGACCTTGAGACTTCTTACAAGCTGATACACAACGACCACAAAGGATACACTTGCTTGCGTCACGAATGATTGAGAATGACTTGTCATCAATTTTCGCTTCGCGCTTAGCGCCTTCAAACTCAACACCTTCAATACCTAGCTCTTCAGAAAGATTCTGAAGTTCACAGTTCTTTGAACGGTAGCAAGTTAGACACTCTCTATTATGGTTTGCAAGAAGCAGTTCAGTTGTCATCTTTTGTGATGCACGAACACGCTTCGTATTTGTTTTAACAACCATGCCATCACGTACAGGAAGCACACATGATGCTTGTAGCGTACGAGCTCCTTCAACTTCAACTACACAGACACGGCAAGCGCCCACTTCGTTAAGGTCTTTTAGGAAACATAGTGTAGGAATGTGGATACCTGCTTCTCTAGCAGCTTCCAGGACAGTATAGTTTGACGGCACTTCCATTTCCATGCCGTTCATAGTTATTTTAACCATAGACACTATTTTACACCTCTCCTCTTACGAAATTACTGTTTAACGATAACTTTAACTGGACACTTGTCGATACAAGCACCACACTTGATACACTTGTCTTGATCGATGACATGAGGCGCTTTCTTTCGCCTTCAATAGCATCAACAGGACAAACACGTGTACAAGCTGTACAACCAATACAACCGTCTGCGATAACAATTTGTAGAAGGTCTGTACATACACCAGCAGGACACTTCTTGTCTTCAACGTGAGCAAGATACTCATGTTTGAAGTGCTTTAGTGTCGAAAGAACTGGGTTTGGAGCTGTTTGACCAAGACCACATAGAGCAGAATCCTTGATTGCATGAGATAGAGTCTCAAGTTTTTCAAGATCAGCCATTGTGCCTTTGCCTTCACAGATATTGTCAAGGATTTCAAGCATACGCTTCGTACCTTCACGACAAGGTGTACACTTACCACAAGACTCGTCTACAGTAAAGTCTAGGAAGAAACGTGCAACGTCAACCATACAGTTGTCTTCATCCATTACGATCATACCACCAGAACCCATCATTGAGCCCAGTGCTACAAGGTTATCGTAATCGATTGGCGTATCTAGGTGTTCTTCTGTCAGACATCCACCAGATGGACCGCCTGTTTGAACCGCCTTGAATGCCTTACCGTTAGGGATACCGCCACCAACTTCGAAGATTACTTCACGTAGCGTTGTACCCATTGGGATTTCAAGAAGACCTGTGTTATTGATCTTGCCACCTAGTGCAAATACTTTTGTACCTTTTGATTTTTCAGTACCAATGCTAGAGTACCAGTCAGCACCATTTAGAATGATTTGCGGTACGTTCGCATAAGTCTCTACGTTGTTAAGTAGAGTTGGCATGCCCCAGATACCCTTTTGTGCAGGGAACGGAGGACGTGGACGAGGCATACCTCTTTCGCCTTCGATAGAAGCGATAAGAGCTGTCTCTTCACCACATACGAATGCGCCAGCACCAAGACGGATTTCCATTTCGAAGTTGAAATCAGTGCCAAAGATGCCTTCACCTAGAAGACCGTATCCCTTAGCTTGTTCGATTGCGATTTCTAGTCTGTTTACCGCGATTGGGTACTCAGCACGGATATATACGTAACCACGGTCAGCGCCTACAGCGTAAGCTGCAATTGCCATTGCTTCAATAAGAGCATGTGGGTCACCTTCAAGAACAGAACGATCCATGAATGCGCCAGGGTCACCCTCATCGGCATTACATGCAACATACTTCTGATCGCCTTCAGCCTGGAAAGTGAATTGCCACTTAAGACCAGTTGGGAAGCCACCGCCACCACGGCCGCGCAGACCAGACTTCTTCATTTCTTCAATAACTTCTTCTTGGCTCATCTCTGTAAGAGCTTTACCAAGAGCCTTGTAACCGTCCATTGCGATGTACTCGTCAATAACTTCTGGGTTGATAACACCACAGTTGCGTAGAGCAATACGCTGTTGCTTCTTATAGAAACCAACTTGGTCAATCGACTTGATTTCATCTTCTTCCACTGATTCAGCATATAGAAGATCAGTTACAATACGACCCTTTAGAAGGTGTTCTTCAGTGATGCGTGCAATGTCTTTTGCGTCAACACGGCTGTAGAATGAACCTTCTGGATATACGATAACGATTGGTCCTGCTTCACAAAGGCCGAAGCAACCCGTACGTACAACTTTTACTTCATTTTCAAGATTATGTTTTGCCAGTTCTTCAGCGAACTTAGCTTCGATATCTAAAGCGCCTGATGATGTACATCCAGTACCACCACAGACTAGGACATGTGATCTTACGAAATCCATGTGTTTACCTCCTCAAACTATGGTTTTTACTTTTCAACAGATCCGATTGTTAGTTCAGAAACAACCTGACCGTTTACGATGTGCTCAGCGATAACACGCTTTTGCCTTTTCAGCATCCATTTCTACGTAAGTAACTTTCTCTTCGCCTTCTTTGTAAACTTCAACGATTGGCTCAAGACGACATACGCCGATGCAACCAGTTTGAGTTACTTCTACGTCTGCTAGGTTTCTCTTCTGTACTTCTTCAATCATAGAAGTTAGAACAGGGCGAGCGCCTGCAGAGATACCGCAAGTTGCCATACCCACAACGATACGAGTACCTTTTCTATCTTTACGAATATCAACTTTTTTTAGAGCTTCTTCTCTAATTTTAGCGAGTTCTGCTAGTGATTTCATGCAGCTACCTCCTCAGTTATCAATTTATTAACCAAAAATCATCCTATTCGTGAATAATTTTGGTTTTAGCCTTGGTATTTTTCCAGAATACCTGGAATGTCAGCTTCAACTAGACGACCGTATACGTCTTCGTTTACTGTTAGTACAGGTGCTAGACCGCATGCACCGATACAACGTGTCGCTTCAAGTGAAAACTTTCCGTTTTCTGATGTCTTGTTGACTTCTACGTTAATATCTCTACTGATTCTGTCGATAAGTGCCTGTGCACCCTTAACGTAGCAAGCTGTACCTAGACAAACACCAATATGGTACTCGCCTTTAGGCTCCAGTGAAAACTGTGAGTAGAATGTTACAACACCATAGATTTCTGCCATAGGAATGTTCAGTCCAGCTGAAATATGCTTTTGAACTTCCAGTGGTAGGAAACCGAAAATGTGTTGGCCTTCGTGAAGAACTGGCATTAGGGCACCGTTTGTTCCCTTATACTTAGCAATTGCTTCATCGAGTTTGGCAAATTTCTCTTGTGATAGAAGATCTTTGGCCATGGTCTTTCTTTCCTCCCTTTATTTTAACTTATGGTTAATCCGATAATAGCGAAAGTGCTATTGAGGCGCGGATTCCATGAATTACCTATGAACTTGCCATACAGATTTGACTTGTTCGCATAGAAAAGAATAGACCATTGTCAATTCATTTCTATGCGAACAATATAAAATTGTATTTTGCAAGATTCCTTCATAATTGGTTTAACATGATGGATCTATTAATGTAAATATGCAAACTTTAATGGCTCTTCTTGTTAAAGCCTTAACTAAAACAAGCATTAAAAAGAGCATATTCTTCATTTACACTTGTCTTCCAAACGTTTGCATAAATTATCAGAAAATTCACGCAAACGACAGACATTTTTACAACTTTTCCCTGATTCAGCCATCAAAAATAGCCTCGCGGCTGAAATGTATATCTATCCAACAAATCATTTTTTTCCATTTGAGGATACTGTATACAATATTATGTGGCAAATAGAAAAATCCCAAGTAAATCACTAGGATATGCTCTATACTAATATCGCCAATACGATCGGCTGAACCATTCGTATTGGCGAGTTATAGGTTAGTTAAAAATATACAATGTCGTACAAGCCCTATTATATCATAAGTAGGAATACTGTAAATATACTTTCTGATAAATTCGACATAATTTTCACATTTGTAATGAGAAGGGTTATTATTGGACTTGTACATAAGACGAATATTAATTGTCAATCATTTAAGAAGTTTCAATACGGCATAAGCATTGAACTTGGCTGTTCCATAAAAAAAGCACTCCGGTTCCCCAGCAGTGCTTTTTGTCTTCATGCAAATACTTCTTCTATAAATTTTACTGATACTTCTCTCTCAGTCTTCTATCAAGTTCCTTGGCAGCATTATAGCCTTCAGACTTTTGTCTGTGGTTAGTCGCAGCCGCTTCAAGGATAACTGCCAGGTTACGGCCTGGCTTGACTGGCACGTGAATGGCTGCCACTTGGGCCTCCAAGATTTCAACATGCTTGTCTTCAAGACCAAGACGGTCGTAGGCCTTACCCTCTTCCCAGTCTTCCAGCTGAATCACCATATCAATGATTTTGCTGTGACGAATGGAAGCAAGACCATATAGCTTAGCCACATCTAAAATACCAATGCCTCTAATTTCTAAGAAATTTCGAATCAGGGCTGGCGCTCTTCCCACAAGGGCCCCATCTGGTGTCTTAACAATTTCGATGGCATCATCAGCCACAAAACGGTGACCACGCTTAACAAGTTCTAGGGCCGTTTCCGACTTACCTATGCCAGACTTACCTAGTATCAATATTCCAACACCAAACACATCAACAAGAACACCATGAAGTGTTACGGTTGGAGCCATTTTTTCCTCTAAATACCCACTGAGTCGACTCACAAATGACGTGGTTGCCTGTGTGGTCCTAGCAATCAAACGACCATACTTATTTGCCGCCTGTAGCATTTCAGGGAAAACTTCTTGGTCACGCGTGAACACAACGACCGGAACGTCATAAGACATGAATCGATCTGCAATTTCTGCCTTTTGATCCGGTGTTAAAGTGTCAAAATAGGCCCATTCATTTTTACCAACAATTTGAATGCGCTCATAGACAAAATGATCATAAAAATTAGCGAATTGCAAACCACATCTGTTAATTTCAAGCGTTTTGACCTCTGCATCAACACTTACATCATTAATCACTTCAAGCTCGAGATCAGTAATGACTTCTTCAACTTTAACGACCCTCATCGAGTAGCCCCTTTCCAGTACCTGATATAGATTTGACATATGATCTCCTTTCGTAACAATCCGCCTTATATTTTGGTCACTTTACAGCGGTATTGCTACAAGCTTTTTATTCCCGTCTTTTTCTACTCGGATTCTTCACAAGCGCATTTGTAATCAAATCTGCTTAATATTCATGAACATCCGATTCTATTTATGTTGTTTCCTGCTGAACCATTTTATTGTTAAAGTAATCATAAATAGCTTCAGCAACTTTTTGATTGATGCCATCCACTTCAAGGAGATCTTCCACAGTTGCCTGTCGAATGCCCTCTATGGATTTGAAGTGTTTCATCAAGTTGGTACGTCTTGTTTTACCTATCCCCGGAATGTCATCCAGCACCGAATATGTCATTTGTTTATTTCTTAATGACCGATGGTACTCAATGGCAAATCTATGAACCTCTTCCTGAATGGAAGCCACATATCTATAGACTTCATGATTGGATTTCAGGTTCACCATATCTCCATTATAATACAAACGATCGGTTTTGTGTTTATCATCCTTAACCATGCCTGCAACAGGAATATTAATATCAAGGGCCTTAAGTACATCAAGAACGCTATTCACATGACCTTTACCGCCATCTATGAGAAGTAAATCTGGAAAAACAGAGAAACTTCCCTTGTCCACCCCTGTCTTTTTTAACTCTTCTAATTCTTCAAGCCCCCGCTTGAAACGCCGGTACAAAATTTCCATCATGGACCCATAGTCGTTAGCCCCTTCAATGGTCTTGACCTTGAACCGCCTGTAATCACTACGTTTTTTTACCCCATTTTCAAAGACAACCATAGACCCCACCGACAAGACCCCATAAATATTAGAAATGTCGTAGGCTTCTATTCTTCGAATGGGCTTGCCCGTTTGAAGCAAGGACTCTAAATTGTCTCGTATAAGCTGTCGTTTGTACTTATCAATTTCAATTTGCTCTTTAAATTTCTCAATATACTCCTCGGCGTTTTTCTTGACCAGATCGGCCACCTTTTTCTTTTCCCCACGCTTAGGCACAAGAACCTTGACCTTGTAGTCAGCCTTTTGAGTCAGCCAGTCGGCAAGAAGATCTTGATCATTCGGCGTATCCGACAAGATAACTTCTTTTGGTATAAAGGATGTTCCGCTGTAATGCTGGACAACAAAGCTGGATAGTATCTCACCTATAGACTCCGTTTCAGTATCATCTAATATGAATTTCTCATTGCCTATAAGCTTTCCGCTTCTTACGAAGAAAAGCATAATGCATGTCTGTCCCATTTCACGTGCCCATGAAATAATATCCTGATTGACATCAGATGTTGTGACAACACGCTGTTTCACTTGAAGCCTCTGAATGGCCTCGAGCTGATTTCTATACATAGCGGCCTTTTCAAAATTTAAGGATTTCGGCTGCCGCTTTCATTTTATCCTCTATTTTAGGAATGAGCATTTCGTACTTGCCACTTAAAAACTGAATGATTTCTGCGATGACTTCCATGTACTCATCATGATGTACATCTCCCTTGCAAGGGCCAAGACACTGACCAATATGAAAATTCAAGCAGGGTCTCTCATTGTTTTTTTCCAAATTTCGACTGCATTTTCTTATAGGATAAATTCTATTAATGGTATCTATGGTTTTATTAACCGCATCCACATCAGTATATGGACCAAAATACTTGGCCTTATCTTTTAATAGTCTTCTCGTTTTAATAACCCTTGGAAAGTGCTCATTCATAGTCACTTTAATATAAGGATAAGTCTTGTCGTCTCTAAGAAGGATGTTGAATCTAGGCTGATGCTTTTTAATAAGGGTTGCTTCAAGAATCAGCGCTTCCATTTCTGTATCGGTGATAATGTACTCAAACTCTGTGATATTGACAACCATGGTCTGGACTTTGGTGGTATGGGAGTTAAAACCTCTAAAATAAGATGTGACCCTATTCTTAAGGTTTTTGGACTTGCCCACATATATAATATGATTGTCCTTATCTTTCATCAAATAGACACCCGGTTTCTCCGGTAGTTTTTTTTAGTTGATCTTTTATATTCACTCGTTTACACCTCTAGAAAAATTATATCCTTTATTAAATATATGCACAAGTTTTGTCGACTATATATCGACTTATTTGACATTATCCCATTCGACGTCAATGATTTATTCAAGCCAGTCGGTCAATACTTTCGAACGGATTCCTCTGAAAATACATATTCATAGCTCAACTATACTCTACCCATGACTTAGGCTACTAAAGTCAAGCATATAAACGGATAGAAACGAAGGCCTTTTAATAAAACGAACATATTTCAAAATTGAAATATCTATTCCATTTTCACAGGCGCCATTAAAGTTTATAATGGTAGTGACCTTGGTAATCACTTTCTATTTTATGGCACTTATTCTTGTATTATTAAGTGACTCCCCGGGATATCAAAGGAGGTTTACATGTTTAAGCATCGCAGTCTTATTTCCATTATTGCATTTATGGCATGCATCACAATATTTTCATTTGTCATGCCCCAGTTCGATTTCATTTTTGCAACAGACCTAAACCTGTTGAACAGCACACTTGCACTTATAATTGTCATTTTTCCTGGTGTTGAAGCCCTCGTTCGGCATTTCATGACATCAAAGGCCTATGACCCGGGTAAATTTTTCTTTTCAGTGACCATGAATGAAAATTATACGCGACAAGGCGTTTATTATGCCATACTCATAGCTGTCATTCTCATTATGCCTTTTGCTCGTGGCAGTGTCTATGTGACACTCACTCAAGTTATAATCAGTACGATTTTTTGGCTCTTCGTTTCTGCTGGCCTTCTTTTCATAACACAAAAGAAAACCAAGGTTCATTTTATGAACGATGCCATCATCATCAAGGGCATTGATCTACGCCTTGAGTTCCCATTGAATGATCCAATACGTTCGAACTCAGGTATTTACACATTTAGAGACTTTGCAGGCTTCTATGTGGAAGGGGCAGACATTCAGCTTTTCCTCAAGGACAAGCAAGGCCATATTAAGGCAAGCCTACCACAGGACAAGGTTCAACATATTATTGCCTTCCTGCTCAGTAAAGAAATTAAACGCCTTCAAATGCATGAAGTTGGCGAGTATTAAACAAATCTATATTCAAACATAAATTATTATCCCCCCTTTTGCTTATGCAGGGGGATTTTTTGTTTTAAACACTGTCAAATTTACAGATTTAAGTCCTCAACATGCATATATAGAACCTGTGAGTTTTTAACAGCTATTACGGTCTGACGAAAAGGCTAAACTGATATACTGCAGGTTGTTCATCTAGGAGCTTATAAGGATTCAGTCTTTATAAAGGTGTTTTATAGGATGTTTTAACATTGGAATGACAGAAACTTGGATTTCTTATTTTACCAGTTTCATAAATTTAAAAAGGGGCTGTTGAGGAATGAATCACATATAGCATTCATTCTTCAACAGCCCCAAAACCAAACCTATAAGACAAGCCGATGTCTTTTTATATTCGTCGTAACAATTTATAGTTCTCTTGACTCAACTTTAATCTTTTACAGCTTCTCCACCTTAGTGCCTACAAACTTCTTTAGTGCAATGGTATTAAAACTTTGATCAAAACATATGGTGTAAATTTGTGTGAGAGACCGCATGAGTTAACTAGCCAATCAAAGTTCAAAGCGTAAAATCTTATCGTTTATCATGAGCACTTATAAAGGCCGTCTGGCTATAGGTCGCATATTTCTATTTTTACTTTTTAAACCCTCTAAGCCATTTACGTCAAAGGGCTAGAAAATTGAATACAAAATGCCTTCCAATTCCGCTTTAGAAACCGGGCGTGGATTTGTCTTAGTACACATATCCATAAGAGCGTCTTCAGCCATTTGAGGAACAGCTTTAAAGTATTCTTCTCGGTCAATGCCCATATCCCTTAGGGCATAAGGTATTTCAAGCTTTTCATTGAAATGTTCAATGAGGGACACAAAGGCCTCTATACTTGTGGCCGAATTGTCCGTTTCAATACCAAGTAGGGCAGCCACTTTCACATATGGGGCTCCATGGCTCTCAAATGTTTGATCTGTAAGCCCAGCGTTAAAGGCAACCACCTTTGGAAGAAGTATGGCATTGGCACGACCATGACTGATATGGAAATGAGCGCCCAAAGTGTGGGCCAAACTATGATTTATACCTAAACCAGCGTTTGTAAAACTCACACCCGCCATGCAACTTGCTTCATGCATTCGTGCCCGTTCCACTCGGTTTTGCCCATTGTAATAGACCTTCAACAGACTTGAAAAAGCCATTTTTAGTGCATTTTGTGCATACATGGTCGAAAGGGATGACCCTTCCGGAGACACGAAGGCCTCAAGAGCATGGGTGATCACATCCATACCCGTGTCTGCAGTAACAGCCTTTGGCACACTCATTGTAAAGGTCGGATCAAGAATGGCCACATCTGGAAGCATAATCTTATCAGATAATGGTATCTTGCGTTGATGTTCATGGTCTGTAATCACAGAGTATGACGTCACTTCTGACCCAGTGCCTGATGTGGTTGGAATGGCCACAAATTCTGGCTTCACAATTTTTGAGGTTTCAATTAATATTTCTTTTGTCTTAATGCAGAAATATATAATGGCTTTTGCCGCATCAATGACTGAACCCCCACCAACCGCAATAAGAGCCCCTGGCTTATTTTCAATAATATGATGAAGACCCTCGTACACTGTTTCAAGAGATGGATTGGCTTCAACACTGTCAAATATATGATAGTCAATTTGCCTAGAGTCTAAAATATCAGTTATCCGTTTAACGGCACCAAGTTCCACCATAACCTTATCTGATACAATGCACACAGAATCAGCTTTTAGTGTCTTTAAGTAGTCTAGACCATCATGACCACTGATGATTTCGGTGGACAATACAAAACGATCCACATTATCACTTCTTTCTCTTATCTATAGCTGTTCCCAGTTAGCAGGATAAACAACGTACATAAAACGGCATTTGTCCGGTGAGCTAAACTGGATTTTTGTATTCCTTGGAATAAGGATCACATCGCCTTTTTGACCCACAATCTTTCGACCATCAATGATGATTTCCAGTGTGCCGTCAATGATGTAATCAACCTCATCATACTTCAGAGTCCAGTCAAATACAGTCTGGTCCATCTCCATGATGCCTGCACCAATTCTTGGACTTTCATCTAGAGAGAATATATCCGTTAAGAAGACCTTATCGCCTTCTTTTCCTGTGTCAAACGGTTCAGGTTTAATATCAGCTGCTTTTACAGAAATCACACCGCTCTTATCTACAACACGACCAGGTGAAGAAGCCTGTCCAAGTTGTTGTTCAATAACTTTGCGTACAATTTCTTCGATCATTTCACGTTGAATATTTTCCACTTTGAATCCCACTTTCTCAAATGTTTCATTCATAGTCATTCTATTTCTTTTATTTTTTTCACTTTCTTTTTTATTTTCTTTTTTGAGCGACTTGCAAAATATTGACTCTTATCATTCTTGAGTCTTCGTCATACCATATAAAATTCATAAGCTTCAACAAAGATTTTTATATAGAGTATCGCAAGTCGCTTAAGGATTTCTTTTCCTGATTTTGATACACTCGAACCCTGCAAACTTGCTTATCCAAGCAGGATTCGAGATTATGTAACTAAGCTGCCTTTTTTTCTGCTTTAGAAGCTGATTGGTATTTTACAAGGACTAGAGCTACCATAATAGCTGTAACACCACCAACAAGCTTGCCGACAACCATAGGGAAAATCATTCTTGAGCCACACCAGCTGTAAAGCCTAGGTGGTCACCGAATACAAAAGATGCACTTACTGCGAAAGCAACATTTATAACCTTACCACGCTCATCCATGTCCTTCATAAGACCAAACATTGGAATGTTGTTAGCAAGTGTTGCCACCATACCAGCTGCCGATACATCGTTCATACCTAGCATAGATCCCATCTTTAACAGTGGCTTGTTGAACACCTTTGTTATAACCGCAACCATTGGGAATGCACCCGCAAGCATAAGGGCAATGTGACCAACGATTTCAATACCTTCACTTACAGGAGCCATGCCTGGAATCACAACGATGCCTGTCATTGTCTCAATAATAATAGCCGCTAGACCAATTGTGATAACAACTACAACACCCTTGCCAAATACGATGAATCCCTTGATCATTTGCTTTGGAATCATAGCAAGCCCCACAGCAAGAAGAACCGATACAATAACGATTGGAAGCAGGTTGCTAATGATCATACCGATTTCAAAACCAGCAACAAGACCACCTACAAGACAACCCACTGGGATTGTTACAAGGCCAGCCAGGATACCACGTGCTAGGAAGACATGGTCTTCTTCTTTAATAATGCCTAGGCAACCGGGATTGTGAATACAATCGTAGGCCCATCATAGCACCAAGAATCAGACCAGCGAAAAGTCCTGCCTCTTGACTTTGAGCCAGCTGCATAGCCAGCGGATAGCCACCCATATCATTTGCAAGAAGTGTTGTTGCAAACATCGATGGATCTGCACCCAGTGCAGAATAAAGCGGCACGACAACAGGTTCAAGAATATTGGCCAGCACAGGCGCTAGGGATACAACACCCACCATAGCTAGAGCAAGTGACCCCATGGCCATGATGCCTTCTTCGAACTGCTCTCCTAGTCCAAATTTGTTACCGATAATCTTATCAATTGCACCTAAGACCATGAAGCCAACCATAATATAAACGATGATTTCGTTAATGCTCATTTTTTCCCCTCCAGTGTTTAGAATGTATACGTTTTAAGAAGCCTTCGCAGGACCTCTTCAATCAAGTTTTCATCAACAGTGTCAAACGAGTTTTCAAGAACTTGCCTCACTATACGTGCAACTTCATTCGCTGACATTTTTTTATCTTCACTATTTTGACCAGCCTCGACAGCTTGTTCACTTTCATGAACGGATGTCATATGGCTATGAGAACAAGTCTCTTGATTCTCCTGGATATCATTCTTTGAATCTTTTTTTACTAGCTGGACGAGAGCCATACTTAATGGCAATGCCCTGGTTTCTAAGAATATCCTTCACACCAGGTGAAACAATAAAACTGCCTTCCATGTAAACTGTCTGATCAATAATGGTTAAATGTTCTTTATAATTCTTTTTCGTAAGCAGTACTTTTCCCATCTGCTTCCTCCTTGGCTTACAGTATAGCCGCCTTTAGTTCCGGGTGCATTCTTGGAATAACACTGGTGCCAAATAGCATACCACTATTTTTTCCAACTTCTTGACCCGCTGATACAGCAGATTCCACTGCACTCACATCACCAGTTAGGGTCACAAAGGCCTTGCCTCCTACAGCGTAGCCTAATCTTATTTCAATGAGTGAAATATGAGCCGCTTTTGCCGCGGCATCTGCTGCGATAATAGCCGATGCAATGTTGAAATATTCAAGTGTTCCAAGAGCATCATTCACTTCTACAGTGGATGTGCCTGTAATAGCCGGAATAATACCTGCATGCAGGCTTGGCAGTACAAGTTTATCCACCATATATGATCCAGCAATCTCCACACCAGTTTCAACAGAAGATTTGACCGCTGCAATATCTCCATGAACCATGACTATGAATTTCCCTGGACAAATGGAATGGGCCTTTAAAAGCGTCACATCTGCTACTTTAAGCATGGCATCAGCACTTCATAGCCCTTGGCAATGCTATTGAGTTCTATTAATCCTAGAGTCCTAATCATCTTGTTCCTCCACCTGGTTTGCTGTAATTATAATACGATCTGCATAGACCTCAACCCGGCCTGATAAACTTGCATGTATTTGAGCACCTAGTGCCTCATCAGGAATTCTAGCAATGCAAGCACCTGTCTCAACATGTTGTCCACTTTTAACGACAGGTTGAGCTGGCGCACCAATATGCTGCCTTAACTTTATAGTCACCGACTCGGGTGTGTGTCTTATCACATCGTCTAGGTGAATATGCATGTATGGACTTAGACCTAAACGGGCAACCAGCCTATCCGTTTGAACCTGCCTATAAGGTCTCATGTCACTGGAAACTGTCTCCCCAGATTCTGGCGTGTAGCGTATGCCATTTTGCGACAAATGCTTTTTAACAGCCTGATTCATTTTCTTTGGTGACATTTCCATGGGACATGCATACATCTCACACACACCGCATTCACAGCATAACTGGGCACTTTTTAAAGCTTCAAAATCTTTCGTGCCTGCTCCAACAGCCCGCATAATCTTGTGGGGCTCTAGGGGATGACCATTCAAGTATCTTGGACACAAGTCCGTACACATACGGCACTGAATACATGCTGCAGATGCACGTTTTACAACCTGATCGTCTGATAAGCCGCCCTTTTCAAAAATATGATGGTCCTTTGCAAGTACGATAATGCCACCCAGGGTTTTGCTTGTATACGTGTCCTGAATGTCTAGACCATCACAATGGGCTCCCATCATAGGTCCCCCAAGAATGACTTTAAAGTCTGCCAGGCTTGCTCCACCTGCAAGCTCGATGCATTCGGAGATGCTTGTTCCCACAGGGACATGAATTAAGGTTGGTTTATGAACCGCTCCCGTTACAGTGATAATACGATGGGTCACTGCAAACTTCGTCTGCTTTTGACTCTTATATACGTCAATCACAGTTGCCACATTGGATACAACAACACCCACAGATAAAGGAATGGATGCTGGTGCAACACTATCACCTGTCACATCTTTAATCAGCATCTGTTCATCCCCTGCGGGGTAATAATTTTTGATTCGTGTATCTCAATGTCAAGGCCTTGCTTTTCAATCTCATTGCGCACGGCTTGTATTTCTTTTTTATTCTTCGCCTTGATTCCAATAACTGATCGAGTGGCCCCAATTTGTTTTGAAATAAGGTCCACACCAGCCACAAGGTCAGCTGCCTGGTGTCTCATATAATACTTATCTGTTTCAAGAAGTGGCTCGCACTCAATGCCATTGACAATGAAACATGAGGCCTGACCACTGAATTTAACGTGGGAAGGAAATCCTGCCCCGCCCGCACCTACAATACCTGATGCTTTAACGTTTTCAATGAAGTTCAAAATCTTGCCTCCTAAATGTCCACAGTCTCATCCACATCCACTTCGTCAACAATGCCAACAACCATAGCGTCAATGGGACAATGATCTTTTTGAAGCACTTTTCTAGCTGAACTGCCTCTGACCACCATAACCGTATCACCTATGCCTGCTCCAACTGCGTCAGCCGCTGTTATTTCAGGTCTGTCCGCACCATTTAAATGGTCAATGGGCTTAATCACAAGAAACTTAAGTCCGTTAAGGGACTCTTCCTTTCGCGTTGCCCAAACATGACCAATAACTTTACCTAGAATCATAGATCCAACCTTTCTTGACCAAGAACCTAACGACTTTTATGAATCTACAACTTCAATAACCACACCAGCTTCACGTAACATGTCTTTAGCAAGAGGTGTAACCAGGTGCTTTCGTTCAATAAACAAATTCTGCATGCCAGTGTTTATAAATGACTCTGCTTGTTTTTGTCCAAGGACTTTGCTGTCTTTGAACTGAACCTCTTTTTTGGACGTCTTCATAGGGACAGGGTCCGCTTCTGTTTTAAAAGCCTCTAACACCGGCTCATATTCACTTGCTGTCAGGTTGCCTTCTTTTGTCGTGTTTTCAAAAACATCCAGACCAGAAGCTTTTAGGAGTTCATAGGCTTCTTTATATCGCTTTGCAAAAGGGGTATCAGCAATATCGGTGTTTAGGAGTTCAACGTCTTTTTCGAAAACATAGATCTTGGCACCTATGAGAAGGCCCTTGATCACACAACTCGTTACAAGATCACACGGATTTCCATTGTATATGGATATGAGTTGTCTATTGGTCAGTCTTGGTATCAATAGAGGATGTCTATCCTTCCAAATATCTTCCTGTTTCACAGTACGAAAGCCGTAAGTCTCTTCTAAACCTATTAAATCGACAGCATCGTAATCTGCGTTTTTTAAAAGCTTGAGTGGTTTCAAATGTCCTATGCGAATTAAAACTTCTTTTACCACTTCATTAATTATTTGATCGTTCACTTTACTCATCGCCTCCTTGCGGGAAACAATTCAGAGCAATCCCAAGGGGCGTAGCAAGTAGGGGTTGATCTGGTTTACACGTTTTTATACTTGTTCTCTTCTCAAATATCTTTTCCACATCCGGCAGGAGACAAGTACCACCTACAAGGCAAATCTCATCTACCCTGTGGCCTTCAATATTTTGTGCGACAATTTCAGCCATCTTTTCAAACACAGGTCTGACAATATGCGTGACATCCTTTTGTCTTTTGGGATCCTTCTTAATGGCTTCCGCCTCTTGAAAGTCCACCTTGAAATGGCCACTAAGCACAAGGCTAACATGGGTGCCACCTGTGGCCTCATCCACTACAAACACCACTTGACCGTCTTTTAGAATGGACAAACCAGTCGTGCCACCGCCTATGTCAACGATGACTCCGTTTTTCATTCCTATGACCGCATTGGCTGCCGTTGGTTCATCCACAATATTGCACACTTCAAGTCCTGCGCTTTCCACAACATATTGATGGGTTTTCGTGTCTTTTTCAGTCGTCCCCGGTGGAATGGCTATCGCAGCATGGAGCAATGTTTCACCCAATCGTTCTTCCAGCTTCCCCTTCAGACGACGCACTATGTCACAGGCTCCCATATAGTCAACAACCAGACCATCTTTAAGAACCTGAGCAAACTCAAGTTCCACTGCCACTGGATTGTCATTTTCATCGATAACAACCAAAACGATATAGGCTGTACCAAGATCGACTCCCACACGGTACTGGCCCTTAGATGGAAATGTTTCTGTTATGGCACTGGATGCTTTTTCAATAAGTCGATTGGCTTGCTCCAAATTCATTAGCGATCACCTTTTTCCTGAATGATTTTTCCCACTGAGTCTTTCGTCAGACCGACAGCGTTGGCTTCGTCATAGTCAATATGCATGCTCAGTCTATACGAATCCTTTACACGTACAAGGACGTCATCAAAGACAAGAGGTCGCTCGCCTGTCACTTTAACCATGACAATATCCTTGTCTGCAACCTGAAGGGCTTTTGCTTCTTCTGGGCGCATGTGGATATGGCGCTTGGCAGCGATGACTGCATTTTTCGCTTCAACACATTTTCCACCAGCTGAAATGACAATATCTTCTGCTCCGTTTAAGTCTCCGGAATCCCTTATAAGACCACGTAGACCCAAAGCACGGGCATCTGTTCTTGACACTTCAACTTGTGTTTTTGAACGACAAGGGCCAAGCACCGCCACACCAGAGATCACACCCTTTGGTCCAATCAGTGTCACTTTCTCCTTGCAAAGGTATTGACCTGGCTGAGAGAGTTCCTTGACTTGTGTCAGTTCAGACTTTCCAAACAGGGTCATGGCATCTTCCTGGCTCAGATGAACGTGTCGTCCCGATGCTTCCACTTTGAAGCTGTCGACTGTCTTGCTTAGACCTGTTTGCCCAAGAATTTGCTCTACAATGGTTTCCACTAATTTACGTATATCTTCAGATTTCATAATTACACTTCCTATTTTTTTGCTGTGTGTTCCCCAAGCGTTCGACACATTAGAATATAGATCGCACTGCTAAGTCGATTCAAAGTGCGAATAATGTCTTGATGTGTTACCACAGTGCCCGTTCTAAATGTTTGCATGCCAGCCACTTCAAGCTCTCTGACTTGAGTTCGTAAAGCATTTAGGCCAATAATAGCCTCACCCATGCTTGCATCCGGTACAAAATGTTTGACACCATAGTACTTTTTAGGGTTATGAGAATGTGCTCTAATTCCGCTTTCATCTAGTCCAAAGAGCGTTCCAGTTTCAAGGGGCAAATCTTTCACTTCAGACATTAGGATGTTTCGTGTGAGTTCTAAAACTTCTTCTAGATCCGTCACAAGGTCTTCCATGCCCAGATTTTTTAATGTGATCTGGAGAGAGAGAATCTGGCTTTGAAAACTGTCCAGTTTACCCCTAAAAACAATACGAGCATCATCCTTGAACACAAGCCTGTTTCCATATAAATGGGTCATGTATTCTGGTTTTTCTTCGTACATGCCTCCATCGTATTCAGATACAAATTTAGGCTGAAATCCCTGTTCCATGACTTCAAAAGGCTTGTAGTCATTTGTTTTATATCCAGATTCAGGTTTTGCTTTTGCATCAGAATTTTGTGAGTTGTTTTCTCCATCTGACTTCCCTTTAAGAGCCTCTGTGATTTTGAGCTCAACACCCTTTTCACGCAAATACTGCTTGGCAGAAGGTGTTAAAATATCACTCTTTTTCACTTCTAAAACCTTTGGAACCTCTTTTTTAAAGTCACTTCTTAGTACACTTTCCGTGATCACACTCATGGCCTGCCTCCTTTAAAGGGGGAGTCTACGTGGACTCCCCACTTTCCTTATCCAGTGCTTAGTCAGCTGAAAGGATTGAAGGAAGAATTGATTCCACTTCGCCATGTGGTCTTGGAATAACGTGAACTGAAACCAGTTCGCCAACACGTTCAGCCGCTGCAGCACCTGCATCCGTTGCCGCCTTAACAGCACCAACATCACCACGTACAAGAACAGTTACTAGACCACCGCCCACTTTTTCCTTGCCAACAAGTGTTACGTTTGCTGCCTTAACCATTGCGTCTGCTGCTTCAACTGCGCCAACAAGTCCCTTAGTTTCGATCATTCCAAGTGCGTTTAGTGTAGCCATAATAAAAATCCTCCTTAGGTATTCATCTTATTTATTGTTTGTATTGAAGCTCTCTAGGCCTTACAAGAAAACCAAGTTTAACCTATGAGGCTCCATAAATTTTCATGATATTCTCAAGTGTTTATTTTGAAAGGGCTTCCATCACCATCGCGCAAATGGCATCAATGTCGATGTTTTCCTCTTCTTTAACTGGTGCTGGCGTTTCTGTTTCAAGACCATAAGCCATAGCACGCTTGTTAATCAGGTTTAGTGGTGTCACATTGTCACTTGTAGCACTGCCACCCACTGTGCCACAGCCTAGTGTGAAGGATGGAGCAAGTCCCGTGCTTAGACCAACAGCACCGTGTGTTGATGGTGTGTTCACAAGGAATCTTGAAACCGGTTTAGCCAGGGCAAAAGCTCGTATAACGTCTTCATCATTCGAATGAAGGGATAGTGTATGGCCTAGACCACCATTTTCAAGAAGCTGAATGCAAAGTTCACAAGCTTCTTTCCAGTCATTTACGACATAAAAGCCCATAAGCTGTGTTAGCTTTTCTTTTGAGAATGGGAATTTTCTACCCACACCCGGCTCATCACTTAGTAATAGTGTTGTCCCATCAGGAATTTCAATACCAGCCATGTCAGCTATGTACTGGGCACTTCGTCCAACGATGGCAGGGTTCATGCCACCATTTGGACGTTCCATAATGGCTTAACTTTTTCTAAGGCCTGACCCTTTAAGAAGAAACCGCCATTTTCAATGAGAGCTTGACGCGCCTTTTCTTCATTGCATGTCTCAACAATGATAGACTGTTCAGACGCGCAAACCGTGCCGTAGTCAAATCCCTTAGAGCGCATGATCTTTTCCACTGCAACTTTTACGTCGGCTGTACGCTCAATGAATGCAGGCACATTGCCCGGGCCAACACCTAGAGCCGGTGTGCCAGAACTATAAGCCGCCTTAACCATTGCAGATCCACCTGTAGCTAGAATCATGTTGACATCATCGTGCTTCATAAGAACATCAACAGCCTCCATGGTTGGGATAGAAATACAGCTGACCAAATCTGCTGAAACGTTGGCCTTGATACAAGCTTCTTTTAAAACAGAAACTGTTTCCGAAATGCATCTTAATGCGGATGGATGTGGCTAAAAACTATACTGTTCCCCGCCTTTAAAGAAATCAAAGTCTTGTAAATGACTGTCGATGTCGGGTTTGTTGATGGAATGAGTCCTGCAATAACACCCATTGGCACACCGATCTCTACAACTTTTTTCTCTGCATCTTCATTTAGGATGCCTACAGTTTTCATATCTTTCATATAAGCATTCAGTTTTTCACTGGCAAGGACATTTTTTGCCTTCTTATCTTGCCATTTCCCGAATCCTGTTTCTTCATTTGCCATTTTGGCAAGCTTTCTCTGCGTTTTCAAATGCCGCCTCTGCTAGTACATCAACGACTTTGTTAATAGATGCCTGATCTAGTTTTGAAAATGATTTTTGAGCTTCTTTTGCTCGGCTGACCAGATCTCTTACTTCTTGAATAGATCGCAGGTCTTTATCCAAATTCACCACGGTTAATGACCTCCTTTTATATGCTCGCGAATAGCTTCTATGAGTTGTTTCTTATTCGCGTATTTTATGTTGTTTCGCTGCATTGTCGTGATCTCAAGCTGTCGAGCTAGGCGTCTAAGCTGAGTGACTTTTAGTTTGACTATGCCACTGTTTCCAAAGACATCATAGCTTTTGCCACTGAATGTCACTTTGTCTTGACTTTCTTTTTCAACATCAGAGTTTTCTTCTTCGCAGTCCACTTCATTCAATTTCACTTTTTCAGTTTCTGAATTTGAAGTCACTGAATCATTATTCTCTGACTTGAACTGATCTGCATTTAGACCACTTGCAGCGTCTTGCTTGATTGAATTTATGTCAGGGTCTTGAGTGCTCTTATTACGACCATCGATGTTTAGGTTTTTCTTTTGTTTTTGCTCTTCTTGCGGCTTCTCATTTGACGCTTGTTTTGATTTCTGTCTAGGTTTAGATGTATTATTCTCACTGTCATCTGGTTGAAAAAGAACTTCAAGACCAGATGCCAGTCTAGGTATAACATGGGATGACACAAGTTGACCAACTCTCGAGGCCGCTGAACTGCCTGCATCAACAGCTGATTGTACCGCTGAAACATCACCAGACAGGTAAACGGTCACCATACCGCCTGTTGAGAGTTCCTTGCCCTGACAAGTCACATTGGCTGATTTCAGTGCCGCGTCAAGCGCCTCAATGGCGCCGACATACCCTTTGGTTTCAATAAGTCCAATAGCACGATTCATAAGGGACTCCTAATACTTCGTCGGGTTGTCTGCTACAAACATAACAGCATCTGCAAATGCATCACACGCCGCTTTACAAGCTGACTGACTGCCTGTGAGCATACCGCCGCCAAAGTTTGTTTCAGATGGTGGTCCAAAGAACTGTACCATTTTAACGTCTGCTGCCTTTAGGGCTGCATCAAGGGCATACATGGCTTCAATTGGTGGAGCAATCAGATATGCAATGGCTTCGCCTTCAGGAATGTTGCATTCGCTAGACAGGTATGTACCTGTTCTTGACACACAGTGAGCATAGTAAGCAATGCTGTCGTCCTCATTTGCACTGTAGAAACAAGCATCGTTCTCTACAAAATCAATCACTGCGTTGACACCACTTTTAACTTCAGCCGGTGTCGGACCAGAAAGGATTCCGATAAATTCGCCAGCCAGTTTCGTATTTGCATTGGCCGCACCACCGTAGAAGGACTTGGCATATACAACAGATACCTCTGCTTTTTTGTCGCTTCATCTAAGGCTGTGTAACCCACATCATCGCAATCTGTTGTGATCATGCCGATCGATCTATGATCATCTGGCAGATTCAGTTCTTTTTTCATATCGTCATCCACATTGGGAATCATTTTGACGCTGAGTACACTGGCCTTTAAAGGATCATTCTTCATTTTCAGTACCTCCTAAAGTTTTAAATCGACGCCACTCTTCTTCATTTCGTGAATTTTCTTGATAACATCAGCAATATGGGCACCGGCTTCTACAGCTGGTGTGCCATTTTTATGGATGTTACTGATAACCGTACGAAGAGATTCTTTATTACCAACCTTGCCCTTGTAGATCATGTAGCAACTCATAGACTCGCCTGTTGCAAGACCAGGTCTTTCGCCAATAAGCACAACTGTTACATCAGCACCTGTGATTTCTGAAATGTGGTCCATTGCCGGAACACGACCGTATTTCACGAAAAAAGGCTTACCCATAGTCAGACCATGTCCTTTAAGGCCTTGTTCAATGGCTTTGAAAGTATCATAAGCATTCGTTTCAATAGCTGTTGATGACAGACCATCTGACATATAAACCTGAACTTGAGGCGCCGAAGGTTGAAGTGTCCTTAGCTCTTTCTCTGATGCATCATCAAGAAGTCTTCCAAGGTCAGGTCTTGTTATGTACTCATCCTTATCTTCCACACGTGTTTTAAGCACTGGCCAACCCTTGTCTGCAAGATACTCTTCAGAAACATCTGAGAATACAGCATCCTGAGCCACAGCGTGGTCAGCTCTAAAGCGAAGCATAGTCTCCGTCGTATAACGCGGACCAGCTCTCCAGATGCCCACACGTGCAGGTGTGTTCTTCTTGTAGCTCTTATATGCGTCTTCGTTTTCAGGAGACGGCACACGCAGAAAGTCTTCCATTTCGTACGCTGTAATGTCTTCAGCTAAGCACGCATCACTATCATTGACGCTACACGTCGCCTTTGCAGGTTCGCTTGCCTGTGAACCCTTCATTTCATTAACAATTTGTTCAATCATGCTTTTAATTGATTCTCATTCATGACGGGCCTCCTCTCTATTTCATAAACACAGATGCGTCACCGGCACGATCCGTTAGCACGCCATCTTTAACAAATTCCATTTTCTCAAGCCACTCAGCAAACGGACCAATTGGCTTAAGTCCCATTGTGCTACGTAGTGTTGGTACTTCATGGTAGCCAGTACACTGGTAGTTGAGCATGATGTCATCGCCTGCAGGAATTGCCATGAAATAGTTACAGCCTGCCGCACTTAAAAGCACTGCCAAGTTTTCAATGTCATTCTGATCCGCTTTCATGTGGTTTGTATAACAAGCGTCAACACCCATTGAAACGCCTGATAGCTTGCCCATGAAGTGGTCTTCAAGACCAGCACGGATAACTTGCTTGCTGTCATACAGATATTCTGGTCCAATAAATCCAACCACCGTGTTTACGATAAATGGCTTGAATCGTCTTGCTAGACCGTAACATCTTGCTTCCATTGTGACCTGATCTGTATCATGATGGGCGTCACTTGAAAGTTCAGATCCCTGGCCTGTTTCAAAATACAGAACATTTGGTCCTGTGCAAGTGCCCTGCTTTAAGACAAGATCTTGGGCTTCTTGAATAAGATCCACTGTTACGCCAAAGGCTTCATTTCCTTTTTCTGACCCTGCAATGGATTGGAAGATCAGGTCTGTTGGTGCACCTTGTTTAACAGCTTCTATTTGTGTTGTTATATGTGCAAGAACGCACTGCTGCGTTGGAATATCCCATTTTCTTTTGAATTCATCGAACATCGTTAGTACATTTGAAACACTTTCAACCGTGTCATTAACAGGGTTCAGTCCAATAACCGCATCCCCTGCGCCATATGTTAGACCTTCCATCAGGGAAACCATAATTCCATCCAGGTTGTCTGTTGTATGGTTTGGCTGCAGTCTGAATGCAAGCACCCCGTCTTCACCGATTGTCGTGTTGCAATGTGCTGTAATTCGAATCTTTTTCGCACCGTGAACCAAATCCAGGTTGGACATAAGTTTTGTTACTGCCGCAATCATTTCTGATGTCAGACCCCGTGAAACATGCTTGATCATATCTCCACTTGTCTTTTCATTTAGAATCCATTCACGCAGTTCACCCACTGTCATATGCTTGATCTCTTCATAAGTTCTCATGTTCAGATCATCATAAATAACACGTGTGACTTCGTCCTCCTCGTAAGGTACCGCTGGATTGTTAAAGATGTCCTCAAGCGTTAAATGGCTGAGTACCTCCTTTGCAGCAACTCTTTCAGTTACTGATTCTGCTGCAATACCCGCCAGCTTGTCGCCGGACTTTTCTTCATTGGCTTTCGCCATGACCTCTTTGACACTGCCAAATTCATAGCTGTGACCAAATAATGATGTTTTGAGTCTCCATTTTTCTACTCCTCTCACCCGATTTTCCTGTCCTAATACCCGAACAGCAAAGTTTTATGATCACCGGAACCACCTGTCCACCAGCGACTGGTCGTCCTACGTCAATGTAGTCTCCGTTGTCCACGGTCACCGAATCTATGCAAATTACCGGTTCATCCGGTAATAATTGCCCTTTTAAACTATGTCCAAGCGCCTTGGCCAGGTCATTGTCTAGGAGCACGATCAGTGGCAATCTGTTTTTTCTTATGCCTTCCATGCCCTTAACAATGTCCTCTGCCAAAACCTGCATGTCATCAAATCCCAGCGATTTGCTTCCCATAAGAGATAGGGCTACAAGTTCACCACTGCTTTGTCCTTTAAACCAGTCCACTCTTTTTTTTTATGGCATCCACTCGCTCTTGTCCCGCCATTTTCTCTTCTTGAGCAGAGAGTCTTATAACCGGTATATTTTTAATTGGGAGGACAGATGCATCAAATCTTATGGTGCTTCCGCTGACATCTGTTGTATGGGAACCTGCCCCTACGACAGTGGCACGAATTGTTTCAATGGCTTTTTCAACAACCAGACCACTTGTTCTTAAGATTTTGTCAATATTCTGTCCTAGCTTGACCCCAATGTCTCCATAAGGGAAATCTTCCTCTGTGTTTTTATGCATACAATCTGCAACACCACCCGAGAGACAAACTGCATCAATCTTTCCATTAAAGCTCAGACCATGATCTGTTATAAGCAGTTTGTAAATTGGGTCTTGCGTTTGGTGGGTCGCGATGAGAACAATGGCCTTTGCCATGGTCTCTGTTATGAGACCCAAAGCCTCTTTTTCCATGGTTTGACCTACTTTTAAGGCAATGTTTAGGTGGTCACACAGGGCCTCATTTTTTTTGACATATAAGTCACAGCGCCCCTCTCATCAACCTTAATAAGGCGACCACCAATATCAAAGCAGGCTGAATCAACCACATCACCATTTTTATAAATGGCCACATTGGTTGTGCCACCACCAATATCAAAATTCATAACCGTACGGCTATGCGCCTTTGAATATTCCCAGGCACCTGACCCTTTACCTGCCAGAACCCCTTCAAGGTCTGGTCCAGCTGTGGCAACAACAAAGTCACCAGCTAAACCGCTTAGCATATTCAAAACTTCCTCAGCATTCTCCTTGCGGCTGTTTCTCCAGTGATGATCACTGCGCCGGTGTCCACATTTTCAGGTTTCATGGAAGCCTTTACATATTCTTTTTCAATCAAGTCACGAACAGATTGGGCATCGATTATTTCTTCACTTTTTAGGGGTGTGAAATGGATGTCACTGCGATAGACAATCTCTTTATCAATAATTTGCACCGTTGGAACTGTCCATGCCGATGCTGTGTTTTCTATGTATAATTTGCTGAATACGAGTTGAGTTGTTGATGTGCCGATGTCTATTCCGACACTAAAGAGTGAATCTTTCATCGTCTCCCTCATTTCTAATCCGCTTCTTTAAAATCTATATTTTCGAAATTAGTGAAACAAAAAATGGTGCTAAAACCCGGTAAATTACCGTGTTTTAACACCATTGTTGTTTCCAGTACGCCATTGTACAGTCATCAATATTCTGTTTTACTGCCGCTTTATTTTCACATCTGGCGACTTACATATTTGATACTGCAAGTGCCGAGGTCGTTAACGTGATCCGGATTTCTCCGGGGCGAATTATGGGGGGCATAATTCTATGATCTATCATTTTTAATCTAGGCGCTTGCAAAATTTCAGATCCAGCGCCTCCCCATATATAGAATTTGTGGTTCTAAAATATCTAATTATGGTATAGGACGGGGTCTTGAATGATATTTTACAAGTCGCCCAATCTATTTATTAGGGGCATAACATATAAATTTAGGGGCATTAGACTGAAAAAATAAAGTTTTATAAACCAGTGATGACCATGGCTTTCGTTGCTAGCTACTCTATCTCATCTGATTTCATTTTAAAATCAAATGTCACTTTTGTTCCATTTTCTCCAGTTTCTAAATCAAAACGTCCTTTCAAATTATCCTGTATAATGCTTGTGATAATTTTCATGCCTAAACTGCCTTTACGGGACATTTTAATGTCAAAACCGACACCATCATCTTCAACACTTATGTTGGAATACTGTATGCCACGTTGAATGGCAATACGAATGTTGCCTTCGTCACGGTCTGGAAATGCATATTCTAGGCTGTTCTGAAGCAGTTCATTGACAACAAGTGCTATAGATGTGGCCACATCGGAGGAAATTTCAAAAGTGTCTCCTTCAATTTGGACATCTACATTGCAGGCTGATGAGTGAAGACCGATCACATTTTGAGTGATTTTTTTTAGAATTGTCTTCACATCAACATCATCCACACCATTTTGAGCCAGTATTTCATGGGTTACCGCAATACTGATCACCCGACTAATACTCTCATCAAAGGCGTGTTTTGCTTCTTTATTATCAATTCTTCTCGATTGTAATTTCAATAAGCTGGCTATTGTCTGTAAATTATTTTTAACCCGGTGATGTATTTCTCGTATTGCCACCGACTTAGAAATCAATTCCTTCTCAACAGCTCTTTTATCTGTAATGTCTTTTATGACCATAATAAGTCCAGCAAAATCTGACTCACTGAGGGACAGGTTCGCATATTTGATATGCAGGGTTCTGCCTCCAATTTCGACTTCTGACACTGTGATGGTTGCTGATTCACGAATTTCATCAAATCTTTTATTATCAAGGGTTAAATCATCAAATGGAATATTGACCAGTTCATCCCTATACCCTAGTTTTCTATACAGCATAACCGCCACTGGATTTAAACTCCTAGAGTAGCCATCCGAATCAAATATCACAATGCCATCGCTTAGGTATGGCTGAATGATCAATTTGTCGTCCATGGAAGACATGAGGGTTTCTGAGAGTTGTTCTGTTGTTCTAGAAAGAATCTGCATTCGCGCATCATCATTTTCTGAATCCTGAACATTCATTTCAACGATCAGGCAGGCAATGGTTTTGCCCATATCATTTTTAATGGGAACCACAGTCTGCTTAACAGGCAACTCTTCTTGGGTCACCGCTCGCAGATCCCTTGTGGGCATCCCAAGTTCCAGTGTTCTAATAGCCGCGGGTTCATTACGTCTGTATGCAAACTGCCCGATGACACTCTCTTTATATATGGATGCTCTGTAACTTGGACCCGCTTGGGCCACAACAATCGCCACACCATTTTCCCGTGTCATACAGTCGATAAAAACGTCTGTGCGAAATAGGTTGGCTATAAGGGGTAAATTGCTTTCCACCGATTTGATTTTATCAATATCCTCATCACTTAGATTTGTGAATTTCTTGCAAAGTTTCTCCAACACATTGTCACCTCGTCTCTTCATTGAGTAAAATGATTTGTGCTATCTCCTTCATTGTACTTCTTTTGTCCATACTCAACTTACGAATGTAGTTGTAAGCTTCTTCTTCTGAATAACCAAGATTTTTTATAAGTACGCCCTTGGCCCTATCAATGACAATACGTGCATCGATTTTTTTCTTGCATTTTTACGGTTTCTTCTTTGTAGTCAGAAATCATGCTTGCATTATGTATGGCAATTTCCACAGCTGGAAGAATGGATTTTTCCGTAAGTGGCTTGACCAAATAATTCATGACACCAACATTTTTTGCCTTTTCAACAAACTCCTTACTGCTGTATGCTGTAAGAAGCATAACGCTTTTTGCATACCCTTCAGATATAATAATCTTTGCGGCATTAAGGCCGTCAAGTAATGGCATTTTCACATCCAGCATGGCTAGATCCGGTCTGTTTCTTTTACATATTTCTACAGCATCAAAGCCATCAGCCGCTTGACCAACGACTTCATAACCTGCTTCTTCAAGCATTTCAGCGATATTCATACGTGTTATAGGTTCATCATCGGCAATGACAATCTTCCTACACATAACTCCACTCCCCTTAATAGTTAAACTATAACTTCAGAAGCTCAGCAAGTGCATCAATGCCCTCATTGGCATAAGCGCTTACAGAGTATATTTCGCTTGCTCCTGCTTCTTTTAACCAATTTTCAGCTCTATCCCGGTTTCCATCTTCCACATCAGTTTTCGTTAAAATGCCAATCACTTTAATGTTAAACATATCACCAAAGCCTGGGGGAAAATAGCAAGCATCACTGGTCACATCATGTACTAGGGCTAACATATCAGCATCAAAGGACATGGTGACAATGGCATTATAGTATCTAGGATTTTCAATGTATTCTCCCGGTGTGTCAATAATGCTTTCATGATACTCCACTGCTTGGGTTTTTCTATAACTGAGTTCTTCGTCTTTGAGGGCTTGAATCAGCGTTGTCTTTCCCACTTGGGTTTTTCCCACAAACATTATTTTGGCCATCTTATGACCTCGTAATCTTTGCTGGTGTAAAACCAAGCATGTCGCTTAAAGCACTTAAGACTTCCTTCAAACCTTCTTCAACACTGCCCACATCACCTGATACAACCAGCGATCCACTGAATCTATCTAGGAATCCTATTTCAACACCGGATGCCTTTGTGGCCACATCAGCAGCGATAATAGCCCCTTCACTAGGTGTGATGGTTAGAATGCCTATGGCACTTGTGGTTTCTGTATTTAGACCAAGTTTCTTGCACACATCCTGCTTAGGATTGGCAATCACATGGGCCAGAGTAATCTGTTTGCCAGGAACGTATTCCTGTATGACTCTTTGTTTTTCTTCACTCATACGGCATGACCTCCCAGTCACAAAAAAGGGCTCGCAGTAATCTAGTTACTGCGAGCCCCGATGCTCATAATCATGCACGTCGTTGTGCTAGGAAAATGTTATCACAAAACTTCTGCTGTTTCAACTGATACTTTTACTTTTTTCGTATAATTATTTCATTTCTTCTGTTTTATTTCCTTAAGACTTGGTCTACTCAAGCTCTTAAGGGTCTTCATCTAAGTCTTAAAATCCTTAAATATTTAAACCCCATAAATACGGCCTTAAAGCCTACAATATTTTTTTCAGGAACTGACCTGTATAGGATTTCTTTTTCTTAACCACTTGCTCGGGTGTGCCCTGAGCGACAATCATGCCACCACCGTCTCCACCTTCAGGACCAATATCAATAATATAGTCACTGCACTTTATCATATCTAGATTATGCTCAATAACAACCACGGTGTTGCCACCCTCAACAAGGCGCTGAAGGACTAGAATCAGATTGCTGACATCATGCATATGAAGGCCTGTGGTCGGCTCATCGAGAATATAAAGGGTCTTGCCTGTGCTTCTCTTTGAGAGCTCTGAAGCCAGTTTAATTCTTTGGGCTTCCCCACCGGATAGTTGCGTGGAAGGTTGTCCTAATTTAATATAGTCAAGCCCAACATCATGAAGGGTTTGAAGCTTTCTCTTAATGGCCGGTACGTTTTCAAAGAACTTTAGGGCTTCTTCAACAGTCATATCAAGAACGTCCGCAATGGTCTTGCCCTTGTATTTAACCTGGAGGGTTTCCCTGTTATAGCGTTTGCCCTTGCATACATCACACTGGACATAGACGTCAGGGAGAAAGTGCATCTCAATTTTTATAATGCCGTCGCCCTTGCAGGACTCGCAACGCCCACCTTTAACATTAAAGCTGAATCGGCCTTTTTGATACCCTCTTATCTTGGCTTCGTTGGTGGATGCAAAGAGGTTCCTTATATGGTCAAAGACCCCTGTATAAGTTGCAGGATTTGAACGAGGCGTCCTACCAATTGGGGACTGGTCGATGTCTATGACCTTGTCTATGTGTTCAAGTCCATGAATGGAATCATGCTTACCCGGCCTTGTTCTGGTTCTATATAAGCTTGCCGCTGCAGACTTATAGAGGATTTCATTCACAAGAGAACTCTTACCTGAGCCAGAGACACCTGTCACGCAGGTAAACACGCCTGTTGGAAATTCAACATTTATGGACTGAAGGTTGTTTTCTCTTGCCCCCTCAATTTTTATCCAGTTTTCTCTTGGTTGTCTTCTCTTGTCAGGAATAGGAATGCTTATTTTTCCTGACAGATACTGACCTGTTAAGGAGTTTTCGTTGCTTAGAATATCTTCAATTGGACCTTCTGCAACTATATGACCCCCATGCTCTCCAGCCCCTGGACCAATGTCAACAATGTAGTCTGCCGACGCTATGGTTTCTTCATCATGTTCAACCACGATGAGGGTATTGCCTATGTTGGTCAAGTTTCTAAGGGTTTTAAGGAGTTTTTGATTGTCTCGTTGATGTAAGCCTATACTTGGCTCATCAAGGATATAAAGAACCCCCACCAGTCCAGAACCAATTTGTGTGGCCAGTCTTATACGCTGTGACTCCCCTCCGGATAATGTCCCAGCAGATCTCGACAGGGTGAGATAGTCAAGACCAACATTTTGCAGGAAGGACAGTCTTGCATTGATCTCTTTTAAAATTTGCTCGGAAATCTTAGTCTTTTTGGCATCCAGCTTAACAGAAGAAAAGAAGTTTACAGAATCGCGCACTGCCATTTCTGTCACATCAAATATATTCTTGCCGCCAAATGTCACCGCTAGAGATTCTGGCTTGAGTCGCTGGCCTCCGCAGGCCTCACAAGGTGTTAAACTCATGTATGTTTCTATTTTTTGTCTCATGTAATCTGAGTTGGTTTCTTTATAACGTCTTTCCAAGTTCCAATCATGCCTTCAAATGGAGCCTTGTACTTTCTAACCCCACCATACTTGCTTTCATAGTGGAACTCAATAACACGGTCACCTGTACCGTAAAGTATGTCATGAACGGCTTCCTCTGACATGTCTTTAAGAGGCACATCACTATCATAGCCGTGGTCTTTCAAAACAGACTCAACCATTTGAACATAATATGTACCTTCTCCCGATGAAGCTATAGGAACGATGGCGCCTTCAGCCACACTTAGGCTCATATCTGGTGCCACAAGTTCTGGGTCAACCTTGAGCAAGTGACCTAGGCCCTTACAGTTTTCACATGCGCCATATGGTGCATTGAAAGAAAACATTCGGGCTCCATTTCAGATATGCCCACGCCGTGTTTTGTACATGCAAAGTTTGTGTTATATGTTAGGTCCTCTCCATCAATAACATTGATGATGACAACCCCATCGGCCAACTTCAGCGCTGTCTCAATGGAATCAGAAATTCTTTGCTTGGCTTCGGCCTTGATAATAATTCTATCTATGACCACTTCCACATTATGTTTTTTATTCTTTTCTAGGGTGATTTCTTCTGAAAACTCCCTAATTTCTCCATTGACACGAACACGAACATATCCCTCTTTTTAAGCTGGGCCAGTTCTTTCTTATGGGTGCCTTTTTTCCACGAATGACTGGACTAAGAATTTGAACCTTGGTTCTCTCTTCAAGTCCCATAACTTGGTCAACGATTTGATCCACCGATTGCTGGGAAATTTCTTCCCCACACACCGGACAGTGGGGTGTGCCTGCACGAGCGTATAGGAGTCTTAAATAGTCATAGATTTCAGTGACCGTTCCCACTGTGGACCGCGGATTACGGCTGGTTGTTTTCTGGTCAATGGATATGGCTGGTGATAAGCCTTCAATGTATTCCACATTCGGCTTTTCCATTTGTCCTAAGAACTGTCTGGCATAAGCTGATAGACTCTCCACATAGCGTCTTTGTCCTTCTGCGTAAATCGTATCAAAAGCCAGCGAGGATTTACCCGAACCACTGAGCCCTGTAACAACAATCATTTGATCACGGGGGAGCTTGATGTCAATATTTTTCAGATTGTGTTCTTTTGCACCCTTAACTTCAATGTAGTTTTTATTCATAAGTCACCTCTAAACACAGCTTGTGCTGGTGTTTCACTACTGTTTACTTAACTTTTCCTTCAGAGCCACGATTCTATCACGTAGTTCAGCAGCCCTTTCGAACTGTAGGGCCTGTGAAGCTGCCATCATTTCTTCTTCCAGCTCTTTTATATATCCTTCAAGCGATTCGTGTTCCATAAGGTCTTCATTAAGAACCGCTTCATACTCTTCTTCATCTTCTGCTGCTTTCGTTGCTTCTATAACAGCGTGAATGTTTTTCTTTATAGTTTGTGGTGTGATACCATGCTCTTCGTTGTAGGCCTGCTGAATTTCACGACGCCTTTCGGTTTCATCTATGGCCACTTGCATAGACCTTGTGACCTTGTCGGCATACATAATAACATACCCATTTGAATTACGTGCGGCACGTCCAACAGTCTGAATCATAGATGTTTCGGAACGTAAAAACCTTCCTTGTCTGCATCCAGGATGGCCACAAGGGACACTTCAGGCAGATCAAGCCCTTCCCTTAAGAGGTTGATTCCAATAAGAACATCAAAGACACCTGAACGTAAGTCCTTGATGATCTTCATTCTTTCTATGGTATCAATATCCGAGTGAAGGTATTTAACCTTTAAGTCCATTTCTTTAAAGTAGTCCGCAAGGTCTTCTGACATTTTCTTTGTGAGGGTGGTAACAAGGACACGCTCTTTCTTTTCAATTCTTTTTAGAATTTCCGAATAAAGATCGTCAATTTGTCCCTTGACAGGTCGCACTTCTATCGGTGGATCAAGTAGACCCGTTGGTCTGATAATTTGTTGAACTATTTTTTTACTGTGCTCTTTTTCATAAGGTCCTGGTGTGGCACTGACAAAAAGACCCTGGGGCATGATTCTTCGAATTCCCCAAAATTAAGAGGTCTATTGTCAAGGGCCGACGGCAGTCTGAATCCATACTCTACAAGATTCTGTTTTCTAGACCTATCGCCACCAAACATGCCTCGAATTTGAGGCAAACTCACATGGGATTCATCCACAACAACCATATAGTCATCCGGGAAATAATCCATGAGCGTATAGGGTCTTACCCCTGCTGGCAGATTATTGATGTGTCTGGAGTAGTTTTCAATGCCTTGGCAAAATCCCATTTCTTTTAACATTTCTATATCGTATCGCGTACGCTGTTCGATGCGCTGGGCTTCGACCAGTTTGCCTTCGCTTTTAAAATAGGCAATACGTTCTTCTAATTCTTGTTCTATGGCCACAACGGCTCTTTCAATATTCTCTTTGCTGGTTACATAGTGGGATGCAGGGAAAATGGAGACATGATCTCTTGTTCCAATGATCTCACCAGTTAGTGCGTTCACTTCTGTTATGCGGTCAATTTCATCTCCAAAGAGCTCCACTCGAACAACATTCTCAGACGCTGCTGCAGGAAAAATCTCAATGACATCGCCTCGCACCCGAAAGGTGTTTCTGACAAAGTTTATGTCATTTCTAACATATTGAATGTCCACAAGTTTAGACAGTATGTCTTCTCTCGAACGTTCCATGCCAGGTCTAAGGGAAACGACCATTTTTTTTGTAATCAATCGGGGCACCCAGTCCATAGATACAGGAAACGGAAGCCACTATAATAACATCTCGACGCTCATATAATGACGCTGTCGCCGAGTGTCGCAGTTTATCGATCTCGTCATTAATTGAGGAATCTTTCTCAATGAATGTATCCGAATGAACCACATAAGCTTCTGGCTGATAGTAATCATAATATGAAACAAAGTATTCTACGGCATTCTCAGGGAAAACTCTCTGAACTCACTACAGAGCTGAGCTGCCAAAGTCTTGTTATGGGCAATAACCAGGGTTGGCTTTTGCACTTTTTCAATGACTTTTGCCACTGTGTAAGTCTTGCCCGAACCAGTAACCCCTAAGAGGGTCTGGCATTTATTGCCCTCGGTAATGCTCTCAGCAAGGGCTTCAATGGCTCTCGGCTGATCACCCGTGGGTTCAAATTCAGATACAACTTTAAAATGATTCATATGTCACCTCTCGCCAAACACTTGTTCGATACCATATCTATTATATGCTTTTCATAAACCTTCGTCAAATTTTCTTGAAAGGATATTTTCACGGGCTAAAGCCCCATATTTATCTTCATACCCAATGGAAGGATAATGGCTCAACTAAGCAAGAACATTCAGGACTCCATCAATATATCACAATAATCATCCACATTAAACAGACTTCATAAAAAGTTCATCTTATACAGGTGTTTTATATGCGTAGCAAGTAATGTAGACCTCACAGTTCTACCTTTTTCAACTCGGTAAAATTTAATTTTAGGCAGAAAAAAAGTCCTCAACATGTTGTAAAAAGGCCAACACATTGAGGTCTTGTCAATATTCTTATAATTTTTATAGAACCATTTTTTTATGGAGCAATTCTTCTATTGAGATTTTAGTAAAATGCGTCTCTTATCTCGAATCAACGTCCAGCTTTTCAAAGCTTAAACTCTTTTCATCCACCTTCTATTGATATAACGGCTAAACATATTTCTAACCACAGCCATAACAGGCACACAAATCAACATGCCCAATATGCCAAAGAGACCACCACCTATGAGAATGGCAAGGATAATCCAGAAAGGGGAAAGCCCTACTGAATCACCTAAAATAAATGGTCCAATGATGTAACCATCAAGTTGCTGTAAAACAATAATAAAGAGCGTTACCCACAAGGCCGTAATCGGGCTTGTAAACAGGGTAATAATAACAGCCGGCACAGCACCAATAAATGGTCCAAAGTAAGGGATCATATTTGTGACCCCCACAATAATAGCCATTAAAAGTGCGTATGGGGCTTTCAAGAACCAGAGTCCCATAAAGCATATAATCCCAACAATCAAGGAATCAATCATTTTTCCAATGATGTATTTTGAGAAAATCTCATCAACTTCATTCATAAAGGCAACTGCCTTGTCAGCATGTTCCACTTTTAATAGGGCATAGTTGATTCTTTTTATGCCGCCAATGAAGTTTTCCTTATCCTTTAGCATGTAGATGGAAATGATCATACCAATGAATATTTTAAACACACCGGATGTCACACCAAAGACGCCTGTCAGAACGCCTGTTAGGATTGTGTTAAAAGATGCTGATGCCTTGTCGAAAATCTCTTGCATTGATGTGACATCAAAATTTTCAAGGGATTCAATCAGTCCCAGTCTTTCCATTTCAGCATATTGCTTTGTACCCCAGGCTTCAGCCGTGTTGACATACTCCGGCACATTTCGCAGGATGTCCGTAATACTCTGAACAATACTCGGTATAACAAGGGTGAAAAAGAGGCCTACCACGCTGACTATAATGGCATACACGATGGCGATGCTGAGTCCACGGCCCAGTTTAAACTTTATTTCTATTTTTTTCAGCAGGGGATTGGCCAAGTATGCAATGACAAAGGCCCAGATAAAGGGCACTAAAATTGTCACAATAAGCTGTAAAAATCCCCCCACTGATTCAATCCTGTCAATGAGCTTGTAGGCAATCATTGATGAGATGATAAGGGGCAAATATGCTATATAGGGTATTCTCTTCATTAATTATTCTCCAATTTTATCGTTCAACACTTCAATCGCTTTTTGAAGTTGAACGTCATCTTCATCAGTTGGCTCATCTATTTCATAATAGCTATCTGGCATTTCTATAACCACATCCGGCTCAATACCTATACCATGAATGTTCCGTCCGTTAGGTGTAAAATACTGCGAAGTTGTTAATTTGAAGCCCGTCCCGTCATCAAGCGGAATAACAGTTTGTACAATCCCCTTACCGAAGGTTGTTTCACCAATTATCGTTCCAGAATCCGTGTCTTGAATGGCCCCTGCAAGTATTTCTGAGGCACTGGCTGAACCGCCATTAACAAGGACTGTGATTGGAAGGTCCACTTTCATAAAACCTGACTTGTATTCACGTTTTTGTCCCACTCTGTTCTCAGTGTAGACAATCATCTGGTTGCCGAGTAGTTGATCTGCAATATCAACCACTTCACCTAGAGAGCCCCCAGGGTTGTTTCTAAGGTCTATGACAAGCCCTTTTGGATTTTCTTTCAAGAGACCATCCATGTGGGTTTTGAAATCATCGGCAGTGATTTGATCAAACATGGAAATTCGAATGTAGGCCAGATCGTCATTCAACATTCTCGACTTCACTGTTTTGAGTCGAATTTCTTCTCTTGTTATTGAGACATCTATTGGATTGGCAACACCATCTCTAAAAATGGTTATGCTCACTGATGTGCCAGGTTCTCCACGCATATTGCGCACGGCTTCATCCATAAGCTCTGCGTTAACATCTTCTCCCTCAACCTTGATGATCCTGTCACCAGATTTGAGTCCGGCTCTTTCTCCTGGTGTGTCTTCAATTGGAGAAACCACAGTGATAAATCCATCTTCTGTTGGCGCTACAATAACACCAATACCACCATAAGAGCCTTCATTGCTCTCTGTAAATCTTTCAAATTCTTCTTGTCCCATATAAACAGAGTAAGGGTCTTCAAGCGACATAAAGAGTCCCTTTAGGATACCGTCAATAAATTTTTCTTCATCAAAATCCTTATAGTAATTTTCTAATATGAACTTTCTGAGTTCAATAACCTTGGAAAAGGTCTCCTTGTCCTCGTTAAGAGCCGCATATTCATCCTTTGAAATAAGCAGTTTGTCACCCACTTCAATGGCGTCTTTGGTTTGTTCATGCAAGGACTGGTAATATTCATAGTCTTCCTTGGTAATGGTCACACCGTTTCCACTTTCCAGTGAAGCCAGCTGTGACATACTCATTCCAAAGTAGACCACCGCACCGGTTGCTGCATTTGATAAGAGCAGAATGACAACTGCCCATATGACGATCGTTTTTTTGCTAAACATCTTGACACCTCAATCTCTGTCTACGGGTTTACATACTCCATCGGATCGGTCATTTCACCATTCACACGGACTTCAAAATGAAGATGGGCTCCAGTTACATTCCCAGTTGCGCCCGCCTCGGCAATTGACTCTCCGATACTCACTTTCTGTCCCACCTTCACAAGCAACTTGGAGTTGTGGGCATATAGGGTTACAATGCCACCACCATGGTCGATCATAATAACCTTTCCATAACCCCCGTACCAGTCTGAGTAAGCCACTGTTCCAGCTTGAGCCGCTGTGATGCCGCCTCCTGTAGGAATGGCAATATCTATCCCTGTATGAAGTTTTCTCGTTTTGTAAATTGGATGAATTCTATAACCAAACGGTGATGTGATGCGTGTGTACCCCGGAGTAGGCCAAGCCATTTGACCACCAACATAAGTGGCTTGAAGCTTCAAACTCTTCAGGATTTGCGTTAATTTTTTTGCATCTTCTTCCAGTTCATCCTCTTTGGCTTCAAGAGCCTTTAAGTCTTTGGAAAGAGCCACTTTTGCCCCTTCCAAGGAAGCCATATCCCCTCTTAGAAGCTTTCTTTTGCCATCAAGTTCATTGATTTGAACTTGTCTCTCATCTTTATAGAGTTCCAGCTGGGCTTTTCTTTCAGCCACTTGCTGTTTTTGCTCAGTCATATAATCGATGAGATTGATGTCATGGGTGTATATTTTTTGAAGCATGTCCACCCGCGTCATGAGATCTTCAAAATCTGATGATCCCAGTAATACTTCCAGATATCCAACCTGTCCAGTCTTATACATGACACGCAACCTGGAATTCAGAAGATCTGTCTTTAAATTAATACCCTCTTCGGCCTGTTTTAATTTTTCTTGTGTGTCGTAAATTTTAGTTTCTGTCGCAGAGACTTCTTCGTTTAGACGATTCATCTCCGACTCAAGTTTCTTGATATTTGTTTCAAGATCCCGTATATTTCTTAAAACCTTGTTTTCTTCATATTTTTTGTTGGATCTTTCTTTGTCGATAGCCTTCAATTCACCTTCAATTTTATTGAGTTCATCTGATGTGTTTTGCAGTTCATCATTACCAAACGACAGTGTGTTGGTATGGCAGGAACGATTAGAAGAAGACAAAGTAGAAGAAGAATCGGTCTTGATTTATCTCGTTGAGTCATTTTCTGCCCCCTTTAAACTTGTAGGTATCGTCTCATAGATAATAGACTGCCAAGTGCCCCAATACCCGCTCCAATAACAATAAATATAACCAATAAGTCGGCCGTTATAGTTTGGGCTGAAACCAAGTAGGCAGCAATAAGCACATAAAACTTTGAAGTGAACATGCTATAAGTATAGGCATAGCCTATATGAAGAACACCAATTGCAAGTACCGCACCAAAAATACCTAGTAGGGTGCCTTCAAGAAGAAATGGCCAGCGGACAAACCAACTTGTTGCACCAACATACTTCATAATTCCAATCTCACGACGTCTGGCATTGACGGCCAGTTTGATCGTATTGTGTATGATGAATGTTGATATTGCAACCAGAATGAAGATGATGACCATACCAATATTCTTGATATAGTTTGTGATTTCAATAATCTTCATAACGACGTCCTGATAGAACTTGACTTCCTCCACGCCTGAAATCTTCTGAATTTCCTCGACAACATAATCAGAATAGCCTATATCATACAAGGTCACTATATAGGAATTCGGCAAAGGATTTTCCTCAAGGCCTTCAAGCAGGTAGCCATTGTCCTCCCACTCCATTTTCATTTTATTAAGAGCGTCCTGCTTTGTTTCAAAGTAAATTTCCTTAACACCTTCCAGTGCATAGAGCTGTTGGCCAACGGTTTCAACTTCCTGGCCTTCAAGTTCATCCACCAGATAAACCTGAATGGTGTCAAACTGATCTTTTGCCCCTTGTGCAAGACTGGAAATATTAATAATCAATATGAATATAATCCCAAGAATAAGTAAGGTCGCCGCCACTGAAGACATGGAGGCAAAGGACATCATCCTGTTTCTCCATAAATTCTTAATGGATTCCTTTATTGTATAATTAAACTGACTAATCTTCATAACCGTAAAGCCCTCCCATTTCGTCGCGGACGACACGTCCATTCTCTAGTGCAATAACTCTTTGTTGCATGATGTCTACGATTTCTTTATCATGGGTGGCCATCACAACTGTGGTACCACGTCTATTAATCTGTTTTAGTATTTTCATTATGTCCCAAGATGTTTCCGGGTCAAGATTGCCTGTTGGCTCATCCGCAATTAGGATTGGTGGGTTGTTGATCATGGCTCTTGCAATGGACACACGCTGCTGTTCTCCACCTGACAACTGGTTGGGATAACATTTCTGCTTGTCTGCAAGTCCAACAACGGACAGAATCATAGGAACATTCTTACGAATTTCCCTTTGGGATGCTCCTGTTATCTCCATAGCGAAGGCAACATTTTCAAAAACGGTCTTATTGGGAAGCAGGCGGTAGTCCTGAAAAACCACGCCCATTTTACGTCTTAAAAAAGGCACTTGCCTTCTATGAAGTCTCGTAATTTCCACATCATCTACAATGATTCGACCCTTGGTACAATTTTCTTCTTTCAAAAGCATTTTAATGACCGTGGACTTACCAGCACCACTTGTGCCCACCAGGAAAACAAAATCGCCCTTTTTCACGTGAATATTTATATCAGAAACAGCCAACATGCCATTTCCATAACGCTTCGATACCCCTACCATTTGTATCATTGAAACACCTCTCATTTTGTCCTTCGTTTATTGCCATCTAGGCGCTTGCAATTATAAAACTCCATCGGCTTCTATCTTGATGATAATTCAGCCACACTTCCATGAGATATTGCAGATCGCTCACCATAATATATCGAGTGCTTGTAAACGTAAATTATCTTAGGCCTATATTTAGACCTATCTTAACCCAGAAACGTTGAAAATGCCATTTCACAACTTGTTCAATATAAACAATTCGGGTTTTGTAATAATTTACGACAAAAAACTTAAAAATCTTCTCTACTATTTATTATAATGGGTATAGGCCTGATTACGAAACGTTTTTGATTAAATAATGATTACAATTTTGGAGGATAGATATGAAAAAGACACTCAGGAAGGAAATGATTCAAAAAAGAAGAGCTTTACAAGAGGAAATCTGGCACAAAAAAAAGCCGTGATATTCTTGAAAGAATCACGACTTTAAACTTACTTGAGAACGCTGATTATGTGATGATTTTCATGGACTTCAGAAAAGAAGTTGAAACAAGACCAATCATCGAGTGGCTTTGGAAGAATAACAGACAGGTGGTCATTCCCCGTGTCAAAAAGGGGTCTCCCATTTTAGAACTTTGTCTGATCGACAGTTTCGACGATATGGATTTATCCCCTCTTGGGATCTTAGAACCAAAGCCTTCCCATGACACATTTATTGAGCCAAACCAAATCGATTTTGTTTTTATGCCTGGTGTGGCCTTTACTGAATCAGGGGAGCGTCTAGGCTATGGTGGCGGCTACTATGACCAACTTATTCCACTCATGAAGGCAACTGTTCCTAAAATTGCCTTGGCTTTTGATCTTCAAATCATTGACAGCTTACCCGTTGAAGATCATGATATTCGGATTGACGGCATCATTACGGAGTCTAAATTTATTACTTGCCAGTAGGCCATTTAGACCGACCTCTTGCAGATGAATTTTTTAACATTGAGCCTTCCTGTTTTAAAGTCAAACTACAGATGTCTTGGCCTTCTAAAAAACGTTCACTGTTTTAGTGGCAATCTTCTCACCAAATGACCGGTCGTGTTCTACAAAGATCACGGTCGGTTTATATTTTAGCACAGCTTCTTCAAGTTGAACCCTGAAATGATAATCCATATAATTAAGGGGTTCATCCCAAATATAGAGGGGAGCATCTGATGAAAAAGCCCTCGCCAAGTCAAGCTTTTTACGTTCCCCCTTCGCTTAGAGTGGCAATCTCCCTTTCAAGATACTCGACATCCATATTAAAATAATCAACATTCTAACAAATGCTGTTAAATCTGTTTGATAATATTCAAGATAGTCTTTAACCAGCCCTGATTTGAAGGGCATGTCCTGGAAGGCCTGGGTCACTTTAAGGTCTATGGCCCTGTGTGTATAGCCATCGTCTGGGGTCAGTTGACCTGTTATCAGCTTGAGTAAGGTTGATTTTCCTGCACCATTTTCCCCACGCAACCAAATGCGATCTCCCCTATTCACAGTCAGGTTTAAGTCTTCAATGACTTTATTGTCCCCATAGGCAAATGAAACCTTATGAAACTGCAAGTATTTCACTTGATCAAGATCTTTTTGTTTGAGTTCCAGCCGCCTTATGCTTTCATAAGACTTCAAAAGAGATTTTGCTTCATCCAACTTCTTTTCACGTCTGTTTCAAGGTTTTTGCTCGCTTCATGAGACGAGCAGATCTTGCGCCTACAAAGCCCTTGTCTCCAGCACCTATCTTTTCTTTTTCTTTATTATGAGAATAGCCTCTGGCCATACGGGCGGAGGCTGTTAATTTGTCCACTTCCTTAACCAGTTTGGCTTTTTTCTCAAGCTCAAAATTTTCAAGTTGTTTTCTGTTTTCATCCCAGGAAGAGTAATTTCCCTTTTCGATCTTGATGCCAGACTTACCAATCTCTAGTATGTGGTCACAACATTCATCAATAAAGGCTTGATCATGGGACACCAATGAGAAGCCCCTCTTTTGGCTTAAGTAGTCAGCAAGCTCTGCACGCCCATGAATATCAAGGTGATTTGTTGGTTCATCAATCAACAAATAACTCTGGGGTCTTAAAAACAAGGCCGCAATTTGAACTTTTGTCTGCTCACCACCTGAGAGTTCAAGATATTTTTGTTCTAAGCACTTGGGAGCAAGGCTTAAAAGTCTGATTTCTCGTTCTATAAGGGCATCCAGCTCATACCCTCTATAAAACTCGTACTTTTCAATAAGGTCTCCATACCGATCGAGTGCTTCTTGTGATGTCTGTCCCATTAGGACTTTCAGTTCCTTTTCAATCGCTCGAATAGGACCTATTAAATCTTTGATAAGATGGGCCACAGTTTCTGAATCATCATTGACTTTGACAGGAAACATGGAGACCTTTTCTGGACAAGCGCATATGCCCTTTTGAGGCTCTAAACGACCAGCTATTAGATTGAGCAAGGTGGTCTTGCCACGTCCATTGCGTCCAATGATGCCTAGGCGCCAATTGGTATCAATATTTATTGTGACATCTTTAAAAATGGGGGTCAGAGCCCCCTCATGTGTGAAAGTTATATTATCTATTTTTATAGTAGTTGTCATCACCTCATTTATTTAATGCTGCTTTTACAGTCAAGCCATGTAATAAGATTGTGGAGCATGCTTGTTGTGACCCTGTGGCCCACACAAGAGAACTCAATCATTTCGATGGAAAAACCATTTTTTAAGGCTGCATTATAAAATTCTTTTTGACCTTGTATTGGAATTTGCTTGTCTTCCATGCCTGCCAATATTAGAACAGGTCTTTGACCCATTAATGCCATTTGATTTGATAAATCATAGGTTTCTATCTTGTCTTTATAGCGGTCATCCTGGGGCAGTATTCCACTCTGGATCGCCTTTGTCCAGTTGAAAACGCCATTAATAGCTGCCATCCCTTTCACAAGTGGTGTTCTTTTAAAAATTCCTGGAATAGTGATGGCACCCATAGAGTCACCCAGCAAGAAAATATTTCTATAATCCGTCTTGTATGTGTTGATAATGGCACTCAAGAAATTAGGCGCTTCCTCAATGCTCTTAAAAATCACTTCCCAAAAATGTCTTTCTATAACATTAGAAGACGCATAATCTATGCTTCCCCTCTGCCCGTGGTACAAGGCATCTGGAAGTATAACCTGATATCCAAAACTCGCTATGGTCATGGCCTGAAAACGCAAATGTTCTTTAGACGACTGCCAACCGTGGTAGTAGACAACTGTTGGTAGAACACCCTCGTAGTGTCTAGGTACAAAACGTAGGACAGGAATCTTATCAAGTACATCGTGTTCCACTTTTACAAATTTATTCTCAAGTTCAAATACTGACCACTCCATCATTTGGCCTCCTTATTAAACATTCTTTAATAAAGTCCATTCATAAGGCCAATCATTCATTCAAAAATATGCCCTTATACATTCAACTTTATTATTCATTAAATTTATTTTAATGTCAACCACTAATTTATTTTCCCGCTTGGTCTATTAAACTAATGAAAGATACACAGAACCCCCGGCCCCTGCTTGACCAGCAGGTGTATCCGGGGGTGTAAAATCATGCTATGCAAGTTTCATTGATTCAGGACCTTATTTTTTTTCTTCCTTGTCTTTTGTTGTTTTTTTGCTTTTTTGAAGTCGTGGAAGTCTCCTTTGAAGCGGCCTCTGATTTCTCGTTTTTCAAATCAGATTTTCTCTTGGCAATAGGCTCTGCCAACTCTTCGAGTCTCTTGTCTACCAGATTGTACAGGCTGCCTTTTTCAAATCTGCCATTCCTTGTGCGTTTACCGGCCTTTATATCCATAAGGACTTCGATACCCTCATCAATGGTGTGTACGGAGTAAATATGGAACTTGCCTTCCTTCACTGCTTCAAGCACTTCAGAAGAAAGCATTAGATTCTTTTCATTTTGATGTGGAATCATGACACCCTGGTCTCCTGTGAGTCCTTTCATCTGGCACACCTTGAAGAAGCCTTCAATTTTTTCATTGACGCCACCGATTGGTTGAATTTCACCACGCTGGTTCACCGATCCTGTAACAGCAATAGACTGCTTAATCGGAACACCTGCTAGACTCGACAGGATTGCGTAAAGCTCGGTACTTGATGCTGAATCCCCATCAACCCCTGAGTAGAGTTGTTCAAAAACAACTTGCGCCGTCAGTGCAGAGGTTTTTTCTGTGCAAATTTCTGACCAAGATAGCCTGTTAGAATCATGATGCCCTTGTCATGGCTTGATCCAGAAGCCTTAACTTCTCTTTCAATATTGACAATACCCGCTCGGCCTTTATAGGTTGAAACTGTGATTTTACTTGGTTTTCCAAAGCGGTACTGTCCTGTTCCCATAACAGCTAAACCATTGATTTCACCGACTTTTGATCCATCTACATCAATGAGATAGTCGCCCTTTTCAAACATTTCAAGAACTTTTCTCTTCAATTTTATTGTTTCGATTTTCAAGTTCATTGAGGGCTTTTTCCACATGTTCAGCTTCCACTTTTTCATCGCCGTAGTATTCTGCCCAGCTATCTGATTCGTAAAGGACATCCACCAACTTGTTGAGGTGGGAGCTCAACTTGTCTTGATCATCGGCTTCTCTAGAGCTAAATTCGATAATTCTGCCCACAGCCCCTTTGGTAAAGTGTCTTAGATTGTCTTTGTGTACATGGCGTGCAATAAAGCGAGATAATTTTTCAATGGTCTCCTTATCTCTTTCTAGAGTCATTTCAAAATCAGCCATGATCTTAAAAGAGCTTTCTAAACTCCTCATCATAGGCATATAGGAGCTGATACGTTCTCGGATCACCAATTACGATAATTTTAACATCCAGTGGCACAGGGTCAGGTTTTAAAGTCGTTGAAACTATAGATCCTGTTAAGCTGCCAATGGACTCAATTTGTATTTTTTCATCGAGCAAGGCCCGTTTAAGACTTGTCCAAGCCAATGGATTGACAAGAATATCCTTGGCGAGCACAATCAGATAGCCGCCATTGGCTTCGTGAAGGGCTCCCGGTTTAATCATAGTAAAGTCTGTCTTCATCATACCCAGTTCATTCTTGTACTCAATGCGTCCCATTAAATTATAATAGGTCGGGTTGGATGCAAAAACAATTGGCGCATGCTTTTGTTCTGAATTGTCAATAAACATGTTGAGCTTGTATCTATCGAAGAAGGCTTCAGTGTTTCTTGCCTGAAGCATCATAAGCGGATTTTGCTGTTGTTGCTGTTCGCCATCACTTCTGAAATGGTCCACATGTTCAACAATATCATCCACCACAGAATCAAGATAATCTTTTACAGCATCATTGGCCTTAAATCGATCACGAATGTTCATTAAGTGATAGCTGGCCACACGGCGGGTCATTTGCTCATCCAGGTTTTTGACCTTATTTCTGTAGCTTTCCTCTTCTTGCTTAAGCTTGTTAAACAGCTCTACGGTTTCGAGGCTAAGCTTGTTGGAGTTCGAACGAAGTTTTTCGTAATCATCATCAGTGATGCTTCTATACTCTTCTTCACTCATTGGTTCGCCCTCTTTTAGAGGTATGCTAACCAGGCCTCTTTCATTTTGAGTGAACATGAAGCCATATTTTTCACCGATGACATTGAGCTCTTCTATGACTTTTTCACTGTTTCTGGTGTACTCCTGAAGAACCATGGCTTTGGTGTTTTCATAATCCTTGCTGTTAAAGACATTCTTAATTTCTTTTTTTAGAAATTCAATGGTTCTATCAAAAATTTTAATAAATTCCTTGCCCTGGCCTGGTTCAAAACTCAAGGCCAGTGGATTGTGAGAATCCTTAAAATTATTGACATAGACCCAATCATTTGGAACTGGACGTTTAATAGCCTGTTCCTCCGTTAAAAGGCGGACATAACTGTTTCTACCAGTCCCCCAAGTTCCGGACACATAGACATTGTAACCTCTTTTACGAATACTCAGACCGAAATCCATTGCCTTGGAAGCCCGTTCCTGTCCAATGATGCCATGTAGTGGTGCCAGTTCTTCGGTTGAGTCAAAACTCAAGCAATCCATTTCGCATGGTGCGGTCAATTGACCATAAGTAAGTTTATAGTTGTCTAAATTGATGCTCATATGTATTCCCCCCATCTTATGTGGTTGATTTTCTTTTGCCATTGAAGGAATATACCCGAATCGACAATCACAACACTTTTTTGACATGTATTTCATGCTTTCGCCAAAACTTGTTATTTTGTCTTTCAGATTTATTCATATATTGACCTGACACTTCAAAATACCATTCATGTATTGATGAAATCTCGAACTCATGCTGTGGTCACACAAGATTCAAGTTTTCTAAAAGCATCACGCCTATATATAACAATTCAAGATCAAACCATATAATTCCTTTTGATTTATTTCTGAAAATTGTTAATTTTACATGAATAATACCCTTTTGTTAGGTGTTTATTACCCTTTTGTTCAAAAAAAACATAAAAAAACATTTTTTGTCTT
>LQAJ01000110.1_pt1 | contig 50875 bp, 59 predicted proteins | sample 1535811 | NCBI WGS metagenome assembly LQAJ01 (sample SAMN04331587, study PRJNA305678) | bioreactor metagenome | isolation source: bioreactor_6 inoculated with Wadden Sea sediment 2nd replicate of a... | place: Germany: Wadden Sea, Janssand Flat
TAATAGATCGTCAGTTTTTTATACTCGCGCTCATACTTTTCTGATCGAAAACATTTGAGCATGTCCATGAACGACGCAAATACTTGAAACAGCCATGGATACCTGTACCCAATTGAACAATATAAGAAAACCAATACAGTCGTGTATTTGATAAAATAAAAAAAATTGCCAACGGAATAAAATCTCCGCTGGCAATAGTTTGGCAAATTAAAACTTCATAGATTGTAAATTTCTGAAACTCTTCTAACCCCTAACAAGCTCCACCACAGTCTCCACATGCGGCGTATGAGGAAACATATCCACACAGCAGACCTTCTTAACACTGTAGCCCGCTTCCTGCATCTGCTTTAAGTTCTCTGCCAGAGAAACTGGATTACAGGAAATATAGGTAATACCCTTCACCCCATAATCAAGAATCTTTGACAGGGCTTTTTCGTGTATGCCCACTCGTGGCGGGTCAACAACAATAACGTCTGGCTTTTTCTTCACTTCATCCAGTTTAACGAAAACGTCGCCTGCTAGAAAATCGCAGTTATCAAGCTGGTTGAGCTTGGCATTTTCTTCTGCGCCTTCACGGCGTCTTCAATGATTTCTATACCGGTTACGTGGTCTGCCCGTTCAGCCATAATTTGAGCAATGGTGCCTGTGCCACTAAATAGATCAAAGACATTTCTTGACTCAATGTGATCCATATATTCCATGGCTTTTTCATATAGAACTTCTGCGCCTAGGGTGTTTGTCTGGAAGAATGAGTAGAAGGACACTCTAAACTTCAAGTCGAAAAGTTCTTCCATATAGTAATCACGACCATACAGCACATCATAGTCACCGCGAACAACTTGGGCTATGCCATCATTAACGATGTGAAGAATGCCCACGATGTGGCCTTGAAGTTTAAGGTCAAGAAGCATGTCCACATAAGGCTTTAGGTCGTGTTCTTCGTGAGAAGACGTCGATAGACCAATGAGGATTTCGCCTGTCTTTTTACCTTTTCGAACATTTAGGTTTCTAAGGTAACCGCCTGTGTGACGGACACCGTCGTATTTTCCAATGCCCCTGTCAATAAAGTGCTTGTGGGTCTCTGCTAAAATTACATTGAAGTCTTTATCCGCAATTTTACACTGGTCCACTGTGACAACATCATGGTAACGGCCTTTTTTGTGCATGCCCAGTGTAAGCGGACCACCCTTTTCTTCGTCTCCAAAGGAGTATTCCATCTTATTTCGGTAATGGTATATTTCTGGTGAGGCCACAACGCCGCCCCACTCATAGCCTTTAACGCCAGCTTCCTCAAGAAGGCCTTGTACCTGGTCTCCTTTTAACTTAACCTGGTCTTCATAACTTAGGGTTTGTCTGGCACATCCACCGCAACGTCCAAAGTGCGGACAGAAAGATTCCACTTCATTTGGTGCCTGTTCTAAGACTTCCAGCACTGTTGCATCTATTCTATTTTGCTTTTTCTTTTTAATGCGGGCCTTAATTTTCTGTCCCGGTAGTGCCCCTTTGACCTGAATTTTATGGCCTTCATAAGTTCCAATAGCCTTTGATGGAAAAGCCACCCGATCTATGGTTAATTCAATAATACTGCCTCTTTTCATGACAACCTCCGCTCTACAAATTCATTAATTTTATTCGTATACTCTATATCAATAAAATCTATATCAACACACTCTATATCAATACAATCTATGCCCAGTTCATAAACAAAAACAAAAGCTGAGAATCCCGTAGCATCTCAGCTTTTTGTCACTCTTTTTAGTCAAAATTTATCTCAGATTATTATATCTTATCCGCCTTCTTGCCACAAGGCATTTTTAATTAGTCTTGCAGACTGACCCACTCTTCCATAAGGGTGTCATATTCTGATTTCAAAGCATTTAAAATGTCGTACTGCTTCATAAGATCGTCGTATTCCAGTTCAGACCCATGAAGCTTTCCTTCCACATCGGAAATTTCAACTTCTTTTTCAGCCAAGTCCTGCTCTAACTTTTCGAGTTTCTTTACCCGCCTTTTCTCAGCGTTTTTCAATCTCTTTTCATCAGAATCCCGGTAATTTTGGGCCCTCTTTTCCTTTTCAGCACTAGCCTCGTTCATTCGGGCCTGTAAGAGGGATTCTTTAAGGGCACGGAAGGCTTCATAATTTCCTTCAAAGTCTTTCAGTCCATCTTCTGAGAGTTCAAAAATTCGGTCTGCAATTCTATTAATCAAATATCTATCATGGGATATAAAGAGGATTGTTCCATCAAAATTCTCAAGAGCCATTTCAAGCATCTCCCTCGACGGAATGTCCACGTGGTTAGTGGGCTCATCCATAATCAGAAAGTTGATGCCTTGTTCCATCATAAGACACAGCTTAAGACGGACCTTCTCTCCACCTGATAGAGATGACACCTTTTTATAAACGTCATCGCCAATGAAGAGGAATCGGGCTAACTTGCTCCTGCAAGGTCCTTCATTGTAGCCTGTTTCACCATTGAAGTAGGCCAGGACAGTTCGGTCAGGCTCTTCAAAGGCAATATCTTGGGCTAGGTATCCAATATGCGTTCTAGCGCCTAGTCGAAGTCTTCCGTCCATCGGCTCCATTGTGCCTAGAATCAACTTAAATAAGGTTGATTTGCCGATCCCATTTCGACCAACAAGGGCCACCCTATCTTTAAATCGTAGATCCATATCCACGTTTTTAAAAAGTTCTATCTTGTCATATCCAGCAGAAATGTTTTCCATGGATAAAACTTCTTTGCCAGACCGTCCACTGCTTTCAAAGTTTAACTTGATATTGCTTTGGTCTTCGAAAGGCTTGTCCATTTTATCAATACGGTCAATACGTTTTCCATGGATTTGGCCCGGGCATACATCTTGTCACTGTCACGCATTTCGCCCCAGATTCTAAACCTTTGAGCCGCTTCTTCCATGGCTCTGATTTTTCTTTGCTGATTCTCATAGGCCTTGAGTTGCTGTCTGAGCCACTCATCTTTTTCAGCCATGTACTTGCTGTAGTTGCCCTGCCAAACGCGACTTGTCTTCCTCTCGATTTCAACAATTGTATTCACAGTGCGGTCAAGAAAGTATCTGTCATGGGAAACTATTAGAACAGCCCCCTATACTCTTTTAAGAAGCTTTCCAGCCACTCCACCGATTCCACATCCAGGTGGTTTGTCGGCTCATCAAGCAGGAGGATGTCCGGCGCTTCCAGTAGTAGACGCCCCAGCATGGCCCTTGTTTTTTCTCCCCCGCTTAGGGTTTCAAAGGATTGATGTATAAATGACTCTAGCTTTAGACCTGTTGTAATCCGTCCAAGCTTTTCTTCTATATCATATCCCCCGCCAATTTCATACTCTTTTTGAGCCCTATCATAGTTTTCCATAAGGTCTTCAAGGGCCTTTCCACTGACTTGTCCCATCTGCTTTTCCATATTTCGCATGGCTGTATGAATATCGGTTAGGTCTTTAAAAGCACTTTCAAGGGTTTCCATGACGGTCATATTCTCTGGCCATTTTGGAATTTGCTCTAAGTATCCAATTTGGGCGCCTTTTGCCCTGTGGACAAACCCCTCTGTTGGGTCTTCTTTTCCACTAATAACTTTAAAAAGTGTGGTTTTTCCCGCCCCGTTTCTTCCAATCAGTCCAAGACGGGCATCATCTTGTATATCAAAATGTATATCTTCTAAGATGCTTTCAGCACCATAACTTTTCTTTACGTGTTCTATATTTAAAACGATCATAATCTTACCTCCGGATTTTTGATTTATATTTTCACCTTTTTAAACCTTGAATCTAGCCTGTGATAGTAAGATAAACACTTGTTTTCGCAAATGACTTATTTTCACATTCGGTTTTTACTTAGTGATTTAATTTATAGCCAGTTTAAGCAGCCTGCAAAATTATACGCGCCAATAATTCGATGCTATTTTTGCAAGACAATGAGCTCAACCACTTCAGTCGACTGGTCCCAGCTCAATTAAAAAATGCCTGAATATATAATATCCAGGCATGGTTTCTTTTAGTAAGTTTCTTTTAGTAAGTTTTATCTTATAAATTTCATTCCATAAAATATGCCTTATGATGCTTTTCTCATTATAAGTTACTCTATAAGAAGTTGATTTATAAGCTTTCCTAAAATTTTTTTATGCCCAGATGCAACATCTGAACACATGGGGTAATTTTAAGGGTCTCGGCTTTATGTAGTCAGCTTAATTTACAGCTTGATCTCTACATCTTCTAAATATTCTAAGCAACTTTCAAAATATCTATTCGAGTTCTCTTTTGGCTCAATATCAGTATATAAATCCTCATAAGTATCTATACTTAAAGCATCTATACTTAAAAATAATTCATCGTATGATAAGAACTAAACTCTATACTTAGAGAGCGCTTCATCTAGGAAACTGTCAACCCACTTAAATCAAAATTGGTGTCAGAATGATTGCTTCTTATCGCATATTCATTTGTCTTGGTGTCCATAAAAATGGGCACACCTATCCCGTAAACGGCTTCCATTGTGCCTGCTTTCATATGGGATCTTAACTTATAAATATCGCTTTTATCTTGCCTAAAAGCTTTTGCGATCAGCTTTTTCATCCTGTTCACCTCCTTGGTATGATCATGTTTTTACTACTTTAGCAAATGGCTTGGTTAAATGTTAATTTTATAGACTCCATTATAAGTCTTTTTGACCATTTGTCTTTTCAATAAATCTCTAGGTGATTTTGTACTTTTATCACCATACATAGTCTATCAAAAAAATTTTAATGTTGCCATTACAGTATTATGACAATTGGTCAAGAAGGGCACTGTAACTCTCTAAATAGTGGTCAGCATCTGCCTCAATTTCACTTCTAAACTCTGCAGAAAGTTCATCATAGATGGCAATCACTTTCATGCCTGCGCTTTTTGCCGCCTTAACACCGGCGTGGGTGTCTTCAAAAACCAGACAGTGTTCTGGCCTAACATTTAGGTCCTCAGCCACCTTTAAAAATATATCAGGGGCCGGTTTGCCCTTATCAACCTGACAAGACGTTCGCACAGACTGAATATACCTTTCAATCCCCCTGGCCTTAATAACAGCGTCAGCCAGTTCTGGAGAGTTTGATGTTCCAATCCCCATAGGAAGGCCCTTTGCCTTAAAAACTTCGAGCATCTCCTGAACAAATGGTTTTAGCTCAATTTTATTAGTATAAAGATCTAAGGCCATGGCATTCCACTCAGCCTTAATGTCATCTATATCGTCTTCTATATTGAATCTATTTTTGAAATACTGAGCTGTTTCTGTAAAGCTCATACCTTCAATATCCTTTTGCAGGTCATCTGGAAGGGGATGCCCATGTTTTTCTAAGTAGTCAATATCCACTTGTTTCCAAATCCACATAGAATCCACAAGTGTCCCGTCCAAATCAAAGATAATCGCCTTAATATTGCTTAACATTTTGCCTCCTATTTTGCCTGCATCTGACGTGCTAGTATATATACCTTTTATTCACCAATCAATTCTATTCTTTAACAGCTGTTATAAGGTAAAAGCGATCCGATAAATGGATTGTTTTTCCATATAGAAGCCTGCCTTAATCAGCATTTGAATCATTTCCTGCTCAGATATACGAATACCGTATTTTGGTCCTTGCTCCATTTTTTCTTTCATCCATTCAAGAACGGCAATTTTACCCCCTGGCCTTAATGAGGCAGACGCTTCAATGAGAAAAAGTTGTGGGTCATCCACTTCATGTAGGACTGTTGAAATCATAGCCACATCGAGGCAACTGCCCTCAATGCCATCCCTGGTCAGTGTGATTCTGCTTTTATGAGCATCATCCAAGCGGTCTTTCAAACCATCAAGCATTTCCTGACTAATATCCATGGCAATAACATGCCCATCTTTTCCAACACGCTCGGCTGCAGGAATGGAGAAGTAACCAATACCACACCCAAAGTCACCAAAAACCTGCCCAGATTCGAGCCCTACCGCATCGAGAATATCTTGGGGCGGCAATTCCTTGTATCGATCTGGATGTTCTAGTTTGTTCATATTCTTAGGATTAAACACTTTATTTTCATTATGCATAGTTTTTCCTCCATCTATATGACATTCGCCTTTAATTGGGTATGTATCACATATATCATACCATTTGAGGTGGTGTTTATGTCAAAGATTAATTTTTTAAACAAGTTGCTCCCCAATATAATAATATCCTTAATCATAGTTTCTTTGATTTCCATTGTTACCTTTTGGTTTATCTTACGGGGCACCCTTTATGCGGCTTCTGAAGAGGATTTTTTTGATCATGGGGAAATATACTCTCTTATTATTGAGGAACATGTCGATAAACTCAATTCTGTAGCCTTTCAGCTTGGCAGTCGCACTCAAATGCGCACGGCTCTGCAAGGCTTTATTCGTGATGAAATTTCATTAGAAGAGGCCACTGACCGCATTAATCCTAAACTTAAAGACGGCGTAGAAGCTTCCCGCGAGGCATCAGGTGCCATATGGATTGATCAGAAGGGTCAAGTGGTGGCCAGCCACGGGACAACAGAGCCTTCTCTTGATTTACCATCCATTTCGGCAAAGCTCATGAATGAAGACATGTATATCAGTGCTCCTATTGTTCTAAATGAAAAACATACTTTAGAATTGCAACAAAGCTCATTTCAGGCGATGACCAGCATCTCGGATATAACATCGTTTATTTTCCGACTTTAAAACTTGAACAGCTCGTTAAGCGCAAACTTGACAAGGATGATCACTTTAAGATCATTGGTTTGTCAGAATCCTATGAGACCATTTTAAATTTTAGTTTTGATCCTATAGAAAACCAACATGTGCAAGACCGCATATCACAAATAAAGTTCAATACAATACCAGAAAACGGCATTTATTTTGAACACAATGGATATGCCATTACTCTTGTGCCTATTATTGGAACCCCTTGGTTTGTTGAAAACAACATCAACCTCACTGACTTACACCGTCCAATCAATCGATTGCTTACCATGTCTTTTATACTTATTTTAATCATGGTTGCAATATCCATACTCAGTTCATGGAAGATTGTTCAGGCATCTGTGAAAGAGGTCAATCTCTACCAAGACAAGCTTATGGATACCAATGAGGACCTCAGTGATTCTTTGAAGGAACTTAAGAAGACTCAGGACCAGCTCATTCGGCGCGAGACCCTTGCTGCCCTTGGAGAACTTGTTGGTGGCCTTATGCATGAACTCAACACCCCTATTGGCACCGCCATAACATCCCTTAGCTTTATGGACAGCGAGGTCAAGGCCCTAGTTGATCCGAAAAAACAAGATGTGTCTCACTACAATGAGGCTTACAATATCACTCTTAACAATTTACAAAAGGCCGTTTCCAATATTGAGACATTCCGCATTCTCAACATGGACCAGGCCACTCTTGAAATGCGCCGTATTGCACTAAAAAGTTATATTGATGAAGTCGTTATGAGCCTTAAGCCCAAGCTTAAGAGAACATCTCATACAGTGACAGTCAACTGTGATGATCACTTGTTTGCGGTGACAACCCTGGTCTATTATCACAGATACTCACCAACCTCATTACCAACTCTTTAAAACATGGTTTTGAAAATATGCAAAACGGCTCAATCACCATTGATGTGAAACGTGAGGGGAATATTCTTTTTATTGACTATACAGATAACGGTGTTGGCATACCTGAAAATCATCTGCCCCATGTGTTCGAACCCTATTTCACAACCAAGCGGCACGATGGTGGAACGGGCCTTGGCCTCCACATTATATACTCTCTTGTGACCTCACAGCTGCAAGGTACCATTGATATCGAAAGCAGTCCCGGCCAAGGCACTAAATTTAAAATTCATTTTCCAGTAAGTTAAATTGAATTGAGTTCAGCCCCTTTAACAAAGCAAACGACTTAATAAGCTAAACGACTTAACAGGCCAAACTTCAAATTTTTCCATAAATTAAGAGACTGTTATGATAACAGTCTCTTTGGCTGTCGACAAAGTCGTCAGATTAGCAACTTGCAGATAATTTAGAAAAACATGGCGCAGATAAAATCCAATTATTGAACCTATTTGAATACATGATTAAAGCGGTTTTTATCTAGCAATGCAGTGTCTTGGCGTTTTTCTACAAACTGAGAGACTGTTGTAATAACAGTCTCTCTAATAATTGATGCTTATTCACACTTAGAAGTCATGGTTTTCCAGTGCTTCTTCACGCTTGTTGGCTTTTCCCAGCAAGCTCTTTTTGTTGACAACATAACGAACATGTTGACCGGTACCAATCTGTCCAACTTCATCAAAGGCTTCCATTGAAAGTTTCACCATGGTATCTGTCGCTTCGTCAATCGTAACCTTCACCGTCACTGTTTCACCAAGGGTTGTTGGCTTTTCATGATCGGCGTGTACGGACTTACCTACAGTGATGAAACCTTCCGGCAGCTGCTGATCCAATAGTCTTGCACTTGCTTCGATCATCATTGCAATAAGACTTGGAGTCGCAAATAGATTTTCCAGTTGCCCGCTTCCATAGTTCAATGCCGTATCTGTTTCTGTTACATGCTTTTGAACTGTGAACGATTCACCGACTTTGAATTTTGGAGTTTGAATCATCAAATCACCGCCTTCTTTTAGAGTATTGTGTCAATTCTCCTAAGGTTAGATCTATAAGTAGGATTCCGTCCTTTTCTTCCAACCTCTGGTTATTATATATTTACACAAGTTTTCCTAATTTTATTCATGTATACACAACGAACTTCGCACAAAAAAGAAATCCAGTTTAGATCAATGTCTAAACCGGATAATTTCTCGTCAAATCAGCTTGAACCGTATATGCCTAATCGATGATTTTAAGGGCTTGAAAGTTCAAATAGTCACAGGAGGTTAGCTGGTATACAACGCCCTCATGTTCGCCTTGAAGCCCTGTCTGAAAAGCATACTCTGAATGGAGGTGACCGTAAATAACTTTTTTGACACCGTATGCTTCATATACTTCTAAAAATCCTGATCGTTCTTTCATATCGTTGGTTGGTGGATAATGTGTCATAACAATAAAGTTTTCATGACCTGCTTTTTTAGCCGCATCAAGGGAAAGCTTCAATCTTAATAATTCCCGCTCATATATTTTTTGATCGTTTTCATCAAAATTATTGGGATTGGGACAAAGCCAGCCACGGGTACCACATATGGCAAATGTGTCTTCCTCGCTCTTGTATTCATAAAAATTATTCTGAAGAAAATCCATATCATCATAGAGGGCTTGTAACTTTTTTAGCGATGCCCACCAGTAGTCGTGGTTGCCCCTAAGGAGTATTTTACGTCCTGGCAGTTTATGTATCCATTCTAGATCAATCAGGGCATCACTTAGACGCATGGCCCATGATATATCCCCTGGTATAAGCACTGTATCCGTCTCTTTTATATTCGCTTCCCAGTAGGCCTTAATTTTATTTTCATAATCATTCCAGTTTTCTCCAAACACATCCATGGGTTTGTCTGAAGAAAAGCTTAAATGTAAATCTCCAATTGCATATAATGCCATATTACACCTGCTTACCTAATGGTCTTTAATTTCTAAGATGTCTCGAAAAAGGCACTATCTCGTTCTTTTTCGTTCATTCTCTTCTGTGTCAGTAAATATCTGATACCTTGGCATAACCGACTTGATATCAGCAAGTAGGGCTGCCAGATCCTTTACCGACGATGACTCCCATATCGTATCGAATCTTTCTTGGAATGTGTAAGCCAAATCCTGTTGTCCCGCAATATGAAGGAGTTGAATATTGTGGGTAATGTCGAAAACTATATTTGATTTCTCTTCAAATAAAAGCTGTGCATTGATGATTTCATTTCGAATCTCACACATTTCTTCGTCTAAATTCGATGCCGCTTCAGCAGATTTTCTCAGTCTATTTTTCACATTCTCTGGAATGTTATCTTTGTATTTGTAGTTAAGTGAATGTTCAATAGTCGCCCAGAAGTTCATGGCCAGCGTTCGGATCTGAATTTCTGCGAGCACAGACTGTTCTCCAAGAGCCGTTTGAACAGGATATTGAATTATAACATGGTAGCTCTTATATCCACTGCCCTTTGGATTGGAAATATAGTCCTTCTCATAAACAATTCTCAGGTCTTTTCCATCACGCTTACGAATCAAGTCCACAACCTTATATATGTCATCTCTAAACTGGCACATAATACGGATGCCTGCAATATCTTCCATAAGTTCTTCGATATTGTCCTCTGGAATATTACGTCTTTTAGACTTTTCCAATATAGACGATATTTTTTTTACACGGCCAGTGACAAATTCAATTGGTGAATACTCGCTTACATCACGATACTGCTTTCTAATGGCTTTAAACTTTATTTTAAGCTCGTCCACAGCTTGTTCATATGGTATAAGTACTTTCTTCCACTCTCTAATTTGATTCACACTGAATTCCCCCTGTTCAGACATGGTTTAAACCACTTGTTTACTATGTCTAAGTGCTGCTTACAGACAGTTCAATTGCTCTATAAAATGCCTCTTTATCTAATAGCGATGGTAAGACAAAGTCAGGATCAAAAGCTTCGAGATCAGAAGCTGTGTATCCACCTGTCTCAAGTGCTATGGTTTTCACTTTGTTTTTTTGTCCCGCGATAATATCTCTAGGCGTATCACCAATGACAAATATTTTGGTCTTATCAAAGGCAACTCCATTTAAACGATGGGCCTGTTTGATAACATCCTTTATGAGGGTGTCACGCTTTTCATGGTCGCTGCCATACCCACCCAGTTTCATATAGTGGTCAAGACCAGTGAACTTAAGCTTCATTTGAGCGCCAACTAGACAGTTTCCCGTACCAATAGCATTCAAAACTTGCCCAGACAAGCTGGTTTCCTCTAAAATACTCTGAACACCTTCGTGGACATAGGGTTTATGAATCTCCATTTGATGAACCAGAGCCTCACCATAGGCTTTGTAAAAGTCATCTAAATTTGATAAGTCTATGCCATGAATTCGCATGGCATCACGAACAATCCGTTCATCAAGGCGACCGGACATGGAAACACCATCAAAGCCAGACTTTATACCAAACATTTTTAAAAAGGCATCATTCATGGCCTTTCGTCCAACACCCTTGCAATTAATAAGGGTTCCATCAATATCCCAAATCAGTAATATACTCACGGGCTTCACCTCTATTATACAATATCATCCATCAACTCTGAACAAATTTCTTCACAGCTTTACCGTTTAAATAATCACACATATCCCCCTGATAAGCATCTAGGGCTTCCATTCTATTTTCAATGGCTTCTTTTATAAGCCACCATGATTTATCCCAGTTGCAAAAAAGAGTTTCTTCCTTTGGCGCCCGTCCTGCTAACCTGTGTATAATCGTATCAGGATGGAGGTGTCTAATGAAATCCACCACACGCTTGACGTAGTCTTCGAACTCAATAATCTCAATTTCACCTGCTTGATACTGACGACCCATCTCCGTATTTCTCAAAATATAAAGAGAATGTAGTTTAATATGGCGTACACCCATAGCTGACATAATCCGGGCCGCCTCATTTATATGAAGGTCATCATCCCATGGCAAATTTAAAATAAGGTGGGTACAGATTTCAAAGCCTCTTGCCTGTATTCGGCGCACGGCATCAATCCACTCTGCTAAATTGTGTCCCCTATTGATTTTCATGAGGGTTAGAGGGTTTATGGACTGCAGGCCTAGCTCCACAGAAATATTCACCTTATGCTTATCTCGAATCTTTTCAAGAATGTCCAGGTAGGCTTCGTGAATACAGTCAGGTCTTGAAGACACGCTAATTTCCACCACATTTTCAAGACAAGCTTCTTCCAGCCTCTTTTCAAAGACATCCAGCGGCATATAAGTGTTTGTGAAGTTCTGAAAATAGGCAATATACTTCTTGGCCTTATATCTTTTTTGAATATGATCTATATTGTTTTGCATCTGCACCTCGATGTTAAGTGCACTGGACTGGGCTTCAAACCCCGTTCCCACATCACCACAAAATGTGCATCCGCCACAAGCAACTTCACCATCTCGATTTGGACATGTCAGGGGCAAATTGACAGGTATCTTATACACCTTTTCACCGTACTTTTCTTTCAAATGCCCTGAATACGTATTGTATCTCAAACCAATCTCCTTTGAACCTTTCTTTACGCATTGCCCATATGGCAATGACCCTTTCTATAATATCATACCCACCTTTCATCTTCATTGTATTTTATTTATGACTCTTTTTAATTTCTTCACTAAAAGACATATTCGCTCACCAAAAGACATGCCCTTTTCCCTTATGTTTTTCCCACTTGCAAAATCATAATAAGGTCTAAAAATCTCAATATAGCCCCTAACCCTATTAATCGTTATGATTTAAAGTTTGTATAAAAAGCAAAAAACGAAAAAAATAGCTGTAATATTAGTGGAATTATCCCTAATATTACAGCTATTCTGGTTTCATAACATTATGAATTTACTTTGCCGGATAAATTCGATCATTTACTATATCTTGTACAATAATTACTTAGCAGGCACCATAAGTTCCTGGCCCACATAGATCATGTTCGGGTTATCTAAGTTATTGTACTCCGCAAGCTCTTGATAAGTCATGTCGTATTTCTCAGCAATCTTCCAAAGAACATCATTTGCCATAACTGTGTACGTCATAGCTTCTGCCTTCTTCATTTCGTGAGCCATCATACGACCGTCAACCTTTACAGTTGCAGGATCAACCTTAGCCATGTAGTCGATTAGGACTTCATCTAGACCATCAAATTCCCCAAGGATTGGATAGTCAGCGAACATACCGTAATCATCGCCACCATAAGCCATAAAATCATTTGTCGCTAGTGTGTACATAGCGTTTGGATCTAGCATTTCGCCGCCAACCATAACTTTAACGATTCTTGAACCGGCTGGTTGGTTAGGATCAAACTCAACACGCATACCAGAGATGTGAGGGAATGCACCCTTTGTTTCTGGATAAGAATCAATACCATGTTCAATCGCTGCAAGGATGTCTGAACCCTTGATTTCTTTTGTCATTACGTAGTTACCAAAAGGTAGAACTGTAATAACATCGCCCTTAGTGATATCACCAGGGTTGATTGAAGCACGGATACCACCACCATTTGTAATGGCAACGTCTGCACCCGTTACATCGATCATGGCGTCAGCAATCATGTTACCAAGGTTTGTTTCACCAGCACGCACTTGACCACGTTCACCGTCAAGTGTCACTGTTGTAGAAGCAACCTTAACGTTTGTAATCACTTCGTTTTCTGCTTTCACTTCGTCAATAACAGAAACGATTGCTGCGTTTGGAGTCACATCAGCAGCAGCTTCTTTTGAGAATAGGCTTGCTTCAGCTGTTACCATGCCGTCTTTAACCATAAGGTTTACAATACCAAGATTCTTGTCATACTCGCCAGTTTGAACAAGAAGTGTATCGCCAACCATTTTACCGCCTTCAAGAGCTGTATGGCTATGACCGTCAATGAACACGTCGATGCCATCAACAGAATTGATTACTGCTTCCGATGTGTATGTTGAAGATTCATCAACGCCAAGGTGACCTAGAGCCACGATAACATCAACTTGACCTTCAAGCATGTCTACCATCTTTTGAGCCTGGATCGCAGGGTCTTCAAATGTCAGACCAATAACATTCAGTGGATGTGTCTTGTAAGTTGTTTCTGGTGTTGATAGGCCAAAGATACCGACTTTTACACCATCAACTTCTTTGATGATGTATTCATCAAGAAGGGGCTCACCATCTTTTTTAACATTACCGCCCATAACAGGGAAGTTAGCCATTTCAGCCAGTTCAAGAAGTCTTTCTTGACCATAGTTGAAATCATGGTTACCTGCTGTCATAGCGTCGTACTGCATAGCGTTCATAATAGTTACAATCGATTCACCTTCAACAAGTGTAGCGATTGTTTGGCCGTGGAACGTGTCCCCAGCATCTAGCAACAATAGGTTCGGGTTCTGTGCACGAAGCTCCTCAACCTTAGTTGCGATTTTCGCGAAGCCCATACCATCGTATTTGCCTTCGTCGATTCGTGAATGTGTATCATTCGTATGTACAATTGTGATTTCTGTTCCATCCTCATCTGCAAATGTCACAACGTTCATTGACATGACCATTGCAAGAACTAGGATGAAAGAAAGTAGTTTCCTTGACATGTTACCCTCCTTCAGTTGTTTGAAAATTACGATTTTATCCCGGCTAGTATAGATTCGATACCAACATCCAAATTCCTTCATATAATTTGAATTTTATTAGACGAAATATGAACTTATTCTATACTAGGTGACTTATCATTGAAATATGAGCCCTAGAGAGACAATAATTTTCCACTCAGGCATTTTCCAAGTCCTATAGCCAGGATTATACTACACCTTTTAAGTCTACCCTTTTAGGACTCACTTACAACATCATATTATTATTTTTGTATAAAAATAATAATATGAAATTCTGAGAACGAATACTATTTCCTCCCCCCTATTCGATCACATAGTTCTCTGTCATTTTAGACTTTTATAAAAACTCAAAATGCTTCTATTGCCTTTCATGCATTTTAGGAAAATGCCTTTTGAGAATTTTCTGCAATGGGGCCCTTTTCATATAGAAAGGCTTCATGCCATGCCCTGTCTATGGCTTCATCTTCTAAATCAAGATATGCAATGTCTTCTTCCAGTGCTTCTGCTGACGCCCTGACCTGTTTCATTGAATAAGCCACACGCATTTGCGCTCTGGCAACACTTTTGTCATCGCCTTCTTTAATCGCTCTTTCCAGTGCCTTTAAGTCTATACATACTGCTTCAACGTACTTGTTAACATTCGAAAATGTCTCGTTTCCAGAACACATGATCGAGTCATAGGCGCTCACTAGAATTTGATTTTGCTCCACCGTATTGAGTAAATCTGAATTGTCCACGTTATACTCCCAGACCGTATTTCGTGAGGTGACAAGGAGGGCGGTTCGGGTTGTTTTGCTAATATAGGCTCCTATTTCTTCTGAACTGGTCAAATTGTCTCTGTAATTTTTATAAATGAAAGCACTTAGAACGATCACCACAAGCAGTAAAACAAGCACTGATCTATCCTGCCGATTTTTTTGATTCATCACAACCTCCATATGGATATTATAGAAATTTTTACTTGGTATACCCTAAAAAAATCCCGATGATTTTCTCATCGGGATTTATACTCTAAGTATTCAAAATCTGACTTTGACCCTCGTATATTACCTTAAATTGAGCGACTCGTAAAATAGCATTCAAATGACTCAAGTGCAATTTATATACAAAAGCATTTTTCACTAGACAGGGGCATCCCTATCCAACTTTTGAGGGTATGTCCGCAACTGGGACTATGCTAAACTTCATTTTTTAGATGTTTTCTTTTGAAGTCGCTTGATCATATTCTGCTGAGCTGATGGCTCAAGTGATTCACCCATAACAATCATGTCGATAGAATTCTTTTCAGCGAAATCACTTAGACTTTCCACAATATCCGTGGCTTTTTTCACTGTTAAGCTGGCGCCGTGGGTCTTAGATACATCAAATAGATATTCCAGTGCATCTGATTCTCTAAGTTGTCCAAAATACTTCCAATTTTCTTTTACAACATGAATCACGTGGAGTTCATCTTGCTCGCTCTGAACAAGATTCATTCCTTTTTCTATAAGACGTTCGCATGACTTCTGCTGAGTGACGCAAACCATTATCTTCTTGCTACTGTCCATGACCGATCCCCTTTCAGTACGATCTCTTCAATTAGACTCACACAAGTCAATATATTACCGTAGACATATTGAGCTGTCAATGAATCCCACCGACTCGTCATAAACATGTAATTTCAAAAACGAATCATTGTGGGCTTAGTATATGGCTGATAACATGGTATACTATCCTATGAAAGTCATTCATGAACGCATACTCTGAAAAGCGTTCCATGTTTATAGGAGGTAAACACATGAATCAGTACACAAAAGTTATTAGCCTTTTCGGCAGCTACTACACGAAAACTTTTGAAAAAATAAAGCATCATAAAACCAAGGTTCGTGAAGTAAAAGAATCCACCGTCAAAAAAAGCCTTTCTTGAAGGGAAAGCTGAAGTCCTCGTTTATTTCGAAGAAACTGACAAGGAAATGCTTCTAGATAATTTCAGTGACCCTGAAGACATCAAAAAATATCTAGGAAAAGGTTTTCTCCCAAAGTAATTATACCAATCATTTGTAACTTTTATTTGAACAAATCCATATTGTTAAGAATTTGTTATCTATTTGTATACAGTATTCTAAACATTTCATGTGTTGAAGTCTTAATCAATAGGACTAAAAAAAGAACAATCGTCTGGCATGACCAGAAAATTGTTCTTTTTTTTATATTTGTAATTCGCCAAGACGTCTGCTCAGTATGATTGATGTGGTAACTCTACATCATACACACCACACAGGTTGGTATTTTTTTTCTACAGTTGAAAATATTCATTTATTTTAAATGTACAGTAATAAGGCTGCAACTATTCGTTGCAGCCATTGTCACCTTCTTCATGAATTTGATTCAATAAGTGGTTTTTGCTATTCAATATAATAAGGAGTTATTTCATTAGGTAATGTTTGCTTATCGCCGCTCACCGTGAACACGACGTTAAAGTTATACTGCTTTGTCAGCTCTTCTAGTCGAGGGACAAAGGATGGTAAGTCTCTTTCATTAATGCCAGCAATTTTTAGTAGGCCATCAATGTAGACCTTTTCAATATCATAGTCATTGGAAATGACGCCACACAAGAAACCGAAAAATTCTTCAGGTGTTTTTACTGGAAATTCTTCCATGCACATAAATCTGAGATCGTGGTTTAAATCGTAGATATGACGCTTATCATCGTCAATAAACACAACATGACCATTGAGCGACTGCACATCGTCATTGGCCATGCGGATCATACGCTTTGTTTTTCCAGTACCCTTTTCTCCTGCAATGATTTTAACCATATGAATCTCCTCCTTACATCTACAAAGAAAGTATCTATGAGTTACATATACCTCATTATTATCAGATTATTCAAAACTTTCTTGTTGATTATTAATTCTATGTTAATCGCAATGATCCCTTCAAAAACATTAAAAAAATTATTGATAGGAACATTCGGATTTCAACACATAAAACGTTTGCCTTAAAGGATACACTCGGACCTGTTTAGGTATTTATGGGGATGGATTCTGAACATTTGTAAAATGTAGATTAAATCACAAGCATTTGGTTACTTTTTTTGTTACTTTTATAAAACAGGCGCTTACAAAATTAAACGCCATTCATGTGGACAGAGTCATGGAATTTGACTATGGACATGAATGGCTTAATATTAGATCGATCGAAGAACGGTCTTCGTCTCTTTTACAATAATTTAAGACCTTAATTCGGGTATATGGATCTATACTTATTTTTCTTCCTCTAAATGCTGGGCTCTTAACTGGCCACATGCCGCATTTATATCAGACCCAAGTTCTCTTCTGATGGTTGTTTCAACGCCTGAATCCTTCAATATCTTTTGAAACTTCGTGATATTCTTATTAGAGGATGCCTTATACCCTCTTTCCTCAACAGGATTGATTGGAATGAGGTTGACATGACATAGCATGCCACGTAGCTTCTTGGCCAACTGACGTGCTTCCTCCTGATGGTCATTTTCTCCTTCGATCAGAGCATATTCAAAGGTAATACGCCTTCCTGTTTTATCCGTATAATTTCGGCAGGCTTTTAAAAGTGTATCCAGGTCATATTTTCTGTTAATAGGCATGAGACTGCTTCTTTTTTCATCCGTTACCGCATGCAGTGAAATGGCTAGGGTGATCTGAAGTTTTTCTTCAGCCAAACGATCTATTTCTTTTACCAAGCCGCATGTGGACAGGGTAATGTGTCGCATGCTAATATTTAAACCTTGCGGATGGTTGACCAGTCTTAAAAACTTGAGGACTTCATCATAATTATCAAGAGGCTCTCCGCTGCCCATTAATACGACATTGCTGATTCTTTCACCAATATCATTTTGAATGGTCATAATTTGGCCTAGTATTTCTCCTGCTTCTAGATTCCTTGTCATGCCCCCTAAAGTGGATGCACAAAAAGTACAGCCCATTTTACACCCCACTTGGGTGGACACACAGATGCTGTTTCCATGCTTGTAGCGCATAAGAACCGCTTCAATGACCTCACCGTCATTCATAGACAGGAGATATTTTCTTGTTTTGTCCTTGGAGTCCAAATACTTAACGATGTTTACATTATCAAGTAAAAAAGCCTCATCCATTTTCAATCGCAGGGCTTTTGAGATATTTGTCATTTGGTCAAAGGATGTAATACCTTTTTGCACCCATTCAAATATCTGTTTTGCCCGAAAGGGCTTTTCACCTTGCTCTGACAACCATATTTTTAGGTCATCGAGTTCAAGACTTCTCAGTTGTGTTTTCATGATTTCACCATTAGACTTTCTTGCCATTTTGACGTAGATGACTTAAAAGCTTCTCTTTCGACGTATTCATTATTAGTTCTTCTGGAATTTCGAGGCGCTTAAAGACTTCAAGGGCATAATCAAAACGTCCCAGGTCATACTTGACATGTGCATCGCTTCCCGCTATGAGTTTCACACCATGCTTTTTGCCATAAGTGCAATCTCTTCACAGTTTTCTCGACTGCCCACACGACTCTTTCCAAAAGAAGAATTGTTGATTTCTATCATAATATCATTTTCTTTGGCTGCTTTTACAAAGGCCTCTATGTGAATAGGAAATGCCGGATTTCCTGAGTGCCCGATGGCATCCACATACTTGTTTTCCATAGCCCCAATGAGGCTCTTGTGTTTTCATCACGGTTGCCTGGATAAAGGCACACATCGTGAAGGCTGGCAAGGACAAAGTCTAAATTTTTCATATACCGCTCTTCGAGGTCTAGACGCCCATCAAAATCAATTATATTGACTTCTGCGCCTTTTAACACACGCACGCCATTCATTTCTTCTGGCAAGACACGTTGGTTGCCTATATGAAAAGCATGGGGGCCGCCTGGCATAGCAGGACCATGATCGGTTTGTGCTATAAGTTCAAGGCCTTTTTCCCGAGCCATTTCCACATACTCTGCAAGTGTACTGTATGCATGTCCACTGGCTAAAGTATGGATGTGAGTGTCTAGTAATAATTTCATGTAATTCTCCCTAATATCCACGTGCAATATTGACCCTGTTGACCAGTGGTCTTCCTTCTATATAATTCTGCATATTCTTGTAGATCATTCTAAATCGTCGTTCGTTTTTCATTTCTGACACCCATGAGTTATGGGGCGAAAGATAGGCCCTATCAATATCCCATAGGGGGCTGTCTTTCGAAAGTGGTTCTGAACTATAAACATCCAGTGCAACGCCTAAAAACTTATCATGTTTTAGGGCATCAATCAAGGCTTGCTCGTCAACATTGGGACCTCTAGACACATTTATAAGTATAGAGTCATCTCGCATAAGGTTCATACGTGACTGATTCATGAAATGGTGGGTTTTTTCCGTATGTGGCAGGGTAACAACAACCACATCAAGCTGGGGCCAGTGATTTTCCAAATCGTCTATTTTGTAGCACGCGTCAAAGTGGTCTGTGTCATGGCCACTCGTGTTAAAGCCAATAATATTGGCTTCAAAACCTTGTAGACGTTTCGCTGCCTCCTGTGCAATGGTTCCCGTTCCTAGAAAGGCCACTTTTTTATCAACAAGCTCTAAAATTCCAGAATCCAGTTTCCAGACTCTTTCTTTTTGCTTGGCATAAAAGCTCTTTCTGTTTTTGAGGATTTCAAGTATATTCATGACAATCCATTCTCCCATAGGCTTTGAATATCCACCCTGGTTATTGGTCACAATTATTTCTTGATCCAAAACGTCTTCAACCGGCAGTTGATCAAATCCAATGCTTGAAAGTTGAATCCACTTGAGTTTTTCCATCTCACTCACGTCAATTCTATCAAAGGGATTATAGCAAACTAATATCTCCGCATCATTAACACGGCTGTTGTTTTCAATCTCAGATTCATGAACAATATCAATTTCATAGCCGAGCTTTCGTATCGAGTCCATTTTTTCACTGCCGTAATCATATGTAAATATGGCTTTCATCTAATCGCTCCTTCATTATCATCTTAAACAGTTTATACTGAACGACTTGCAAAATATCATTCTACAAGCCTCGACATGTCCTATATGATATTTTTATTGAAAATATCCATATAGGATATGTCGAGGCTGCGGATCTGTAATTTTGCCAGCGCCTGATACTTAAAAAAAATACTTTATGGAATAAAGAGAATGGGCTGTATCAAATATTTTCGACATCAAAAACGCCCTGCAAGTCTTAAACTTGAGGGCGTTGTGGTATTATAATCCAAGCTCATCCTGATACTCATCCAGACAACCTGTTAGTATGTCTGCCATACCAACAAATTCACATCCGAAATGGTAGGACCCATCTTCATCTTGTGCCTTACGAATTATTTTCATAACGCCGAAGAACTTGCGTTCTTCATCAATTTCGATTCTTGCATTAAAATAATAATCCATCGGAAGCTCTGTTGAAGACATAAACCCAATGCCTGTCTTTGACACATCTGTCACGACAATGGATTCATTCATTTCCTCGAGAGATTCATTATTTTGACGATACAAGGATTCTATTGTTAGTTTAATTTCAACTGGCAGTCTCTTAAACTTTCTTCTTTCCTTCACGACTCCACGCTCCTTCAGCTCTCCGTTTTTAGTCATTATATCATAGATCTGGACCATTGATAAAATCTGCCTTAGTCCGGATATTTTTCTTTAATGGCTATGATGTCATCGATGTGTTCGAAAAACTTGTCTACGACATTTGGATCAAACATCTTTGAGCGCATGCTCTTGATATAGTTGTGGACCTCTTCTTCAGCCCACGCATCTTTATAAATTCTTTTATGGCTCAGGGCGTCGTAAACATCACACACACTGGTTATTCGACTAAATAAGTCTATTTCTTCTCCAAGAATTCCATATGGATACCCTTGGCCATCCCAGCGTTCATGATGTTGAAGGGCTATGGTTGCCGCTGTTTTCATAATCCGTCTGTTAGACTGCTTCAAGACTTCATACCCAATAATGGTATGGGTTTTGATGACCTCAAACTCTTCCGGTGTTAATTTTCCAGGTTTATTTAAAATCAAATCAGGAATACCGATTTTTCCAATGTCATGCATCGGCGAGGCCAGTCTTAAAATATTTGCTTCTTCACTGCTTGAACCAAGGGCACGGGCTAATATCCATGAGTACTCCGCCACTCGACGAACGTGGTTTGCCGTTTCTTTAGACCTTGTTTCCACAATTTCACCTAAGGTGAAAATGACTTCTTTTTGTGTGTCGACAATTTCATTGTTCAAATAAATATTGTCTATGGCAACAGACACATTGGATGAAAGTATTTTGAGCAGATTCTTCTCAAAATCTTCAAATGGTCTAAAGCTTTTAATGTAAAACAAGCTTTCATTGTTATTAAGAGACTTAAAGTGTCCAATAAAGACATTGTCTCTGAAATAGCTTCCACTAATGGTCAGTGCCTTTTCAAAATCTTCTTGAAGGCTGTCATCTGGAATGTCTTTAACGAGAAAACCGCTATAGGTTCGTAGTCACCAGTTCCAGCAATGGCAATGAGTTCACCCTTTCGAACTGTTGCCGCAAGACCACTGAGTGGGGCATCGTCCATATTGTCACTTACAATCAGTTCACACATCTGCATGATGGCGTTTTTACTGAAAGACCTAAGGGACTGCATTTCAAATAAGTCCCTGGAAGAATTGATAATTCTTTCAAGACCAATACGGTTTGTTTCAATAATCCGCATGCCCTGATAGGCACGCAGGGAAGCAATGACTGCCGTATAAAGCTTTTGAACAGTCAGTTCTGTTTTAGATTTATAATCATTGATGTCATAGTTTCTTATAACATCTTCTTCAGGTGCTTGTCCTGGTTGTCCTGTACGCAAAATAATACGTACAAAAGGATTGTTCAGCTCATCTCGAATTTTCTTTACAACCTCAAGACCTGAATTCTCATTTTCCATGACCACATCCAGAAGAATAATTGCCACATCAGGTTGATCCACCATAATTTCTATGGTTTCTTTGCCCGAATATGCGCTGATGAGCTCAACAGCACGGCCCTCAAACTCGAATTTTTTCATAACCATTCTCGTCATTGCGTGGACTTCTTCTTCATCATCTGCGATGATAATTTTCCAAGGGGTGCTACTGCTCTCTTCCTCACCACCTAGACGATCGTCGGCAAACAGGATGGTGTCATCATGCTCATTATCTAATTGTTGATCGGATTGAAATAGCATATCTTGCATAGTCGTCATGAGACCCCCTCGTTCGTAATATTTGTAACACGATATTCATACCCTATATTATAGGCATATATGCATATTTTAAAAAAGTCGATGGCACTTAAGTGTAAAAATATTTCTATACCAGATTATTTGAGAACTTTTCTTTATGAATGGACCTTTAATGTGTCTATCCCATGAAAATTCAAAATAATTTTGGGTCCAATTATTTTAAATTCGACACATTGTATAAAAACCCTTCCTTTTCTTCAATGAAAGCTCATATTTCCCTATAAGAAAAGCCCCCATGTGTTATCCACTGGGAGCTTTTTAGTATTTGTCTTTATTAAAGTGTCAAAGGGCAGGTTAGTTATTCTCTTTTAATCGTCTGCCTTTAGCGAAAGAAGCAGTTCAGAAGACTCCACCATTTGCTCTGGTTTGGCATAAACGTGTTCCACAACACCAGCACAACCTGAGGTGATATTTGTCTCCATCTTCATAGCTTCGACAATGGCCACAGTTTGGTTTTCCTTAATAGAGTCCCCTTCAGCCACCAATACTTTTACCACTTTACCTGGAATAGATGATCCAATTTCCAGCGGATTCAGTGGGTCTGCCATAACTTTTCTGGCACTTCCGCCTGAAACCGTGGCCTTGGATGACTTGTCCTCTATCATGACATCACGTCTGTTGCCGTTGACTTCAAAAGCCAGACGTCTCATGCCGTCAAGATCGACTTTACCAACTTCAAGCAGCTTGACCACGAGGGTCTTGCCTTCTTCAATTTCCACTTCGCATGTTTCGCCTTCTTCAAGTCCATGGAAGTAAATGTCTGATCCCATGCGGCTAAATCCACCATGCTCAGCAATATATTTTTGATAGTCGTCAAAGACTTTGGATACAGGGCAGAACTGATGAGGTCAGCCTTTGTTGGCTCTATGCCATGCTTGTCTCTTAAGGCTTTATCTAAGGCATCAAAGTCTTCCTGTTCCAGAAGTTCTCCCGGTCTCACCGTGATCGGCTTTTCATCTTTGAGAACAAGCTTTTGTAGGTCCTCTGGGAATCCATGAGCTGGTTGTCCCATCATTCCGCTAAAATAAGCCACAACGGAGTCTGGGTAAGCCTTGTCCTTACCGTCTGTCATAATATTCTCTGGTGTCAGGTCATTTTGTACCATGAAAATGGCCATGTCGCCAACTGCCTTTGAAGATGGCGTAACCTTTACGATGTCGCCAAACATTTCATTGACAGACTTGTACATGTCTTTGACTTCATTAAAGCGGTGACCCAGACCAAAACTTTCAACCTGAGGCTTTAAGTTTGAGTACTGTCCACCCGGTATTTCAAACTTATAATTTCTGCACTCGTCGACTTGAGATCCGATTCAAATGCTGAATAAACAGGTCTCACACTTGACCAGTAGTCAGAAATTTTCTGGATGTTATCCAGGTGAATACCAGTGTCTCTATCCGTGTTTTTAAGCGCCGCCACAACGGAGTTCAGGGCCGGTTGCGATGTTAGACCCGACATAGCATTGAAGGCTGTATCTACAATATCAACACCTGCTTCTGCAGCCATCAGGATAGTCGCCACCCCATTGCCTGTTGTATCATGGGTGTGTAAATGCACTGGAATGGAAATCTCTTCTTTAAGGGCCTTAACAAGCTTGTGGGCCGCATAAGGCTTGAGGAGGGCTGACATATCTTTAATGGCAAGAATATGTGCACCTGACGCTTCAATTTGCTTTGCAAGATCAACATAATATTTCAAAGAGTACTTGTCTCTAGATTCATCTAAAATATCACCAGTATAGCAAATACAAGCCTCAGCCACCTTGCCGGTTTTTAGGACTTCGTCAATAGCCACTTCCATACCCTTAAACCAGTTTAGAGAGTCGAATATTCTAAAGACGTCTATGCCGCGTTTTGCCGACTCATCTATGAGTTCGCGGATCACATTGTCAGGGTAGTTTTTATAACCAACGCCATTTGATCCCCTAATGAGCATTTGAAGCAGAACATTCGGCATGCGCTCACGAAGCACATCTAGGCGTTCCCACGGCGATTCATTTAAGAACCTGTAGGCAACATCAAAAGTGGCCCCGCCCCACATTTCAACGGAAAATAAATCCTTTCCTAAGTGGGATGTTGCCCTTGCAATTTTCTTAAGATCTTGGGTACGCACACGGGTTGCCATCAAGGATTGGTGGGCATCACGCATGGTTGTATCCGTAAGGAGGAGCTTCTTTTGAGAACTGATCCAATCAACAAGACCTTCAGGACCCTTTTCATCAAGAATCTGCTTTGTACCTTTTAAATCCTTTATTTTTTCATATTTAGGTACCACTGGAACATCAAAGTTAGGTTTGGTTCCACCTGTGACATTAACCACCTTGTCGCCAATAAATCTCAGAAGTTTAAGTTCCACATCCTGCTTGGCTGTAAAGTCAAATAGGTCCTTGTGATTGCCTATAAAGTTTGTATCACATGTGCCACTTCTAAAATGCTCGTGGTTTAGGACGTTAATCAGGAATGGAATATTGGTTTTTACACCATGAACACTCATTTCCTTAACAGCTCTGACTGACTTTCTAATGGCATCCTCAAAGGTTCTTGACCATGAAGTGCATTTAACAAGAAGGCTGTCATAGTAAGGGCTTATAACAGACCCGGTATAGCCATTGCCACCATCGAGTCGAATACCAAATCCAGATGCGGACCGGTAAACATCAATGAGACCTGTGTCAGGGGCAAAATTATTGGCTGGATCTTCTGTTGTCACACGGCACTGAATAGCGTAACCATTCACCTTAATGCTTTCCTGTGATGGTATGCCAATTTCCGGTGAATTCAGGGCATACCCTTGAGCCACCAATATTTGTGACTGAACAAGGTCAATGCCTGTCACCATCTCAGAAACCGTATGTTCCACTTGGATTCGTGGGTTCATTTCGATAAAGTAATGGTTGCCTTCTTTATCAACTAAGAACTCGACTGTGCCTGCATTTTTGTAGTTGACTGCTCTTGAAATTCGAACAGCATCATCACAAATGGCCTGTCTTTTATCTTTTGAAAGAGCAATGGACGGCGTAAACTCAATGAGTTTCTGATGACGTCTTTGGATGGAACAGTCCCTTTCATATAAATGAACAATATTTCCGTGGGTATCGCCTAGAATCTGAACCTCAATATGCTTTGGGTTCTCTAGGAACTTTTCAATAAAAACATCCTCAATGCCAAATGCCTTTTTTGCTTCATTTCTTGCGCTTCTAAACTCACTTAACAGGTGGGCTTCGTCTCTTACAATCCGCATACCACGTCCGCCACCACCAGCGGAAGCTTTTAGTATAACCGGATACCCACAGTATCTTGCTGCTTCTATGGCTTCTTCGTCTGTAAGAAGTGGTTTTTCAAAACCAGGGATGGTAGGGACACCCACTGATGATGCAACCTTCTTTGACTTAATTTTGTCGCCCATACGAATCATCATGTCTGGACTCGGGCCAATAAATGTGATTCCAGCTTCTTCGCACTTCTCTGCTAGTTCTGGATTTTCTGATAGAAACCATAACCGGGATGTATGGCGTCAACACCCTTCTTTTTCGCTAACTTGACAATTTCATCAATATCCAAATAAGCCTCGATCGGCCCCTTTGATTTCCCAATAAGATACGACTCATCAGCTTTTGTTCTAAACAAAGCATTTTTGTCTTCTTTCGAGTAGATTGCCACTGTACGTATCCCGAGCTCATGACATGCACGGAAGACACGAATGGCAATTTCGCCGCGGTTAGCAACTAATACGCGCTTAAATTTCTTCAAAAATACCACCCCTTCTTAACTATTTATTCACTCACTCGTATAATTACTCTCACATTTCAAATCTATTCTCATTAATATAACAGGTATTTTACGAAATATCAACATTTTATATTACAAAACGTTCATGATTTTGTGAAGTTTACGTAAAGTACTTTTACTGTACTTTTGACTTTTTCAAAAATTAAAAGAAGCCGAATTGATCGCTCAATCCGGCTTGTATCATACTCTAAGACCGCGAGGCTTTGGTTTTACCATTGCCTGCATGGGCCGTTTTCTTTTCTGTACCATTTTTAGAAACATCCGTATCATCTTCAAAAAACAGAACATTTTCCACTTTAGAGATATTTCTATTCCAGCGGAGGACTTCACCTTTTTCATCCACTGCGTATCCAGCCCCCGTTGTCGCAGCAACAGACTTAATATACTTGAGCTCACCTACCTTGACAGGTTTGGTTGGGTAGTCATCATCTACACCACTATAGTGGCCCCAAGTATAAACTTGACCGATATCATCACGGGCCACAACAAAGTTTCCCTTTGTTGCCAGTTCTACAACGCCCTTAAGTTCTAATATTTCTTCTGGGAAAAGCACTTCTGATTCCCCTTCAATCCCAAGCTGACTTTTGGAGTTTATTCCCCAAATTTTAACTTTTCCAGCTTCTGTTATAGCAAGGCTAAACCCTTTGCCTGCACAAACATACTTGACACCAGATACAGTGGTCACTGTGGGATCGTTGTGCTTGCCTTTAAACCCAAGCCCTAGTTGCCCATACCTGTTATCCCCCCAGCTATAAATCGTTCCGTCAAATCCAAGAGCTAGCATATGGGTGCTTCCACAAGATATGGCCTTGATATTTTCAGCGCCCTCCACCTTAGCAGGGATCTCTTTAAAGTAACTTGGCTCTGCACCAAGCTGTCCGTACTCGTTGTTGCCCCAAGTATAAACATGACCTGAAGTGGATAGGGCTGCAGCAAAATTTTCTCCAGCTGAAACCTGCTTTATGCCATCAAGACCCCAAATTTGCTTTGGTGTTATTGTGTCTGTCCTGTCGCCCAGTCCCAATTGACCAAAATGATTCCTGCCACATGTAAAGACCTTTCGGTCATTGGTTAGGATCACGGTATGAAACTCCCCGCCAACAATTTGATCTGCATTATCAACCATTTTTAAAACCTTACGCCTTGTTGCTGACTCTGTATTGCCCATGGCGAGCTGGCCAAACTCATTGTGACCAAATCCATCCACTTTGCCGTTGTTATGCACGACAAATATGGTGTCATAGCCTGCATGAATGCTTTTAACACCTTTAATTTCCTTTACCACGATTTGCTGTTCAGTCCACTCTGACCAGTTGCCGTTCTTATCTTGAACCTTTAGACGAATTTTTTTTTATTCCCGGTTCAGCATACCGACTTTGCATATTTTCCCACTTCACATCGTTGATTTCATTGTCTTCTGTGACCGACATGGAATGATCAAACTCTATACGAGTTGTAGTGGTATAGCCTTCAGCTGGTATGATTTTAAAATGAGCGACTGGTTCCACCTTGCTTATTGTATTAATACTGCTAAAACTTAAAAACAACTTATTGCCTTTAACAAAGGAAGCCCCTCCGATTCTTTTTAGAATCTGCTCGGCGTCTACCTTCTTGGCATCCTTGACGATCATGTATTTCTGATCAATAGAAATGCTGTAACGATCCCATAATATGTCTCTATTTTCTTTCATATAAGGAATCAGTGTTTTTAGGTCTTCACATAGACCCTTGTCTTCTTTTTTGTACTGAATAAATGCCGATCGCAAGACGCGGAAGTCATTTATGACTTCATCAATATCTATCGTTTCGCCCTGCCCGGCCATTTTGAACACGGCAAACACAGCAATAACCGCCGTGATGCCCACACCACCGATAAAAAAATTCAAGATGACCTCTCCTTGTAAAATGTCCTGTAACATGACAAAGACCCCCAATGTCATAACTAACGCTATTATACACTATTTTCTCCCCCACACCACGGGGGATTTGATGAATCCCATCATGGATTATTTTCCCACATTCTACTTTACAAAGATCTTACACCACCTGTTTATTTTGGCATGAGCTTAAGGTCTTTTTTCACTATATTTTTAAACCTTCCTAAACTGACCGGATGGTCTTCAATAATTTCATCATTATAAATCAAAGCAAAGGTTCCAAGTGGATTCGGATTTCTTTGAGCCTCTTCTGGGCTTTCTATGCATTTCATATGAATATCAATATTGTTCTCACTACAAAACTGCTCGATGTCTTCTTTCCACTTAATCTCCATTGGACACTGAAGAGCGTAGAGCATATTCAGCCCCTTATACCCCTCTGGCTTGAAGTGGTTAAAGGATGGATTTTCAACTTCTGTGGCTTTTTTATTATTGAGCAATTTATAGTAGAGTTCATACACACCTTTATCATCTGACTTTTCGTAGTCCTGTTTTTTGAAAACTTCTGAAGAGGCAATAAAGGATGTATCGCTTGTCACAACGGCTATGCCTGCATGATCCTTTCCTATCCTTTTTTCAGCTTCTTTTAACATGAACTGTCCTGCACCTTGACCCTGTACTTTTTTAGAGATGACCCAAAGACAGTGAATGACCATAAAGGCCTCTGCCTTCACAGCCCGCCAAGTGTGCTTACCTGGCATCATTTCAAGAAATCCCTGTGGCTTTTCATCCTCATCAAGAAGAATTAACATTATAAGACCCTTTTCTCTCATTTCATGAAACCAAGGGGTCTTACCCTTGTAACCGATATGTTTAGGGCTTTTAATACACCCGAGTGGGTATTTCCCAAGGTTTTCACTTGTCAGTTCTACAACCTTCCATTTATTCATAGTTTTTTATTCTCCTTTTATTTATTAACCACCATTCAAATGATCAAATTTCACCCTTTTGGTCTGTATAGATACAAATTTCTATCCCAATTATAAATGTACGCTTCCCAAACACCTGAGTGAGTACCCTTTATCCATTTCAAACCATGATTTCCTAGTCTTAAACGCATACCCTATACACGAACATAGGGAATATAGACCTTCACGATGTCATCACCGCCCACTATTTTTCGTAAACATAAGGCACATCTGTGCTTATCCCCGCTAGGGGCAACCATGTTTCAAATATATAGGTATAGACATTTTGAATTTTAAAGTAAGACCCTTTGTATTCAAATAATAAGTAGTCCCCGCCCGGTACTTTCTTACTTACCCAATCCGGCATCATTTCACTACATTCATTTATGTGTTTTCCCAAGACCCCAGACCCTTTCATAAAAGCATATTCGTTCAGATTCTTGTGATCTCTATGAAAGTGAATATATTCCGCGCCCCTGTCCCATCTGATTAGAGACTGGCCTGCGTCATCGAGAAAACGTCTGTCCCTCACTATTTTCCACTGATTTCAAATTCAGGCAAGTGAACTTGGCGTGGTTGCTTATAGGCATGGCCGTTTAAATGGTCAATATAGTCATCAGAAATACGCCTTTTCCACTGTAAGAGGTGAACCTTTCCACCATCTCTGAAGGCACTTGGACTCACATGAAACAATCTTTGAAAGCCTCTTGTAAAGGTTTCGTAGTTTTCAAAATGATACTTTAGGGCGATTTCAGTAAGGGCTTGTCGCCCCTGTAAAACATCATAAGCCGCTTCAGATAGTTTTCTTCTAAACAAGTAGTCATATGGACTATGACCAGTCAACTTGGTGAATGATCGCGAAAAGTGATAAACAGAATATCCAGCAGCACTTGCCATATCCTTGACCCTTAAAGTTTCAGTCAGATTTTCTTCAATATATGCAATAGCCTTTGATATTGAATCCTTCATAGTGGGTGTCACTTGTCATCCCCTACCTTCTTAATGGGAATAAGAACCTTTATCTGGACCCCATCAAGAGCATCCATCCCTTTAAAGGATTCATCGTAAACTTGAATGGAATAAGGGGCGGATGACATATAGCCTGAGTGGGGCATCCAGCCTTCAAATATCCACTGGGTCCAGTCAGACGTTATTTCATCTCCTTCTAATGTAAACTCGGCATATTGGGTCTTTGGAAAGACCTTTCCTACACATTCAATGGGTATATGATCTAAATTTTTTACAGCAATGCCTGTAAAGACCTCGTATTCTCCCGTGGTCTCCATTTGATCTGATTCGATATGTACTTCATAGGCAACTGATGTGTTCTCAGGATTCTCAATAACCTTAAAATTGGAGTGCAACCATTTCCCGAAACGACTCCATAGCTGACCAATTCCATTTTCTTCACTCCACACGTTTGCATGGACAAATGGATTTCCAAAGAAATTCATTCCAATCATTTTGAATGCACAAGCCTCTTTAATAGTGGGTTCTTTTAGCATAGGCGACTCCTTTCTTCCTCTGCTTTTACTATACCCGACCAACAGGAAAAATACTGAGCAAGATTCGTCAGGTCTTGAGCAGGATTGGTCAGGCAAAGGCCCTGCAATTGACATACTCTATTGGTGAGGGGCCCCGCCCCGCTATTGAACAGAAGCCAAAGGACTATTTAAATGGAGAAGGAGATTAGATTATGAAATTAAGATCTATTGGAAACATTCGGGCTAAAAAGGGAACTTTTGAACTTGTCCTTGATAAGGATTATAAAGACGGTCTGCTTGAGCTTGATCAGTTCAGTTATATTCATGTCCTGTGGTGGGCGGATCAAGAAGACAGCAAAGAGGCTCGAGCAACCCTGGTTACAGACTTGCCTTACAGTAAGGGGACAAAGGCTGGCGTTTTTGCATGTCGGTCTCCATACAGACCCAACCCCGTGGCGTCTTCCATTTGTCCGGTCTTAAATGTAGATATGGAAAAAGGCATAGTCACGCTCGCCTACATCGATGCCTTCGATGGGACGCCTTTAATTGACATCAAGCCCTATATTCCAGTAAGCGACCGTGTTAAAAGTGTAAAAACGGCCACATGGTTTGACACTTGGCCTATGTATTATGAGGATGGTGCTGAATTCTTCTCTAAAAAAGAGAACCAATATGAGTAAAAGTTAAGATCAGTGAAAATAAATAAACTCCACCAAGGATCGTTATCTATATAGAAGCCTTGGTGGAGTTTTATCAGTTTAAAGCTATAGAGTTTTAAGTGCCGCTTTAATTGTGTTCCAGGACAAGGTTGCTATGGTTGTTGTACCAACACCCCCTGGCACTGGCGTTAAGAAACCTGCAACATCTTTGACTGAATCGTAGTCCACATCTCCTGTGATTGCACCATCCACTTCATGGATGCCCACATCAATAACGACCGCACCCTCTTTGACCATATCTCTTGTAACCATATGGGGTCTACCTGCAGCGGCTATAAGTATATCAGCCTCTTTTGTATGCTTAGACAAGTCCTTTGTTCTTGAATGACACAGAGTCACAGTTGCATTTCTTTGTAGGAGGAGCATGGCCACTGGTTTACCCACAACATTGCTTCTACCAATTACAACTGCATGCTTGCCCTCGATTTCTATACCACTGTATTCAAGCATATGGATTACACCGTATGGGGTGCAGGGATAGAGTCCATCTTTACCTGCATAGAGCTTACCAGCATTGAGATCATGGAAACCATCCACATCTTTATTTGGCGAAATTGTTTCTACAACCTTATTTTTGTCTATATGCTTGGGCAGTGGCATTTGTACCAGAATGCCATGAACAGCCTCGTCTTCATTTAAGGTCTGTATTTGTTCGATCAGGTCGTTTTCTGCCACGGTCTCTTCAAGGTAAATGACTTGTGCATCAAGACCATCTTTATTTGAACGTTTTTCAACCATTCTCACATAGGAGGCTGCGGCAGGATCATTGCCTATTAAAATAACCCTCAATCCTGGCTTTATACCTGCACTTGTTAATTTTTCAAGATCTTTAGCCATGTCTTCTCGCATGGCCTTGGCTATGGTTTTTCCTTCAAGTCGCGTCATAATGCCCTCCATTATCATGCATATTGAATATGTATATTGTTTATAATTATTCTATTGATTGTATACAATTTAACAATAGTCAGCGGATTATGTCAAATGTATATTGTTACAAATATTTTTGCCGTCATCCCTTGTGCCTAGGTATTTATTTTTCTATATGGACTTGTCCTATAGTTAAATCACTGCAAAACTCTTAACAAAAAAAGGCTGAACACAAACATGTCTTGTGTTCAGCCTTTAATTCTTATTTCTTATGCCTCATCTGCCTTCAAGCTATCCTTATACTTTAGGATCAAGTCACGCGCCGCCCTAACTTCATCAATTCTTCTGACGGGTGTTTTATGCGGTGCATTTTTAAGGAGTTCAGGTTCTGAGATCGCTTCATGGGCAATTTGCCGCATGACATGCCCAAAATCATTCAGTGTTTCCATGCTTTCTGTCTCAGTTGGCTCAACCATTAAAGCCTCGTGGACAATAAGCGGAAAATAAATTGTAGGTGGATGGTAGCCATAATCAATAATTCGCTTGGCCACATCAAGGGTTGTTATGCCTTCAGCTGCATTTTTTAAACCGGCAGCCACAAACTCATGCTTACATAGCATATTGTCTGGAATCTGATAATCGTCCATCATTTGATGCATAAGATAGTTGGCATTGAGAACGGACGTTTCTCCCGCTTCCTTAATGCCGTCCCGTCCCATGGCTTTAATATAGGTATAAGCCCTCACCAGTATGTTGAAATTACCATAGAAGCTTTTCAGCTTACCAATGGTCAGGGGTCTATCATAATCAAAAATGTACTTGTCTTCCTTCTTTTCGATCATTGGCACCGGTAAAAATGGTGTTAGTTTTTCTTTAACACCCACTGGTCCAGCACCAGGCCCTCCGCCACCATGTGGTGTGGAGAAGGTCTTGTGGAGATTGTAGTGCATAACGTCAAATCCCATATCGCCCGGACGACATTTGCCCATGATGGCATTCATGTTGGCACCATCGTAGTAGAGAAGCCCGCCAGCCTCATGGACAACTTCAGCAATGTCCCCGATGTTTTTCTCAAAAAGACCTAGGGTAGATGGATTCGTCAGCATGAGACCTGCCGTATCATCTCCGACAGCTTCTTTTAGAGCCTGCATATCCACATTGCCCTGGGCATCAGATGGTATTTCAACAATTTCCATACCCACAACGGCCGCTGTGGCAGGATTCGTACCATGAGCTGAATCCGGCACAATCATTTTGATACGCTGGTGGTCTCCCCTATTTTCATGATAGGATTTTATCAGCATGAGACCAGTGAGTTCCCCTTGAGCACCTGCTGCTGGCTGTAGGGTAACCCTATCCATGCCTGAAATTTCAGCGAGCATTTCTGAAAGCTCGTACATGAGTTCCAGCGCCCCTTGGATTGTTGCTTCCGGCTGATATGGATGCAGGTTTTTAAAACCTGGGTTTGCCGCCGCATCTTCATTAATTTTAGGGTTGTACTTCATTGTACATGATCCAAGGGGATAAAAACCCTTGTCGATGGCATAGTTTTTTTGCGAAATATTCGTGTAGTGACGAATAATATCCACTTCACTCACTTCTGGAAGATCGGGATCTTCCTTTCGTATATATTCACTCGGAAGCATGTCATTAATGGATGTATCGTCAACGTCAAGCTCGGGTAGATAAAAGGCCCTGCGACCAGGCTTTGACACTTCAAAAATCAGTTTTTCATAGTGTTTCACTTGATCACCTCCAGCGCCTTCACAAAATCATCTAGTTCTTCTTTCGTTCTTTTTTCTGTCACTGCTATGAGCATGGTATTGGACATAGGGTAGTGGCTATTGATATCAAACCCGCCCAATATGCCTTTTTTAAGAAGTTCTTCATTAACAAGCGCCACAGGATTTTTGAGTTTTACTGCAAACTCCTTGAAAAACGGCTTGTCAAAAACAGGTTCTGCCACGCCTGATTCAATCAGCTTTTTATGAAGATAGTGGGCCTTTTTCATACTGTGAAGGGCGACATCTTTTAAGCCTTCTTTTCCCACTGTGTTCATGTATATTGCAGCCTTAAGTATCATGAGGCCTTGATTGGTACAAATGTTGGATGTGGCTTTTTCTCTTCTTATATGCTGCTCCCTTGCCTGCAAGGTTAATACGAATGCCCGCTTTCCATCTTCATCAAGGGACTGACCACATATACGGCCTGGCACCTTGCGCATAAGCTTTTTCGTCACAGCCATAAAACCAAAGTAAGGGCCACCTAGAGCCAGGTCGTTGCCTAGGGCTTGACCTTCTCCGATGACAATATCTGCCCCCAAATTCCCAGGCGGTTCAAGGACCGCTAGAGATATGGGATCGACCGATACCACAGTTAAACCTTTGCTTTCTTTCATGATTTCAGATGTCTTTTGAACATCTTCAATCACACCAAAGAAGTTTGGCGACTGGATGAGAACACCTGCAACTGATTTATCAGCAAGGTCTTTTAAGGCCTCGTAGTCTGTTTCGCCAGCTTTCATAGGCACTTCAACAAGTTCCATTCCCCGAAACTTGAAGTAGGTCTTAAGGACCTGCCTTGTTTCTGGATGCACCGTATTAGAAATGAGCATCTTGTCTCTTTTTTTTGCGGCACATGCCATAATGGCCGCTTCAGCTGCAGCATGTGATCCATCGTAAACTGAAGCATTGGACACATCCATACCTGTTAACTCACATATGAGTGACTGGTATTCAAATATATTTTGAAGGGTGCCCTGGCTGATCTCTGGCTGATAGGGTGTATAGGCTGTATAAAACTCCGACCGTCCTGCCAAGTGATTGACAATGGTTGGTATGAAGTGGTCATAGGCCCCAGCCCCCATAAAGCATGTTAAATGATCCAGGTTGGCGTTTTTTGCCGCCAGGGACTTTAAAAGTCTGTCCACTTCAAGTTCTGATTTTGAAGGGTCCAGATTCAAATCACGGTCTAGGCGAAACTTTTCTGGAATGTCTGTGAACAGGTCACCTATAGACTGTTTATCAATGGCCTTGAGCATGTCTTTCTTATCTTGTTCAGAGTTTGGAATATATCTATGCACTGCATCACCTCCTAATGACTCTAAGATGGTTCATATTTTATATGAATCATTCTTCTTTTATAAACTTTTCATAGGCTTCGGCATTCATCAGGTCTGCCAATTCGCCTTCATCTGAAATTTCAACCTTGATGAGCCATGCGTCAAATGCATCTTCATTAACTTTTTCCGGCGCGTCTTCCAGTTCATCGTTAATTTCAATGACACGTCCTGAAATAGGAATCAGAACATCAGATGCTGCCTTTACAGACTCGATAGCCCCCAGCGAATCACCCTTTTCAAACTCATCATCTTCGTCTGGCAACTCCACGTACACGATGTCACCAAGTTCGTGCTGGGCAAAATCACTAATGCCTATGTATCCAATACTGCCTTCCACACGCACCCATTCATGATCTTCTGAATAATACAGTCCACTTAATACTTTCATTGATTTGCCCTCCTATTTGTTTGTATTTATGCGCTTGTAAAACCTAACCCCTTGCCTCTATCCTCGTTTCTTAATCCATTGCGGAGTGGACAGGGATTTGTTTTTCTGCCTTCATTTTTTTTTGCCTTAGGTTTTTTTATACTTTTTCTTTATAAAACCGTTTACTGATCACAACCGCTTTTTTCAGTTTTCCCCTTATGTCAACATCGAACTCTGTTCCAAGTTTTGTGTACTCGATGTCAAGAAGGGCCAGGCCTATCACCTTTTTAAGTGTTGGCGACTTGTAGCCGGTTGTCACTTTGCCAATCACATCCCCATTATGGAGCGCGCTGTAGCCATGGCGTGGAACACCCTTGTCTATGAGCTCAAATCCAACAAGCTTAAGCTCTAAACCGTCTTCCTTTTGCTTTAAGAGTGCCTCTTTGCCAATAAAGTCATCTCCATCCATATGGACGAAGAACGCTAGTCCTGCTTCAAGAGGTGTGACGTCCTTGTCGATTTCATTTCCATATAAAGGCAGAGTGGCTTCAAATCGCAAGGTGTCTCTAGCGCCAAGTCCAGCGGGCTCAATACCTTCTATTTCTCCTGCTTTTAGAATTTCCAACCATATGCGTTCCACATATTCTGGGGCACAGTATATTTCAAAACCGTCCTCCCCTGTGTAGCCTGTTCTTGAAACCAGTGCATCCACGCCGTGAATGGAAACGCCTTCTTTAAATTCGAAAAAACCAATGGTGTTTAAATCGGTTTCTGTCAACATTTGAAGGACAGCTTGGGCTCTAGGCCCTTGAATAGCCAACTGCGCATACTCATCAGACCGATTTCTGGCATAAACATCAAATTTCGACGCCTGATCACGAATCCAGGCATCATCTTTTTCAATATTGCCTGCGTTGATCACAAGTAAAAAGGATGTGTCGGCTTTTCTGTATACAAGAAGGTCATCAACAATACCACCATTTTCATAGCACATCATACTGTAAAGAACCTGTCCCGGTTTTAAGGCCTTAACATCGCCCACCACCAAATAATTTACAAATTCCAGTGCTTGTGGACCGTCCACATCCACTTCACCCATATGAGACACATCAAAGAGTCCCACCTTGTTTCTTACAGCTTCATGCTCTACAACAAGACCCTTGTACTGAACAGGCATGTCCCATCCAGCAAAAGGGACCATCTTGCCACCAAGGGCAAGATGGGCATCATAAAGCGGTGTTCTTTTTAAGTCATCCATTATATTCCCCCTTTCAAGTCCATTTTCATTTTTTCTACCCCAATTCTTGTCCCAATCATCACTAGAATGTGTTTTCTATATAAATTTAACACCATTAGATTTTGGCCCATGTGAATATGAGCCTTAAAAAACATTGCATAAAAAAAATCCCAGGCCCTGTCTTTGCTTAGACAGGCTCCTGGGATTCTGGAATGACCTTTTCCTATAATATCTACCATTTCAAAGTATTATTTTTTTGTTAGACCCGACCAGACCACTTTTAGGTATCGTTTAATTTCTTCATCTGACCACTTGATCTGTCCTGAGTTTAAGGCTCTAACCATTGAAAACACCGTACCATTTAAATAAATAATAAGCATTTCTTCACTGATGTCGTCAATGAGGTCATGGTTTTTAAGCTGGGCAAAGAATTTCTTTGTGAAGGCATAAAATGACGCTTCCACCTCTTGACGAACAACTCTGTCTATAACAGGAGACAGGGCAAAAGTTTCGCAAAACTCTAGGGCATCAGGATTATTTTTAGAAAAGTCAACAAGTCGAAGAATGGTCTTGTTAAAAGCCTCCACTGGACTGTAACTTTCCATGTCACCAAAATCCATAGCCTTGACCATCTCAAGTTTGAAGTGTCTATAGAGCTCTGTAATGATTGCTTCTTTGCTAGAAAAATGATGGTAAATAGTCCCCACTGCCACGCCAGATTCTTTTGAAACCTTTGACATGGATGTGGCCTGGACCCCATTTTCCATTATAAGTTTTAAGGTTGCATCAAGCACCTTTTGCCTTTTATCGTTTTGAACACTCATATTCTCATTCCTATCATTTGCATCTATATGGATGGTTCCTTATTAAATTATATCATTTCAATCCATATATAACAGCATGCATAGAATTTTTTTTAATGTGACTATGACATATGTCTGTTTGTATGAAGACCATAGATGGATGATATCAAGACTATGATATCAAGACTATGAAATTAAGACTATGAAATTAAGACCATCAAATCAAGACAATAAAGCCAAGACGATAAAGCCAAGACGATAAATAGGCAAGTGCATCCCCAATAAGTCATGAATGATTTAGACAGGGCGCGTTTGACTCACGCCTTTTAGTCATTTAAGAATTTTCTAGCCACCCACACGAGGGCTGGATCATAAAAGGCTTCTAGTTCTTTAGACACTTGCTTGAGGTCTTTACGAATTTCAATATGCTGGGGACAGTGCCTTTCACATTTTCCACAGTCTATACACTGTGATGCCTTTGATGTTTTTTCTGACATGAGTCCAGCTGTTTGCATCATGTACATGCCCTTTGCATTTAAAAGACCGAAATAGGATTTGTTGTTAAGCTGTTCAAAGCAGGCTGGAATATTAACACCCGCTGGACAAGGCATGCAGTATGCACAGCCTGTACAGGGCACTTTCATGAGTTCTTCAAACTTATTTTTCACGCTCTCGATAAGGTTTACTTCTTCTTTTGAAAGGGACCCTGGCAAAGCCTTCTTGGCGATTTCAATATTTTCTTGTATGTGTTCATCCACATTCATGCCTGATAGAACACAGGTGACTTCCTTGTGGTTTAGAACCCAGCTTATGGCCCAATCTGCCGAGCTTCTGGTGCCAGCCTTGTCATAAATGGACTGGACTTTTTTAGGCAGTTTACCAACCAGCATACCGCCACGTAGGGGCTCCATTATAAAAACAGCTATGTTCTTTGATGCGGCGTATTCAAGTCCAGCCTTTCCTGCTTGATTGTTCTCGTCTAAGTAGCTGTACTGGATTTGACAGAAGGCCCAGTCGTAGGCGTCTATAATCTCATTGAAAGAATTCTTGTCTGCATGGTAGGAAAATCCCACGTTTTTTTATAAGCCCTTTGGTCTTGGCTTCTGTTAAGAAATCGAGGACACCCAACTTTACCATCCGGTCCCATTCAAATCTGTCTTGAATACCGTGAATAAGGTAGTAGTCAATGTAGTCTGTGCGAAGACTTGCTAGTTGCTCAGACAAGATTCGGTCCATGTCTTCCCTTGTTTTCACCCGCCAAGGAGGCAGTTTTGTTGCCAGTTTGACCTGGCTGCGCAAGTCGCCTTCAAAAACTTTGCCAAGAAATTTTTCGCTTTCCCCATTGTGGTATGGCAGTGCTGTGTCAAAGTAATTGACCCCATTTTCTAAAGCGTATTTGATTTGAGCTTCTGCTTTTTTCTCATCAATACGTCCTGCCCGAGTTGGCAGGCGCATACATCCGTAACCTATTGCCGATATTTTGTCCCCTGTTTTCGGAATTTCCCTGTACTGCATGATCATCCTCCTAGCCTTTGTTTGAATACCGCTTAGCAATTTTTTAAAACGTGCGCTATTTATATTTTCATTTTTGCTTTTTTTATTTCAGCCTTTCTTTTTTTTATTTCAGCCTTCTTGTAATCAGGTTTTCCGTTCTGGTTTGTATTCTGGTTTGTATTCTGTTTCTCATTCTGTCCTGTACTCTGATTTCTTATTTGATATGCATTTTGGTGGAATTTTGTTTTGTATGCTGGGTTTAACACCTGTCTTTTTAGACTGAACGTTCATTCGGTTTGTAATTTTATTTTACGCCTGGTCTTTTAATATGTCAAGGTCTCCCTTATTCATTTATTTTGGGAGCATTAAAATAAGCGCCTCTCTCTGTATTCTCTACAGGAAATTGGCGCTTATTATTTTGCTTACATCTATATCATGGATAGATATTTATTCTATTTTGCAATCCCTTATTATATAAAGAATCGCTTTGACAACTCTTCTAGGAAAACATCTGAATGCTTGGCCATTTCTTGACCTGCCCTTTCAGGATTTTTCTCTTTTATTGCTTTTGCAATGGCTTTGACGGATGCATCATACCACTGGGCATCTTCCATTTTGTACTCAATATGCTTGACAAATCGCATGGTTTTTATGTTCAGGTCTTCTAAATATTCAATCAAGTAGGGGTTGCCTGAAATGCGTCTTACTTCCTTACGAAACTTATAGTCAAATTCTATGTAAGCTTCATAGTCTTCTTGAGGGCTTAGATCACTAATCTCATCTGCCAGAATAAGTAGTTTATCTGCCTCCTCTTCACTTATGCGCTGTGCTGCCAGTTCACAGGCTAAGCTTTCCAGACGCTTTTTTACTTCATAGGCGTATTTCACATTGCGAAGATCAATCTGAGTGACGTATGTGCCAACACGTGGAACAAGTTCTACAAAACCCTTTTCCGAAAGTTTAAGTAGCGCCTCACGGATTGGTGTACGACTCACGCTGAACTCTTCAATGAGCTGTTTTTCACTGATTAAACGACCCGGTTCATAGTCTAAATTTATGATGCGATTTAAGATGATATCAAATATATTTTGATTGTCCTGAGGCATGCCTGTCTCCTTAGATAACAAAGTAATTTCGAATTATAGCCAGCGCTTACGCATACGTTCCCACTGGCGATCTCTGTTCTCTATTATCACATCAATGTCATCGTCTTTCAAGTGTTTGAATCGACCTTGACCCTTTAAATATGTTTTCACATCTGCAAAAGTCTCTGGGTTCTTATTGAGGGTAAAGTCTCCCCTTTCATATTCCGCCAAATACCAAAGGCCAGTGTCAACAGCTTGCTTGGCCACTTCAATGCTCGTGTGGGTTGGTGAACCCCATCCTGTTGGGCAAGAGGCATATATATGAATGTAGGATGTGCCTTCACACTCTTTTGCCTTTTGCATCTTATTCAGAAAATCCTGTGGGTAACCAATACTTGCTGTTGCAGCATAGTCAATGCCATGGGCTGCAACGATTTCAAACATATTTTTCTTATGGCGTATAGACCCTGGCAGGTTTTCTCCAGCAGGTGATGTTGTCGTTTTTGTACCATAAGGTGTTAATCCACTTTTTTGAATCCCTGTGTTCATATAGGCTTCATTGTCATAGCAAATATAAATAATTTTATCACCACGATCAATGGCCCCTGATAGAGCCTGGAAACCTATATCTGCCGTACCACCATCGCCAGCAAAACCAACAGCGTGGCAGTCTTCAATGCCTAGAGCTTCAGGCCAGCCGCCACTCCGGATAGCATGGCCCCTGTTGCAGGAAATGGTGCTATCATGGCGTTTGTGGCAAAGGCCATCTGCGGATAAATAAAGCTAACTGCCGACATGCAATTGGCTGGCAGAACAGAGTAGGCACGCTCTCCCAGCACCTTTAGTGCAAGGCGAACAGCCACACTGGCTCCACAGCCAGCACAGGCCTTATGGCCATAAAAGTACTCATTGTCTGTCATATTCCTTGCGGTTATTTTTTGGTTAGACATCGATTTCACACCCCATTCCTATGAACTGAACGCGCTTAGAGGTCTCTTTGTTTTCAAGAAGCTCCATAAACATTTGGCGAACATGGTCTTTTGAAACGTCACGACCACCAAAGCCTGCAACAAAATTAAATGTTTTGGTGTCTTTTCCATATTGGCAAGGGCCGAATTAACATTGGTGTACACTGTGCCTTCATAGCCAAAAGAAACATTTTTCTCCAAGACGCCCAGTACAGGTGTCTTCTTTGCAAGCTCTATGAGTTCTTTCTCTGGAAATGGGCGCATATACCTTATTTTAAGCATGCCCACCTTGTGGCCTTCCTGTCTCATCTCATCTATAACCGTTCGAACTGTTCCAGCTACAGATCCAAGTGTCACAATAGCCACTTCTGCGTCCTCTGTTTTGTATGCGTCTGTCATGCCTCCATAATAGCGTCCAAAAACATCTCCGTAATTTTTATCCACTTCTTCAATCACATCCACTGAGTTTAAAAGAGCCGCGTGCTGAACGTACTTAAACTCCATGTTGTCATCTGGTGTGGTTGAAAACACAAGCTTCTAGGGGTTTCTATATCCATTTTATTATCCGTTTCAAACTTTGGAAGATAGGCATCGACAGCTTCTTGGTCTGGAACAAAGACAGGTTCATAGGTATGTGTCAAAACAAAGCCATCCAGATTGACCATAAAAGGTGTCATCACGCGTTCATCTTCCGCAATCCGGTAGGCTTGAATGGTCATATCAAGTGCCTCCTGGGCATCTTCCACATAAACTTGAATCCAGCCTGAGTCAAGAAGACCAAGAGAATCTCTCTGATCACCATAAATACTCCAAGGCACTGCAACCGAACGGTTGGCATTCATCATAACAATAGGAAAACGACCACCGCTGGCATAATGAACACATTCAGCCATATGGAGAAGTCCCTGGGATGATGTGGCTGTAAAGGCACGTGCTCCCACAGAGCTGACCCCCATCGCTGCCGCCATCGCTGAATGTTCGGACTCAACATGAAGAAACTCAGCCTTTAGACTCTGGTCTTCCACAAAATCTGATAGCCTTTCCACCACAATGGTCTGGGGGGTAATGGGATAGGCCGATATAACATGGGGTCTTGACAGTCTGACCCCCAGGGCAACCGCTTCATTGCCAGAAACAAATACACGGGTCTGATTCATTAGACGTGACCTCCTTCTTTGACCATATCAATCGCCTTTGGCTTACATTCATGGGCACAGACACCGCACCCCTTACAAAAGTCGTAATCAATCTTTACCTTGTTGTTTTCCGTCTTTGATATGACACCATCAGGACAGACAAGATAACATCTTAAACAACCCACACAAGCGTCTGTATTCACCTCGGGCTTGAATGTCCGCCAGCCTGAGTTCATAGTCACAAGATGTCCGCCTTGAAAGGCAACCGTCTTGGGGTAATCACTTATTTTGGCCGGTTTTTTGTAGGCTTGTAGTTTCGGTTTCATTACAAGACCCCCTTCACAATTTTATATGCTTCATTGACAAGTGCTTTATTTTTTTTCAGCTATGCTTGATTTCATCTCTGATTCGACTGCGTTCAAAGCCGATTCAAGGTCCACGATGTCTGAAACAGCGATAAGGGCCCCCATCATGGCTGTGTTTGTTATGGGCCGTCCAATATGTTCTAGAGCCAAGGTCGTTGCATCAAGACCAACCACAATGTCTCCAAACATATCCCTGTACTTGTCCGCTTGGGTTGTGTTAATGATCATTTTTCCACCCTCGCGTAGTCCACGATTTGTGCTTTCGTCAATAAGTGTCTCATCAAGAACCACCACATAATCACAGGCCTGGACTTCACTTCTGTCTCTGATTTTTCATCTGAAATTCTTGTAAAACCAAGGACTGGTGCTCCCCGCCGTTCTGGTCCAAACGATGGAAATGCAAGGGCGTGTTTCCCTTCATGAATCACTGCAGCAGACCCCAGAAGTCTTGCAATTGTAAAGCTACCTTGACCGCCACGGCCATGCCATCTGACTTCTTTCATGTTTTCCCTCCTGTGTAATATCAAACTGATATATCAACGTTATATCAATTTTACTAAAGAAGGCATGCATTTTCAATTATATTCTGACAATTTCACCAAATTTGTAATTACCTCATAAAGACCTATTTCTTGTAATGAAAAACAAGCCCTTTCTCGGTGTCAATTCCTGATATTTGCATTTGAACGAAAAAACCTGTGGATTCATCCAGTGAAGATGAGATCACACAGGTCATATTCTTTGTCTATGTTTTCACACTATATATAAATAATTTACATGACAGGGTTTCATGCTCCGTGTTTGATGGACTTCGTGTTTGATCTATAGGCTCAAACACTCTCTTTCCTTAGCTGTTTCAGAAAGACCAGTCAAATTAATTCGCCACGATCCACTGTGCATCTTGGCTAGTCCAATACACATTCTAATAATTTCTTCTATAGAAACAGCCACATAAACAAGGGCCAGAGGCAGCTTTAAATAAAATCCAGCAATGACCCCCATGGGAATACCTATGCCCGTCAAGCAAAATAGTGCCATTTTGAGCATAAAAGCAGTTTCCCCACCACTTCGAATAATGCCGTCCCCAAGAACCATGTTAAGGACGCGGGGGGGTAAGAATAGAACAATCATCCATGCCAAGCCCCTTGCCATTTCGAGCACTTGGGAATCAAGGGCAAATAGATCAAGATAATAAGGCATTATCAGGGCAAATATGAGACATAAAATAAGCGCCCCTGCTGTGGTCACTTTAATAATAGCCCTTGCCAAGACTTGGGCTCTTTGTCCTTCTGCTCGGCCCAGGGCATGTCCAATAAGAACGGCCGCAGCCGTGCTCATACCAGAGAATAGACCAAAGGTGATGTTCTGAAGGGGCACCAAGACCGTCACCGCTGCCATCTCGACTGTTCCCATTTTCCCGTAGAGAATGGTATAAAAGGTTATGCTGGTTATAAAGACGAGTTCCCCTAAAATTAGGGGGCCCGTCACAGCTTTATAGTCTTTAAGCATTAAAGCGCTTGCCTTTGAAAAAATCTGAACTGGGGCCATTTCAAGGGTTCTCTTCATATGAAAATATCCGGCAAATAATATGAGGGCTTCGGTCAATCTGGCTATAAGAGTGGCCAAGGCTGCCCCCTTTAGTCCCCAGCCGACAAAGGAACCCAGACCATAAATAAAGACATAGTTTAAGCCTGTATTGACAATGACAGCAACCACGCCTGCCACAAAGGGAAGTTTTACATTTTTACAGGCTTTAAGGGCAGAACTCTTTATAAGTATGACCATGAGGGGTAAAAATGTGAGGCTTATAATCTTCAAATATTCTGTGCCAGCTGCAATAACTTCAGGGTCATTCGTGAAAAATTGAAGAATAAATCCAGGTGCAAGTCCAGCAAAGAACATGATGGGAAGTGTAATCAACAAGCCATATTGATAAGACACCTTGACCGCATCTGATATGCGGTTATACTGTCCGTTCCCGAAGTACTGTGCAACAAATATGCCTGTTCCGCCAGACACACCCAGAAGCAAAAAGAGTAAAATTGTAAAGGGATGGGTCGCCAATCCTGCAGCTGCAATAACAGTGCCACCTAGCCTTGAAACCATCATTTGATCTATCACACCTAGGGATGTTTGGATTAGACTTTGAAGCGCCACAGGCAGAGCCACTGCAATTATAGATTTATAGTTCACCGATTCTTTCATGATATTCTCCTCATTCAAAACATCGTGCATTTTATATGTTAAGAGTACCTAATTTATGCGGTATATGATACAGTATTCTTGACAAGAATTTGTACAATATTGACTTTGTTAGAAGTTAAGGAGATAATCATGTTCCCTCTTTATGAAAACTTGACCTACAATCGGTCTGATCTTCCACTCATACTCTATAAATTCGTTACTTCAAATGAGTCAGACCAGCGTATACACATGATCAATTACACAAGCACTGAAAATAGAGAGTCTGTCACAACACCATGCTATAACTACACCCACTGGCATTCCAGTTATGAAATTTTACTGATTTTGTCTGATGAAACAGAGCTCTATCTCAATGGCGACCTCCTCAGGCCTAAATGTGGCGATATTATCCTTATAGATGCCTTTGACATCCATACTGTCGGCACAAAACACAACCACTATGTGGTTCTTATTGACCCTGCACGCCTGCATACATCTACAGACTGTTTTCCACTTCATACTCAAAATAAATATCTTGAAAAGGATGGACCTTATGAAAAAATTCGCCAAGATATTGAACAGCACATTGTAAGAATGAGTGAAAAGCTGCTTGATGAGCCGCAGCCAAGCACCCTGGGTGTCCTCGGTGATATATATAACATGCTTGCTAAGATTGCAGATTACAAACGCATGATAGAACCCCAAAGCAACAAAAAAACACCCCACCACAGCGCGTCAACAAGGGGGATGCAAAAAATAAAAACGCCTCCACGCAAAAGGAGACGCTAAAGAAAATATTCAACTTCATTGAGCAAAATTACAGGGACAATATTGCCCTCTCTGATATAGCCTCTGTTGCAGGCTTTAATCAAAGCTACTTTTGCAGGTTTTTTAAAGGCGCTACAGGAAGAACTCTTGTGGAATACTTAAATGAATACAGGTGTCATATTGCACGAAGACGTCTTGAAAACGCCTCTGAGTCCATCACAGAAATTGCCCTTGAATGTGGATTTTCCAGCGTAAGCTATTTCAGCAGAACATTCAAATCCTATTTTGGTGTCAGTCCGAGTGCATACAGAAAACAGCTTTATCCCTTAACGTATGGGTCATAGTCCTTTACCTTGACCTTGCCCTGTACCAGGACATCTTCATCAACAATATAGCACCTTGCAATTTTGTCGTGCCATGCCTGATGGTTGCTGTCAATGAAAATCCATATATAACCCAGGTTTAGGCCTGCAAAGGATACAAACTTTCCAATGGTTTGTCTGTAGGCAACTTTCCAAAACCCTAGCTTTTCCCATGTGATCGTGTCAACGATGCGCATATGAAGCAGGGCCTTGCCTAGGGTTGTGCTCCGGGTCCAAAAATACATTTTAATGACAATGTAACTTATATATATTCCGAGTACGGCAAAGGGCAGATTCTCACCAAGAGGTTCTGATAAGGACAAAGGTAGGATAATTAATATCAAAATGTTTAAAAAACTCTCAATCAGAAATGCGCCAAGACGCCTTATCGGAGATGAAATGCGATATTGCATAATAGCCCTCCAAGTCGTTTTAACACATCCTATCATATCATACTTATGTCCTTATTATGTGGTGCTTAAGAAAGTTGTTAATACTTATTTTCGACATTTTTCGATTCTGTCACAAACACAGACACCGGCATGCTTTTTGTTCAAGTATGAGATCTGATGTCTTGCAAGTAAGACCTTTTCCCTAATTTTTCTTGCATAGAAATAGGGATGTTTTTCAACATCCCCAGTGTCTTTTTATCTGGTCTTTGCTGTTCTTGAATTGTTCTCTTCCAGTTTATAGCCATAACATGCACTCACTGGCACCACAAACATAAATCCAATGCCGTTTTCATAGATGTTTGTGATTTTTTCCTGAAGGGTTTTAATGACAAGATCAAGTTTTTGATCATCACGAATGACACTTATAATGAGTTTATTATAAGGCTTATTGCCTTCTAGCAACCTTCTCATACTTGTAAACATGCTGATATCCACTTCGTTGTCCACCAGAACCTTGCCCATGCCCCGACTGTCAATCGTTGTGGCACCAACTCCGCACTGGTACATGATTTCGTGTACTTCTTCAAGTAGATACACATCATTGAGTATCAGAAAAAGTGCATTCATATCTTGTCCCCCTTCTTATTTTGAACAAACCGTATTATAAGTCCATCCACTAAGACTGTCCATTTAAATAGCATAGCATTCCATTTTAATATGTTTCATATACTATACCCATTGAGCCTAGAGAAATATCAAGGTAATATTTCAAAAGCATGGCATATTATCCTTCTACCTGTTCAGGTTCTCCATATGGAAGTAATACCTGCACTGTTGTGCCCTGGTCCACTTCACTTGTTATGCGTAACTCTCCACCATGAAGTCTAACAATCTCATCGGAAATGGCCAGTCCAAGGCCACTTCCTGATCTTTTTGAGGATCCCTTGTAGAATTTTTTTTGTGACATTTTCTAAATCTTCTTCAGAAATTCCCGAGCCTTCATCAATAATATCAAGAACAATCCAATCTGAAACCGTTAGGTTAATCTGTATGACACCGCCCTGAGGAGAAAACTTAACGGCATTGTCGACAATATTAATAATAACTTGACGTATTCTATTGGTGTCCCCAATAACGGGAGCTCTGCCATCTGGCTGGGAGACAAAGAGATCAACGCCATGCTTGTCTGCTTTTGCCTTGTATATTTCAACAATGTCTGACAGTTCCGTTCTAAGGTCAAAAAGTTCAGAATGAAGGGTCATACGACCACTTTCAATCCTTGAAAAATCGAGAAGCTCTTCAACCATGTCAGAAAGTCTACCCGTTTCTCGCATAATCACCTGAAGACCCTTTTCCACTTCATCACGGTCGGATAAATCACCTGTTAATATGGTCTCAGCCCAACCTGCAACCGCAGTTAAGGGGGTTCTTATTTCATGGGATATTGATGATATAAAGTCATTCTTCAATCGTTCTGTCTTTTGAATTTCATCGGCCATGGAGTTCAAGGTCTGAGCTAAGACTCCCAGTTCATCCTTATAAATTACTGGGACCTTTTCATCAAAGTTTCCTTCTGCCATTTTTCTTGAAGCAATGGTGATTTCATTGATTGGGGTTAAAATAGACCGACTGAATGTCAAACTGAGTATAAGCAGTATAACAATGATGCCAGCGAGTATAACCGCTGAGTACATGAGATACCGGTATAAGAGCATGTCGATTTCCTGCATGGATGAAACATAGCGAAGAATACCAATTATATTCCCATGGTCATCTTTTAAGGGGGTGCTCACACCCATGACCCGCTCTTCCGTTAAGGCATTCTTTCCCACCCAGTAACCTTGCTTGCCGGTAAGGGCGTCATGATAGTCCCCACTGTCTATTTTCGTGTTGGCCGTGAAGCCTGTTGACGAATTTTGAACAGATCCATCAGGCTTTAGTATTTGAAGTTCTGCAACATCCTTGTCTTGATAATCTCGAAGTATAAGTTGTCCAATTTCATCCAGGCTGAGCTTTTGAGTCTCTGTGTACTTTGTATAAAAGCCAGCAGACACATTCATGCGATTGTAAAGACTCTCATATGCCAAATTGTAATAGAATCTTTGAATCGTAAAGAGGAATGTTCCCAGTACAGCCAGGGCGATGAATAGTATGATTAGGATATAGTTCCTAACCCACCGCTTTTTAATTCCGGTCATACTTAGTCTTCCTTTCGCCACCTGTAGCCGTAGCCCCAAACAGTCAGTATATATTCTGGATTTGAAGGATCATCTTCAAGCTTTTGACGCAGACGTCTGATGTTGACATCCACTATTTTAAAGCTACCAAAGAAATTTTCTCCCCATACATTGTCAAGGATAAACTCTCGACTCAGAGATTTGCCTGCATTCTTAACCAGAAGGCTCACAATGGCAAACTCAAGCTGGGTCAAATCAATCTCTTCATCGTTTTTGAAAACTTGACGGGCTTCAAAATCTATTTTGTAAGGTCCGCCTTCGAAGGTTTCTGACTTATCATCTTTAAGCAGGTTCACCCTGCGAAGCAGAGAATCTACCCTTGCCACAAGTTCTTTAGGACTGAATGGCTTTGTCATGTAGTCATCTGCACCACTCATTAAACCTGTAAGTTTATCTTGTTCCTGCGATTTGGCTGTTAACATAATAATTCCAACATACTTATTTTTTGTTCTCATGCGTTCACACACTTCATAACCTGTGATGCCAGGCAGCATGACGTCAAGAACAGCCACATCAATATCATTTTCTTCGAAAATTTCCAGTGCTTTTTCACCTGTTTCAGCTTCAAAAACCTTGTGTCCTGCACGTTTAACATTAATAACCACAAAATCTCGTATTTCTATTTGATCTTCTAAAATCAGTATATTTGCCATATATATCACCTCTAGATTATTATTTTACCAGTCTAAAACCGGATTTCACTTCTTCAAATGTCACTCCAATGCGGGCCAGTTCTTCATTTTCAGATAAATCGTGAACCCTTGCATAATATACCCGGTCTAGGGTTCTTGCCAATTCAGAATATCCATCGGACGTGTATGATAAAACACCACTTTCCACCTTAATTCTGTCTGCCACAACAAATTCCACCACAGGCGTTTGGTCTTTAGAGTAAGAGTCCACATGATAGAGCGTTACATGGTTAAGCTGGTCTCTTGCAATACCAACTGTTATGTTTTGCTTCCATCTGAATGGAAAATGAAACTCAAAGCCCAGCCTTCCATTGGCATAACTCTCAGAGTTAAATATGAGGCCAGAATTACCATCCCACTTATACCAAGTTGTGATCCACTCTGTTTCTGCCATGGAACTGCCCTCATAGCCAAGAGGTGATCTTAGAAGTGGAATCTCAATAATGCCATCTCCATCCACATCGGTTGAATCCGCAGGATAAGCCTTGTAGGTCTTGTTTACCAGTCTCCACTTTGAATCGTAGAAGACATTTTCAAGCTGTCCATCCTTGTATACCAGAAGGTCTGTAAAGGCTGAATGGGCCCTGATGAAGCGTCTGCAAAAAGTCCCAGCTGGTCTTTTGCCGCCATGCCCATAACCGTGTTGTAGTATCCGTTTATAAAGCCTTCCATCTGGACTTCATCCAGGTAGGTAAAGTCTGAATCATAGATTGTCGCCATTGATATACCTTCTGTGCGGTTTAGGTCTATGATGATGAGCTCAAGTTGCCCATCCCCGGTCATATCTCCAATGGCAAACTCTGTGTAAGATGTATCAAAGGCCACTTCTATAGATCCACCGCTGTATCTATAAATTGTCAGACCTTTTTTCGTTGTGTTGCCGCCCTGCCATCCAACCAAGATTTCCAAGATGCCATCCTTATTGATGTCACTGTATTCCACTCGGCTGATATCAAAACCTATGCCCTTGATGCCTTCATCAATAATCCAGCCAGTTTCTGTCTTAGACAGGACTGTGACACGAAGGGGTTCTGCATCTCTTTCCAGTTTATGAAAGACAAGAACTTCATCCACACCGTCACCGTCTAGGTCCACGAACTGTGTTGAATTGGTGTGGTCACCCTTTATTGGATTTATGTATTCGAGCTCGGTCTCATACTTTTCTTCAAGCACTTGCTTGATTTCCTCAAGCTTGACAGGAAGTTTTGGGGGTTTAAGAAGCCCCTGGACAGATGTGTTTGTCCCGATACAACCTGTGCTGAAAACAGCCAAAAGAATGAGAAGCCCCATAAGTTTTACTCTTTTCACTTTCGGCCTCCATTAATTTTTTTACTTTTCACATTTCACTTTCCTTATTGTACTAGTTCTATAATATGGTTTTACACTGGTGAAAGGGTAACATTTCAGTTAGAATCCTACTCCAAGATACAGTATTAGCCACTTAATATCAATTCGTGACAATCCAATAAAACCCTTTTCAATCCCTGTAAATAT
>LQAJ01000111.1_pt1 | contig 50698 bp, 55 predicted proteins | sample 1535811 | NCBI WGS metagenome assembly LQAJ01 (sample SAMN04331587, study PRJNA305678) | bioreactor metagenome | isolation source: bioreactor_6 inoculated with Wadden Sea sediment 2nd replicate of a... | place: Germany: Wadden Sea, Janssand Flat
CTCAGGTCAATTTGCACAATTCCAGACTCAATTTATCCCAGCCTTGGGTCGCACATGGTCCATATACTCAAATTTTGATATAAGTCGCCTGATGTTCTCATCGGTATAAGTGGACTCTATGCCCTTAATAGGTTCGCAGAATTTCAAGTTCTTGACTCGTTAGGAAATTTCTGTCCATCTTAAATGTATCAAGCAGTTCATACCCCCCTTGTCTTCCCTGCCAAGCAAAAACAGGAAAGCCTGCTGCACTGAGGGCATCCACATCTCTTTGGATTGTTCGAACTGACACTTCAAAATGTCTTGCAAGTTCTTTGGCTGTGGCCCTTTTCCGATTCAGCAAATACATAACAATGGCCAAAAGTCTTTCCAGTCTCATGGGGTCACCTTCTTTTTCATAAAACAGACCTTATGGGGCAAGTTCTTAAATGACTTTATTTTCTGGATGGTGTATCCATTTCTCTCATAGAAGGCAATCAGGGCCTGATCTTCAGCAATACAGCCCAGTTTCAAGATATAAGGCCCTGTCGCCTTTTTCCGATTGACCTTCTTAATATGCTTCTCGACATATTGGACAAGTCCTGCACCAATTTTGTGCCCTTGAAATTCTGGAAGGACAGCCAACCGTGAGACTGTCCATTCCTCTGCTTTGGCCTGCTTTATTCCAATGGTCGCTATAACCGCCTTGTGACCATCAATCTGGCCGTGTATGCAAAACAAAATAAGCCCTTTATGCATTTCCGACTTCAATTTTCCAAAGTCAAGAAACGCCCCATTGTTTGGGGCGTTCTCTTGGCTTAATTTATAGCGTCTTGCCACTGGGGCAAAGGCCATTTTTATAGGTTTTACACAGGCTTTTATATCCTCGTCCGTCTTAACTTCAACCACTTCAAAAGACAACATTCTGCCAGATCACCTTCTTGTTCTTTTAACGAAAATTAGTAAAACAACTGTTCTCGTTCAGTTTATCATATCAAAAGCAGGTCCTCCATCTGATAAACTTGTAATTTATGGCTTGAGACACCTCCAGCCATCAGGTCTTTCGTACTGAATCTATTCTATTTAATCATTTCATTTAATCTGTTTTATTTATTCTGTTTTAGTGAAGCATTTATATACACTCTATCTTTCAAGCACCAAAGGGGCTAAAACCTTAGTAACTGTCTAGAACTTCAAATGGATTCTTCTTGTCAGGTCCGTAAGACGGGTCCAAATACAAGTCAATAATGCTTCCCTCTGTGTCGTAGATTACATTTACATCTGTGCTCGCTGTCAGACCCACTTCACTAACAATGGTGTATGTGTTCAAGCTCAGTTTTGACTCGTTTTTTACATACTTGTAAACAGGCACATAAACATCCAGCTTTTCATTGAGCTTATAAAGAGGTTGTCCTATAAAGGCCTCCTTTAAAGAGGATTCAAAGTCTGATGCTGTTTCCGCACTAAATTCTAGGCTCTCTGCCGATGGTTGATTTTCAAGCATGCCTCCATAATTGTAAAACACATAATCATGATCAACTCTATCCGTGTTTATCGAACCCGCAAACTCATCAAGTTTTGCTCCAACAACTGTGCCTTCTTCTTCATACACATATAAGGCTGTTGCATCTTCTGCACTGCCTGTGTAAACAAGTATATTCCTTTCAGACTTGAAGTCCCCATCTACTTTTTTCATGAAACCAATTCGGGTCGGCTGACTCTCCCTATAGGACTCAAAGTCCGTGTCAAAGCCCGTCATTTCAGCCAAGTCTTCATCACTTAACTGTTCTAGGGTTGTCACATCTTTTTCTTGGTCCTGGTCTTGTGATCCATCTTCAGTTACTGGTGTGTCTCCATCTGGTGAAGGGGCCTTGTCTGTCTGACTGCCACATCCACCAAGGGCAATCATGGCCACTGCTACAGTTGTAATTATAAATCCTTTAAATAATCTATTCATTTTGACTCTCCTTAATCTATCCATGTCTTTCTTCATGAACGAGTCTAACATAAGATTATTACACCTTCGTCTCAAAACGGTAATAATTCGGTTTCAATTAGATGACAGTGTCTGACAAAAGGCTTCAAACCAGTCCGATTCTATATATGGTCTATGGTCTAAACCATACATCCAAGATACGAAGGCCTCTGCCAAGACTTCTTCAGGATGGTGCCCCATAAAACCATAAGCCCAAAACGGTTTTTAAAGTCTTTTACCGCCTCGACCTCTTGTATAACGCCTTGTCTCTGATTTGGATGAAGGGTATATAACTTAAAGGCAATGCGATCGGATATATCTTGGGCCTGAAAGTCAGAATGCCCCTCCCTTAGAAAAATAATCGGAATCGTCCAATTTACATTCTCCCTATCCTTGTCAACAAGGGCCCATGTGGTATCCAGAGCATCTGGATTAACAAGTATTCTCTTAGAAATCTCATGGGCTTTCCAGTCTATTTGAACTTTTTCATAGCCTAGAAGTTCATAGAGTCTCTTTCGTAGGGGCTCATTAAATCGACTCAGCACATGAAAAACCTCATGAGCCAGGAGTTTTTCCAGGGCTAAATCATCATATGTTTCAAGTTTATTCACGGGAAGAATTATGGAATTTTCTCTTGTGTAAGCACTTCTCCATTCATCCAGACCCGTTGTTTTAATGATGAATATACTTTTGAGTGTATCTGCAACTATGGCACTCTTTAATTTATCCAGCTTGTGGTTTAAGGCCCCTATGATTTTACAAAGCCTTTCTTCTTCCTCAGCCTCCCAGGGAAGAACCTGCTTGGCCAAGAAGGTTCGAAATCTGTCTATATCCTTCGCCTTACCATCCGTTTTGACCTTATACTCCCAGTTTTTCAAGGCCATCAAATAACCATCTTCACTCGTAAGTGTCAAAATCCCTTGTCGGTGTGTTGCCAACGCAATTTTCATAGGAACCTCCAATGAACTGTCCATATAGATAAGCCTCAATTATTAACATTATACGCCTCTTGGCACAGAAATGAACCTAAATTCCCATGGGAAAATGCTTGATTTCTTACCGTTAGGGTAAATATTATATAGGAGATGCGAGGAGGTGATTTTATGAATAAAAAAGTTCTTCTCGACGAAATCATTAACCTTAAAGAAAGACGGGCTGTCCTTGAAGCCGAATGTGGCACAACAAGACACAATATGAACTGTTTTTCTCGAAAAGAGTTACATCAAATGGATGAAGACACACAAAAAATGAATGCCTGCATAGCGCTCGATATTGTCAACTCAATGATTGACAAAGACGAATCCCTATTCAGGCAAGAATAATATTACTTATAATGAGCCCACCCTATCCAATCCAGGGGGGCTTTTTTTTGTTCCTGTTTCATAGATCTCTGCTTGCTTGGTCATAGCCCTTAATCATTTCTACCGATTAAGTCTCTTCGTCCAAATCCTCTGGAAGCTCAGCGACGTATTGGCGGTTGCCAGACTTCATTGTTTCCCAGTCATGTTCAACATTTTTTCTCATTTTTGCAAGAAGGGTCAAGACCATCATCCGCTCATCATCTGAGAAATTTCTCAGGGCGCTTTCCGCAGCCTTGTCTTCTACATTTCTCAGCACATCATATGCTTGTCGAGCCCGTGGCGTTGGGAAGAGTTTGTATGACCTTTTATCTTTTTCAGAACGTTCCTTTCGCATATACCCTTGCTTAATCAGCTTGCCCACTGCTTTTGCTGTCGTGCTCCTGTCAACTTTGAGCATATTTGAAAGCGTCTCTTGATTGATACCCGGATATTCACACACGCGAACCACATATAGAAACTGACCTTTTTCCAGGCTAAAGCGTCTATATTCAGCATCCGCTATTGTGTTGACACATCTTGCTATCATTCCAACTTCTCTTAAAACTCTAAAATCCATTTGTCCTCCCCGATAAACATACCCTTGAACTTTCAAGTACATTCTATCAGTTTGAGTCTGGAAATGAAATAAATTTTTATAGATTGTCGTCTTTTACCTTGATCCCTTCTACCACACCCTCTTCATCATAGTTCTTTAGAATGTGGTCTCCTTCTTCAAGACCAGCTAAGACTTCAATATACCTTGTGGACTCGTAGCCTGTTCCTATGGCCTGTAGACCGACTTTACCATCTCGTATCACCCAGACACCATCGCCTGAATCTATCGGAAAAACTGAAGACTTCGGAATGACTAGGGCATTTTTCACCTTATAGGCAATAAACCTCACATCCACATCTGATCCCGCTATAAGGTCAACTGGACTTTCATCACTTGGAACGAGGGTCACCAAAACCCGTCTTTCTTTAAACCCAGAGCTGATATTGTTTCTTGGGCCACAGGATCAATGCCTGTGATTGTCCCTTGGATAACTTTCTCAATACCCTTTCTTGTCTGAATGATCTCTGCCGATTGACCTTTTTTAAGATCAACAACATCTTCTGCCAAAACCATAGATTCAATTTTCAGAGCCTTATCATTGATTATTTTCGCCACAGGCGTCATGGCCATAATGGCTTGTCCCGCTTTCACATCTAACCCTGTGACCACACCATCTGTTTTGGCCCGAAGGACACTCTTGTCAATCTGGTCTTTAATCAGTTCCAGTTCCGCTTGCAACTGAATAAGCTGTCCATCATAGAAGGTTTGACGCCCCTGTCCCACTTCATTTTGAGCTTGTAGCCCTTGCAATCGTGACACTTCCATTTGGTACTGGTCCTGACCAGCCTCATAGGTTTGCTTTGCATTCTCATAGGCCTGTAAGCTGATGGCCCCTGACTCATAAAGAGCCTTTGACCTTTGAAAGTCCGCTTGCAACTGGTCTTTATTTGACTCAGCAATACTAAGAACATGTTTTTGAGCCTGGATATCTGGGGCTTTGACCCTTTCTTTTTCTGAGGCCTCCTGTCCCTTCAAGCTGACAATTTGACCTTCAACAGCTTCTTTTTTGATTTCAAGCTGCTTTGTATCAAGGGCTAGAATAATATCACCCACCAAAACGTCATCACCATTTTCAACGTGAACATCCGCCACAATGCCCCCAACTTCTGCCACAAGAGGGCGTTCATCTTCAGCAAAGACAATCCCATCCTCGCGAAAGGAATCTGTAAAATCCTGCCCTTCCACCTGAATCGTTTCAACAGCAATGGCTTTGTTTAAACTAAATCCAACAACCAATAATCCTATTATAATAAGGGCAACCATTCCTAATATCTTCTTTTTATTCATCTTCATCGCCTCGCTATTCTTTTATACTCAATGACTCAACAAGCTTGATCTTTTCCACTTTCTTTCCCAGTCTCCACTGTGCAAGTATTATAGATGCCAGTGTCAGCACTGCGGCCGTAAGAAAGGATAAAAGTGAAACCTTTGTCGGCATGGTATAGACATCATTTGCCATCATGGAAGACATGCCTTCTACCATTAGTTTTAAGACTGGCATACCTAAAAGGAAGGCCAAAACTGCTGTATACCATTGTTCCAGGTATAAAACCCGCTTCACTTCCTTATAACTCAGCCCGATAACAAGCATGGATGCAAGCTCTCGTTTTCTTTCCGAGAGGGCAATCATGGAAGATGCATAGACAATTGAAAATCCACATAGGACACCAATAACAACAAACATGCCCAGCATTGAACCCATCATTTCCATCATTTCAGAATACTTGTCCATTAACTCTTGGGACCCATTCACGCCAAAGACCATACTGGATTCATTATAGCGGTCCCGAACTTCATGCACCCCTTCAAGGTCTGTCTTACCAATGACAGATGTGGCAAACTGGGGCTGGTCAAGCAGGTGACTCAGTGTGCCTTGATCCATGTACGCATTCAATCCCAGGTACTGAGGAATAATTTTCATAACTTTGACGGACGCGGTGTCCTTTGGACGACGGGCATAGGGACTCTTAAGCAATATATCCTGACCAACACTTACATGAAGTTTGTCTGCAAGCTGTTGAGACAAAATAACACCGTCTTTTGACAAGGTCTGTTGACGCCCCGCCTTGTCATAGAGTTTATAAAGCCTGCTGTCCTCTTGTATGCCAAGAAGGCTCACTTCTTTTTTGTAGCCTGTGTGATAGAAAACAGCCGGCACCTCCATAAGAGGTTCTGCATATTCCACCTTGGCCGTCTGCATGATCTCAGCCACGGCCTCTTGCTGTTTTACTGGTCTTTCCAGGTCAACTTTCATGTCATAAACCATAACTGTTTCAAACTGGTCGTAGATCATAATATCCATATTTTCCTTTAAGGCATATGGGAGCCCCAAAATGGCGTAGGTTAGGACAATGCCTATGAACACAAAACCTGTACGCCCTTTGTTTCTAAACATATTTCGAATGGCTATGCGACTGATCATGGTCAGTCTCTTCCATAAAAAATGCATCTGTTCTATGACACCTTCCTTGGCTGAGGCTGGGGCTGGAGGTCGCATGGCTTCAGCTGGCTCTATTTCCAGTATCTTTCTAACCCCTTGGTAGCCCGCAAACATGGAAAAGGCCACCGCCAAAATAAGGCTCAAAAGCCCATATTTCAAGGAGAAGTCCGGCATTATAAGAGGCATATTGAACATGGTTTGGTACATTTTGGTGAAGGGAATGACAAGGACATTTCCAAGTATGGACCCTATCACACCCGCTAGACCACCGATCACAAGGGCATATCCTATATAGTGGAATAGTATCTGGAAATCCGTCAGGCCAAAGGCCTTAAAAACCCCAATTTGTCCCCGTTGTTTCTCCACCAGTCGCTTAAGCATAATCACCATAATCATTGCGGCCACACCCATAAAGACCACAGGCATGGCTAGGGCCATTCCCTTCATGCCGTCAATCTCTGACTTTAGAAGCAAGTTGCTTTTTTGGTCCTTCCTAGCCCGAATATCTAAAAGGCCATAAGACTCTATTTTTTCTCTTAAAGCATGCTCAGCATCTTTGTATGTGTAATTTTTCTCAACCATAAAGCTGATGTCGTTGACAGACTGACCTGCCCTAAGAATAGATTTCATGGTGTCGTAAGGGACGAATGCAACACCAAATTTTTCAGGATCTGGGTATAGGTCTTGGTCAGTTCGAAGGGCATAAATATATTCCGGTGAACGCCCACTTCCTGAAACGCTTAAATCGACCACTTGGCCCTGAACCGCTAGAGAAATCTTATCGCCTTGATGCCTTTGGGTTGCATTATAATATTTGCTGTCGAGAATCATTTCATTCTGACCACGCCCAGGCAGCTGCCCCGACTGGAGCTGGAACTGATTGAGATCATCCTGAGCGCTTGGCTTGAAACTGATGAGCCGTAAATAGGCATTTGAACTGTCTCCACCCTCTATAATGCGAACATCTTTTACAAGACGCCCTTGGACTTTTCTTATTTCATCTAAACCTTCTATGGCTTTAAGTTCTGATATTGGCATGCCTTTCACACTGGCAAAGCCATCAGCAAAGTTCATATTGTCATAATAGATCTCCCTTGACTGACTAAAGTTGTCATAGCCAATGGAAAATAGGTTAAATGTCATGAGCCCTATAACCATAATGGTCACACAGGCCATATATGTGCCCTTTTGATTCCAAATATCTCGCATCATCTTTCTAAATAACATTTGTCCACCTGCTCTCAAACATTGCTTTCTATATGTGTCAATCTGCCATCACTAATATGAAAGACCCTGTCTGCAATTTCTGATATGTCCTTGTCATGGGTAATGACGATCACTGTTTTATTATGGGTTTTGTTGATGTCTTTCAAAAGGGCCATGACATTGTCACTTGACTGGGAATCCAAAGCCCCGGTCGGTTCATCACACAAGAGAATATCTGGATTCTTGGCGATTGCCCTTGCCATAGCCACACGTTGCTGTTGACCACCAGAAAGTTGAGATGGAAAATGCTCCATTCTATCTGACAAGCCGACTTCTGATAATGTCTTTGCCACATCAAGCCCACGTTTTGAGATTTGGGCAGCCAAGGCAACATTTTCATAGGCGTTTTAGGCTGGGAATCAGATTATAAAACTGAAACACAAAGCCCACCACATTGCGTCTATAGAGGCTAACCCCATCTTGTCCAAGGTATGAACAGGTTCTTTTCTAAAAAACAATTCCCCGCCATCAAGACCATCCATGCCCCCTATCATGTTAAGTAGGGTGCTTTTTCCGGACCCACTCGGTCCCAGAATAACAATGAACTCCCCTTCATAGATTTCAAAGTCCACACCATCAAGGGCTTTGACTGTAACCTCGCCCATTTTGAAGTGTTTGACTAAACCTTTTGCACGGAGTAGAATCTTATCTTCCATATATTTCGCCTCCCAGTAAATCTTCATGCCTTCACCACGCCAGCATACCTACCGTCGGTATGTATCGGCCCTAAAAAAAAGACCTACGGTCGGTATGTGATTTGCCTATAAACAGAGCGCCGGGCGCCCTGAATATTTTTGCTATGCTTTTATTTGTGTCCAGAAACTTTCAAATATTTCTTGCCCCAGTTTCACAATATCAAAATCTTCTGCAATCCCACCCAGAAGTGTTGCCCCTTCAAAGGAAGTGACCATCTGAACGGCCAAGCCTCTAGGGTTTAAGTCTTTTCTGATTTCACCTGAGTCTTGGGCCCTGATAAAAATATCTTCTATTTTATCAATAGAATCCATATACAAGCCACTCAATAAGGACTTGATTTCAGGTGACTTCTTCACAGACGTCAACATGAGATACATAAACTGCAAGAGGTTTTCTGTTGCTTCTTCTCCTGTCAATACACCAGCATATGCACCCATCATTTTTTCGATGTTAAACCAAGAAGCGATGACTTCTTTAGCACTGATGTTCTTTTCAAGGAGGCTATCCATCTCGGACATAATCATCTGGAAAGTGAACTTTATGCCCTCTGCAAGAAGATGGTCCTTGCTTTCAAAATAGTGATAAATTCCACCTTTTGTCACACCAGATGCATCTGCGATCTCTTTCAAGGTGACCTTTCCATACTCTTTCGTAAAGAACATATCCATTGCCACTGCAAGGATTCTGTCTTTTGTTTCTAAGTTTTCAAAGTCTGTACCAAACAATTTTTCACCACCTACCTACCGTCGGTATGTTTGTTTTTATACTACGCCTAATCTTACCACCTGTCAAGCAATTTGAACATAAAAATGGGGATGTCTTTAAAAAACATCCCCACTGCAATGATCATTTATTGATTAAAACTATTGAATACTGATCACTTAGTCGTTTAAGAACATCTTCTAACGCTTCTATAAATCGAAGCGTTTGTTCTCTTGTGCCCGTACTGATACGGTTCCATTCTTCCAGCCCCAAAGGAAACCTGGACGAATTATTACACCACGTTTGAGCAGTTCTTCATTAACCACCCGCGATGAAATATCTGTTCTCATAAAGATGAAATTGGCATTTGACGGAATATAGTCTAGGTTATTTCTTTCAAAACACTCAATCATCAGGTTCAAAGAATCATAGTTGAGTTCCACTGTGTCTTCAATATGGCTTGTGTCCTGGAGGGCTGCCAGACCTGCAACTTGTGCTAGGCGACTGGAATTGAAAACCCCTTTAACCTTGGACATTTCCCCAATGATTTTTTCTGATGAAATGGCATAACCAATTCTAACACCTGCAATGCCGGCAACCTTTGAGAAGGTTCTAAGAATCACCGTGTTTGGTCTATCTTCCAGAATACGCAGACCATCTGGATAAGCTGGATTCTTAACCGCATAGTCATAGTAGGCTTCATCAAGAACAACAACCACACCCGCTGGAACCTTTTGGATAAACTTATGAACTTTTTCAGCTGTCATAATATTGCCTGTCGGGTTGTTGGGATTACATATGTAAACCAGCTTTGTTTTCTCATTAATGGCATCAAGCATTGCGTCGAAATCATGCTCAAAACGGTCTGTCAGTGGAACTTCTACAGGCACCCCGCCCATGTGGGAAACAGAAATATTATAAAGTCCAAATGAAGGTTTGCCCATAACCGCTTCATCGCCTTCGTTGATAAAGGTCTGTGCAATAAACTTGAGGATTTCCTCGCCACCATTGCCCATTAGAACTTGGTCTGGTGAAATATTAAACTTGTCAGAAATAGCATTTCTAAGTGCTGGTGAAGTGGACTCCGGATATAAAAACACATTTTCAGCTTCGTCTTTAATCGCTTGAATGGCTTTCGGTGAAGGTCCGAGTGGATTTTCATTCGATGCCAATTTTACGATATCTGTTAAACCGTACTCTCTTTTCACTTCTTCGATGGGTTTGCCTGGTACATACTTTTTTAAGTTTGCAAGTTCTTTGCGGAATAGACTGCTCATATGAAGCCCTCCTGTATCATTTCCTCTAATCGGGATTGCTTGCCCGCCACACCTATACAGCATGTCCTGCAAACAATCTATGTTTAAACATCACAATGAATCTCGCGCCCTTTAACGCGAGATTCAATTATTAACCCCGGATGAACTCTCACTGGATTGTATTAATACTTATACATAGACACACGAAAGTCCTTCTTTATTATGCACTTTCTTCAGAATTTTCATCCTTTTCTTCAGGTGTGGCATCATCTTGCGGTGGGTTAAGGAAGTACATTTGAAAAACACCCTTGCCTTTGACTTCAACCGGCTCGCGTTTTTCAAACTCAAACTTGTCCCTCAGTATTTCATAGGTTCTATCTGAAACATTGATGCGCATAGGCTCTGAGTTTGATTCCATGCGGGAAGCCGTGTTGACTGTGTCCCCAAAAACATCATAAATGTATTTTTTAACGCCAACAACGCCACCTGTTACCCGACCCGTGTGTATGCCCACACGGATTCTCCATGTTTGCTCCGAAGTTTCATTTCTTTCGTGTAGGGCCTTTACAATGTCAACAGCTGCTCTGGCAATATTTTCAGCGTGGTTCTCATTCGGTGCTGGAAGACCACACACGCCCATGTAAGCGTCTCCAATGGTTTTGATTCGTTCACAGCCATGACTTTCCATAATATTGTCAAAGGTTGTAAAAATATCGTTTAACTCTTCAATGAGAAACTTTGGATCAAGGCTGTTGGAGGTCTTTGTAAAGCTCACAATATCTGAAAAATACATTGTAACTTCTGGAAAGCTTTCCGGTTCTGTCTTACCGTATTTTTTTAAGGTGTCTGCCACTTTTTTGGGCAGAATATTGAGAAGGAGCTTTTCTGACTTCTGTCTCTCCTTAAATATTTTAATGGACAGAACAACAACCACCAATAAAAAGGCCACAATTATGCCTATAATAATCGTCATAAGTTGAATTCTAAGGGACTGAAGTGTGAGCTCTTGCTTTTGCTCTTCAATCTGTGCATCTTTCTTTTCTGTTTCATAAATGGTCTGAGCATCGGCAAAACGCTTTGCAACTTCTTCATTTCTTAGAATTTCACGCAGTTCTGTATAAAGTGTTAAGTACCTGTTGGCTTCTTCATAATTACCAAGGGCCTGATAATCCTGGCTCAAGTTGCGAAGGGCCGATTGGAGACCCTCCCTGTAGGAAATATCCCGCGACATTTCTAGGGCATTGTTGTGCTCTCTTAAGGCAGACTCATAATCCCCCATCTGGGCGAACAAGGTGCCTACGTTGTTAAAAACTGATATAATCCCTTCTTGGTCTCCAATATTGTCATAGTTTTGAAAGGCCAGGGCATAGTTTTCAAAGGCTTCATCAAAATTGCCCTGCTTCTCGTTGACACCTGCCATATTGAAGAGGGCTGTTGCTCCCAGACCTGAGTCTCCCCCCTCCTTTGCCAGTTCGTAGGTTCTTGTAAACATGGCAAGGGATTCTTCATGATAGTCAAGATCAGCATATAAAGTTCCTATGTTATTTAAGGAATAGGCCATGGCCACTTTCCTGCCTTGGGCCTCATTAATGTCAAAAGACAAACTGTAATACTCAAGGGCACTTTCCACATTGCCCATTTGGGCATTGGCAGACCCTATATTGTTATAGGTCACAGCAATTTCTTCTTGTTTGTCCTCTTTTTCGTATATTTTAAGGGCTTCCAAGTACTGTTCTAGGGCCAGTTTATAATTTCCAAGGGCTTCATACACTGTCCCGCGGTTGTTCATTGTAAAGGCATTTCCCAGGGAATATCCTGACATGCTAAAAAGGTCATCCGCCTTGTCAAAGTTCTCGAGGGCTTTGGTATAGTCAGCCACACTTGCCCAGAGCAGACCGTATCCATTTTGACTGAATGCGGCGCCTTTGTTATAACCGAGAGGCACAGCCTCAGCATAAGACTTTTGGAAAGCTTCTGATGCCGACTCTGAATCTTCTAAGACAATATGGACATAGCCCAGCTGATTTCTCGCGTCAATAATGGCATAGGGATCATCGAGGGCTTGTGCTTCACTTAAGGCCTGATTTGCCAACTCCAGTGATTTTTCAGGATGATAGCCCGTTTCCATTTCAGACATTTTTATAAGAACATCAATCCGTTCTTTTCCAGTGCTTTCATCAAGCTGACTTTCAAGCTCTTCCACAGTGTCTGCATAAGCGGTCATGGAAATCAGAGCCATGCAAAGGATCAGCGTTAAAATTTTTTTCATTATAGGCCTCACAGACGAAGCGTCATACCCTCGCGGGCAACGCTCACATGCATGGTTTCCTGATAGAGTATTGTTTCCAGTTCACGAAGTTCTTCTTTTTTTCTGTGGACACCGTGGTGGAAGATGACAAGATGTTTCACATAGGCTTCCTTTGCCATGCTAAGCCAAACTCCCAAGTTGAGTGTCCCCAGCCCTCATACTGGTCCATTTCATACTCATCTTGATTGAAATTAGCATCATAAATTAAAATATCGGCGTACTTTATAAAGTCTATGATCTCCCCAATATCCATGGCACCGTGGTCAAGATCGGTTAAGTATACAACTTTCTTGCCATCACCATGAATGGCATAGGCCAAGTTTCCACCAGGATGAACGGTCGGAAATGAGACCACCTTACATCCATAATCCAGTTCCACAACCTCCTTTGGTTCTAATTCTTTAAAGTTTATATCAGCTTGAAGCGTTTCCCAAGGCACAGGAAAATACGGATAGGCCATGAGGCCTTTGAAAACTTTCTCAAGGGATATATCCTCACGCTTTAAGCCGTAAATTGTGAGTTTATTCTCCGGTAAATAGGCCTGGGAAAAGAAGGGCATCCCCAAAATATGATCCCAGTGTGTGTGGGAAATAAACATATGCATGTCAAGTGGTCTTTCTGCATGAAGCTTTTGACCAAGAGGCACAACGCCTGTTCCACAGTCCAGTATGATTAATAGGTCGTCTAACCTAACTTCAACACAGGGTGTTGCAATGCCGTAATCAGCAATGCTCCGATTGGCCCCCGGACAAGATCCGACAACGCCCCAAAACGTCACATTCATATTGGCCATCCTACTTCTCCTCCTCTTCTAATTCATATGCCTTCTCTTTTATGAATATTTCAACAAGATCTGCGTCCAAGTGGAATCGATCCGCTTCTTCGGTAATAATTTCAAGAGTCCTAGGTATTGGAATTGCAGGCTTATACGGTCTATCCTTGGCTGTTAATGCATCGAAAATATCCGCCACGGCAAGTATTTTTGCCTGCACAGGCATTTCCTCAGCTGTCAGACCCTTTGGATAGCCTTCTCCATTTATTTTCTCATGGTGGGAGGCTGAAATAATTGGGACATTTTTCAGTTCCCTTGTCCATTTAATGCCTGAAAGTATGTCATAAGTAAAGATGGCGTGGGATTCAATCATGGCCCTTTCTTCTTTTGTGAGTGTGCCTTTTCGAATGCTCAGTGATTCAAGTTCATGATCACTCAGCAAAACAACCTTCGTTTTTACCTCTTCCCCTTCTTTGTTCAACTTGTTGGCTTCAAAGGACAGTGTCGCCATATGCTGTAACTTGGCAAGTTCATCATCAGGTAAAAAGCCCTTTTGGTTGACATCGCTAATGAAGTGCCAATATGCATCTATGTTTTCCAGTATGCGTCTTTCTGTTTCACTCAGAGAAAACTCTTTTGCCTTTAGAATCAAATGATTTTTAATCCACTGGTATTTATAGAAAAGGGCATCCATCTCTGAATCAAGAAGTTTGTTTCTCTTCATGAGGACAAACTCTCGAACGCCAATTTTACCGACATCATGGAGCAAGCCTGCGTAGTACATTTCTTTGAACTCCTCTTGTGAGAAGGTCACATCTTTATATCGACCATAATTTGCTTCACTCACTTTATGCGCCAAACTTAAGGCGTATTCCGTAACACGTTTTGAGTGACCAGCAGTGATCGGGTCTCGTTGGTCAAGTGCTGTAACAAGGGAAACCGTAAAAGATTCAAGCAAGTCTTCAATTTCATCAAAGAGTTGACTTCTTTCAATCAAAATGGCTGCTTGGGCAGCAAGACCTTCAATAATTTCAGCCTCTGTATCAAGAAAAGGCACAATATGATCTGGTATTGTCTCTGGTTCCCCAAGGAGGGTCGCGGGGTCACGTTTCTTATTGATCAGTTGGAGCACACCAATCACTTCGCCGTTGTAATTCTTCATGGGGATGACCATCATATTGACCGTTTTATAGTTTATAGACTTATCAAAGGACCCATCGTGATGAATCCCAACTTTTTCATAGCTTTCATCCATGCTTTTCAAATTATAGCTTTTTCCATTGTAGGCACATGCCCCTGCAATGGAATTTGTATTTATCGGAAGGGTGAATGACTTGAAGGGAAAACTTTTCGACTTGTTTTGTGTGTGTCTAAATCTTAGGCAGGGCTCACCTTCACAGTCCTCTTTAAAATAGAGGCTGCCTGCATCGCACCCAGTAATGCTCATACATTCAAGGAGGATTTTCTCAAGAAGTTTGTCCACATCTTTTTCAGCTGATAGTTCAATTCCGATTTGTGTTAGGTGCTGCACCAGTTTTTCTAGATAAACCTCTGGCATGCTTTCGTTTTGTTTTGAACCGCTTGTCATATTATCATTCCCAATCCCATTTTTCGCAGTGGTTACAATTTTTCCTAGTCAATTTAAGCCCACAAAGGCCATTAATTATCTATAAACTACCCATTTTCAGACCACTATCTCAAATATAAAAAATCCGGTGCTGCCTCTTTGACAACACCGGACTCAAACTCTATCTTTTCATATAAGACCTCTCACATTAGGAGGCTTTGGTAGATTGTTTTTCTACAACCACTTTATCCTCAACTTTTTCTCCGACCACTTGAATGACACCATAGCAGGCTGCAAGTCCTACCACAATTGAAATCAGTGGATTAATCCCAATAAGGGCTGCTGGCAAGTAGCCAACGAGAACAGCAATGGCTGCAACTGTCAGCGCATAAGGGATTTGGGTCTTAACATGGTCTATATGGTCTGATGCAGAAGCCATGGAAGACATAATTGTGGTGTCTGATATTGGAGAACAGTGGTCTCCAAAGACTGCCCCTGTAAAAACTGCACCAATTGTTGCATTTAGTATTATGCCTGTGTCACCACCGCTTAACTGATAGACCAGCGGAACAGCTATAGGCATAAGGATGGCTGTTGTTCCCCAGGATGTCCCTGTTGCAAATGCTATGAAGCATCCTAAAATGAATACAGCCAGAGGAAGGATTGTGGCTGAAATTTTTCCGTCTAGAATACCCACGAGATACTGGGCTGTTCCGAGATCTTTGCAAATTCCGCCAATCCCCCAAGCTAAAACCAGAACCATTAAGGCGATCATGAGAGACTTGGCCCCATCCACCCAGGCGTCCATAGCTTCACGGAAGGTCAGTATTTTTTGACCCAGTACAAGGGCAAATGCCACAATAGATCCTGTATAGGATGCCCACATCATGGCAACGGCTGCATTTGCATTTCCTATAACCTGTCTTAGAACCTCGCCTGCAAACGGGCTTGCTTTCACCGCTTGAATAAGCGCCTCATCCGACCCGGCCATTACAGCTGCACGACATTAATATAAAGACCTGCAATAACCATTACAATAACGGTGAGAACAGGAATAATTGCATTCATGGCTCTTAATGGAGTGCCTTCTGGTATGTCCATTTCCGTAAGTTCTTTTGAGGCCAATGGCGTCGATCCATCGGCTACCAGTTTGCCTTCATTACGCGCTCGACGCTCAGCTTTAAGCATTGGACCATAATCTCGACCTGTTAGGGCAATCATTAGGACAAACCCCAACATCAAAAGGCTATAAAATCTAAATGGAATAGACTGAAGAAAAACACTGTATGCATTTGCATTGACGCCTATCATTTCAAATGCATCTTTTAATAGACCCAGTTCATAGGCTATCCAAGTGGATACAAAGGCCATTGAAGCCACCGGTGCCGCTGTGGCATCCGTTAGGAAAGCCAGCTTTTCTCTTGATATTCTCTTCTCATCCATTAAAGGACGCATGGTTGTGCCAACAAGTAGTGTGTTAGAATAGTCATCAAAGAATATGGCTAGACCCATGGCCCAGGTTGCTGCCATTGCACTTTGGGCATTTCTGACCTTACTGCCCAAGTACTGGGCTATGGCCTTTGCCCCACCAGATTTTGCGACGATGCCGATCATGCCACCTAGTCCAATATCAAAAATAATAATTCCTGCGTTCCATTCGGATGCCAGTGAGCCTGCGACATAATGCTGGACAGCATTTGCAAATCCAGTGAACACATTGCCCCCTGCAATAATTGTCGCTCCAACGATAATTGCGGCAAATAAGGACGGTATAACCTGTTTTGTCCTAAATGCCAGTACAATAGCCACAAGAGGTGGCAGTAACGACCAAATACCAAAATGTTCTATCATAAAAATTCCCCTTCATACATTCATTATGAAGAGGGGCATCATCTGGCTTCATCACGCTTCACAAAACCTCATATTTATTTTGAATATTTTGAATATTCCATCTTTGCCATGTTTTTTCTTCCGTGTTTTCTATTGAATCATTATAGAGTTCTCCATTTCCAAAGCTACAACATGGACTGACTTTCAACAATCAGGGCTTCTAAAAACTTATTCACACTCACACGTCCTGTGTTTGAATGAATTCCTCGTATATGGTCCATCTCCACCTTGACCTCTTCAAAGTCAAAAAAAGACCCCGAATAGCTTACAAATACATCGTTTAAATAATCTTCCACACCCATTGTCGCTATGTTTCTCAGACCATGTTGCAGGGTACGACGCATCCTTTGACGCATTATCTTAGGTTTCTGACCTAGGGCATGACAAATCTCATTAAGGTGGTCAGAAACGCCTTGTTCTATTCCTTTTTCAACAAGAGCATGAGCACTGCACAGAATATCATGGGCCCCTTTTTCACCCAGTATGCCCATTTTACTAAGGACTTTTTTCATGTTCTCTTGTCTTTTCTCTCTTAGTTCAGATTGTGAGGACTGAGCAGGCCCTAAAACTGACCCCGTTTGGCTGAGCAGGCCACCGATTTGAGAAAGGGCGTTTTTCATCTCCATCTTTTCAATAATGGACCCAAGCACCCGTCTAACTTCTATTATATTGATGGGCTTTTGTATGAAAACTCAATCCCGCCTCATAAGATTCTCCAATCATGTCCTTATCTGAAACTTGAGAAATAATAACACATACCACTTTGGGATGCACTTGTCGAGCCTGTCTTACGAGAGCCGCCCCATCCATGCCTGGCATCAGATAGTCAACAAGAATAATATCTGGTTTAAAAGACTCTATGTCTTTAAGGGCCTTCTGCGGACAGGTCTGACAACCAAGAACCACACCAACACCCTCCTTGTGAATAATCCCCTCAAGTATTTTCAATATGTTTGGATCATCATCAATTAAATAGAATCGCATGTTTCCCCCTCCAGTGCTTGAATTGGAATGGCCAGTGTGAAAAGTGTTCCTTTACCCGGTTCACTTTGAACATCCACCGATCCCCGAAAGTTATCTCGAACCAGCGACTTAACCATAGAAAGACCAATCCCTCTGCAAATATCTCCTGTGGCGTCATCAAATTTTGTTGAAAATCCAGGGTTGAAAATATAAGACAATGTATCTGTATCCATACCCATACCATTGTCACCAACATGAATATGGACAAAGGGTGGCACATCTTGTATTTTTATTTCAACAAGGGCATTTTCTATGCCCTGGCAGGCTTCAATGGCGTTGTTCACCAAGTTTCTTAAAACAGACATTAAATAGTAGTGCTTCTTAACACCAACCCTTGAATCCACCTTACTTTTCAACCTGACATCCAAGGCAGAGTTTTTTATATACTCTTGTGTGCTTTCTTCTAAAATATTCACTAAATCTTTCATTTCAATTTTTGATGGTGATAACTTTTGATCAAAACCCTGATCCAGTCCTTGAATAACCCTCACGTAGTCCTTCTTAATTTCATGAACGTCTTTTGTAATATCTAAAATATCTCTTTTGAGAGCCTTTGAAACATTTTCACTTTCAGCCAACTTATACGTTTCATAGGACTTCTTCATGATTCTCTCAATAAAATCATATTCTTTTGCATAAAATAGACTTCAGACTTAAAAAGCGACGTGAGCATCATTAACTTTCTATATCTAATTTCGTGCTCCTCACGAACCAAAAATGATTTATACCATTTCAAATAGACAAGTATCCCGAACACAACAAGAAGCCTTGCAAAAGCTACAAAAACCAGGCCCCTAATAATGGTGCCATCCATGCCTTTAATCCGCGTCCTAACCGCCATTTCCATGAGGTTTGATATTAGATCACTGGCAAAAACCGTTATAAGAAAACGTGTTATGTTTTCCTCTTTTCTCCGCCAGTAAGCCACATAAAAAACAATACCATAGGTCATGTAAAAAACCACATCGGGATAGACCAGATGAAATACAAATTTTAAATCTCCACTTTGCAGGGTCATAATCAGCCCTCTAATAAAAGGGCTCACAAGTGCAGTTAAGCATCCAATCCATATAGGATTTAAGTCTTTATTTTTATAGAGGAGCACAGGCAGAATAATAATTGATAAGGTGATAATGAATCCTTCAATAAAAAGATTCAGTGAAAACTGCGCTCCAATGGATATAGCCAGGGCGACCAATAGCATTTTGACCATTCGATTCATAAATGCCCCCTCATTATCTTATGCAGTGACATGATCCAAGCATTTTAATGTGCCTGCGTATAGACTTTATGTAGCCTAATCACCAAGGCCAGTTCTTGATCGATCAGGTGTTTTTCCACTATGCCCTCTAGCAGTGTCTTGATACGGTCAAGCCTGTATCTTATGGTGTTTCCATGTTGGTAAAGAGCCTGGGCTGTTTTTTTGACATCACAACCATTCTCCACATAAATTTGCGCTGTCAATAGCAGATCGGACCCGTTTTTTTCATCATAGGCAAGGATGGGATCAATAACTTTATCGTAATAGGCCTGTACCCACACGTTTTTTTTCAAGGGGCATCAGCATTTGATACATCCCTATTGTTTCAAAGGTTTGAAGATCCTTCTTGTCATACAGGACGGCATATTGGCTGGCATGGTGGGCTTCTTGAACCGCTTTATCAAGATCCGAAAGAAACCTGACACAACTTTTTCCAGCATAGGTCTTGAGCTTATCCAGCCCTGTGGCCTCAAGAAGATTGCCTATAATGCTCCTATCCTGTATGGCTTCATCAAAGCTTAAAACAATATACACATAAGATTCATCCATTAAGCACTTATGGAATTTTCCTAGAATTTGGTTGCATAAATACATGGATAAGTGCCTGCTGGTATCTTGTTCATATATTTTCATAATCAGGACGATCACATAGTCCCGAAAATTCTGATTGATTTTGTAAGCGAGCTTTCTTACATCATCCCTTTCCAGGTTATCTTCCTTAAGGGCATAGACATGCTTGAGTTGATTATGAAGTTCATCTGTTTTTTTCATATAAGCCGCAAGCTCTGTAATGACATCTTCATAGTAGACCTCATCGTAAAAGAATATGGGAAAAGCGTTTGTCTGGGCTATTTCTCTAACCGCCTCAGGCAGGCTTTTTAAATATAGTGTTTTGATTGCAAGAGCACCGACTTCTGCTTGAATCAGCCTGTACACAATATCCTCAAGCTGCGAAAGATCATCTTTAATATACATAAGATTTGTAAGAACCAGCTCACCCGGATTAAAATTGTCGCTTATAACGTGGCCAAGTTCATGATCGAGTATGCCCACCTTGCTAATTTCTCTATCTAGCCCGACGTCCCCTGTTGCTGACTTAAATGTTTTGAGTATATCAAGCTTGAGTATTTCCTTAAGCTGAATCGCCATATTATCCCCTCCATCGTTATCCTCATTATAGTCGAATAAGGATATTAATTCCAGATGAAAGGCCTTAACAAAAACTCAGTATATATCTGAGCGACATGCAAAATAACAGTTGAGAATCCTCGACATATCATATATAGATATATGAGAATAAAGAACTCTATATTTTCCATGGTGAGGATGTGACGCAGTCATTTTGCATGCGACCGATCCATGATTTTAATAAAAATGTTCAAGTTCTTGCTTTTTTTAATTATGACATCAATGAAATATTTTCATCTATTAATTTAAGCAATCGAAACACAGATGTGCTTCACCGCATAATTTTTACTGTTTTTTAAGCAAAATAGCATACACTTTTCATGTATGTTTACAAGTGTATTTCTACTCTACAATATATCTATAATTACTGTAATAACAGCGTTTGGTATATATAAAACAATCATTTCGTACGAATTGTTACATTAATTTAATATTTAAATAAAAATACATACTTTCCGTAATATTTGTTCTTTGTAATTCAAGATTTCATGAACTTTCCCATCTTTTCCATCTCAATAAGACCACTTTTTACGAACAATTATGCATAATTCATGTCATCAAATCACAGTCTTTTCAATGTAAAATATTTGCTTTAAAACCTTTATAGACCACCAAATATGCAATCATTGTGTATTCGACCACCCTAACAACCGTTAGGTTGAAACTCTAAAATACGCTATTTCATTGACTTTTGAGTATTTTTTGAATAGATGTCTCTTTTTTTTGATTTTTTGAGTATTTTAGTACATTTTTGTGTATTTATATTCATTCACCTCGCTTGACCGAATTGTCTGAATTATGTATCATTTGCATAACCTATAACATTTCATCATTTGGATCGCATCATTTTACAATGCGTCCACATATCACTATTTAGGAGGGGGACTCTGGAAGAAATGTTGGTGACTTTGCATCTTATGATTCCATAATTATTCTTTTATTGAATTATAAGTCACAATCATTCGACTACAATATAAGTTACTTCTTGAAATACAATTCTTGAAACACAAGCAGTTTCTTATATTTGGCGCTTGCATATTATAAATCTACGCCCTCAAAATACCTACTATAGAATTTTTCATTTTTAAATATCTATTTATGGTATAGCAAGGGGGATTAAATGATATTTAGCAAGTCGCTCATCTATAAGGATGATTAAGAATGATTGGAAATGATCTGCTTTAGCAAAGTTTATACAAGTAATAACGCAGTTGTGCGTTGTTATAAATAATCCTTTGGAGGGGGAAAAATATGAAAAAATTATTGGCAATGCTTATGATTCTGGTAATGGTAATCGGTATGGCAGGATGTTCTCAGCCTGCACCAGCTGAAGAGCCAGCTGAAACTGGATCAGAAGCAACAAGTGAAGAAACGGCTGAAGCGCCAAACTTCAAAATTGGTATTATGACGGGTACTGTTTCTCAGAACGAAGAGGAATACCGTGCAGCTGAATCCGTTCAGCAGAAATACGGTGAAGAAAATGTTCTTATCATGACATATCCAGATAAGTTCATGGATGAGCAGGAAACAACTATTGCAAACCTAGTTTCTATGGCTTCTGATCCAGAAGTTAAAGCGCTTATCATCGTTCAAGCTGTTCCTGGTACTTCAGCAGCTATCGAAAAAGTTAAAGAATTCCGTGATGACCTACTTATCATCGCTGGCGTTCCTGGGGAAGATCCAAAAATGATCGCCGACAAGGCTGACATCGTTCTTGCAATGGACGAACTTACAATGGGTCGTACAATTCCTGAGCAAGCTAAAAAGCAAGGGGCAGAAGTGTTTGTTCACTACTCTTTCCCACGTCACATGTCTTATGCACTTCTATCAGCTCGTCGTGACCTGTTAAAAGAAACTTGTGATGAAATTGGCCTACAATTTGTAGACGCAACAGCTCCAGACCCAACTGGCGATGCTGGTGTATCTGGTGCTCAACAGTTTATCCTTGAAGATGTTCCAAGAATGGTTGAAAAGTACGGCAAGAACACTGCATTCTTCTCTACAAACTGTTCTATGCAGGTGCCTCTAATTTCAGCAGCACTTGACGAAGGCGCAATCTATCCTCAACCTTGTTGTCCTTCTCCATATCATGGCTTCCCATCAGCTCTTGGTATCGAGATTCCAGAAGACAAAAAAGGTGATGTTCAGTTCGCTATCGATCAGATCACTGCAGAAGTTGCAGAACGTGGCGGCACTGGCAGATTCTCTACATGGCCAGTTCCTGTTGCTATGATGTTTGTTGAAGGTTCAGCAGATTATGCATGGGAATGGGCAAGCGGAAACATTTCTGAAAAGGTAGACAAAGAAGCTCTTAATGCTATGTTCAACGAGTACGCTGGTGTTAATGTAACACTTAACGAACTTGACGAAAATGGCGTACATTATAGCAACTACATGATGACTATGATGGACTTCCTAGACTTCTAAGAGTCATACATACAGCTTAATACCGGCAACTGCCGAATGAGCTATGTAAAAGCAAAACTCATGTGAGGTTGCCCAAATGGGCAGCCTTACATTTTGAATAAGTCCTCAACAAAAATTGTAAGTATCGAGTATTTTTATCATCAATATGGAAATCGAAGAATAACCCTTAGTAAGTGACAAAGCACTTTTACGAAAATCATAAATACTATTTTAGATGGACATTGAGATGCTAAATCATGTGTGGAGAAAGAAATTGAAAAGGTGGTGCTTCCCGATGGCAGAATATACTCTGCAAATGAAAGACATCGTTAAGGAATACTACGGGAACCGCGTTCTTAAGGGTGTCAACCTACAGGTTAAACCAGGTGAAATCCATGCACTTCTAGGTGAAAACGGCGCTGGGAAATCAACGCTTATGAATATACTTTTCGGCATGCCCGTCATCCATAATACAGGTGGCTTTGAAGGTCAAGTCCTGATTAATGGAGAGCCTGTCAAAGTAAAATCACCTAAGGCGGCTATGGAAGAAGGTATCGGCATGGTTCACCAAGAGTTCATGCTCGTTCCCGGATTTACACTCACAGAGAACATTAAGTTAAACCGTGAAATAACAAAACCTAATCTTGTGAGCACAGTTTTTAGAAATAAAAATCTAGAAACTCTGGACCGCAAGACCATGGATCAGGATGCAAGAAAAGCCCTAGATAGACTGGGCATGAACATAGATGAATGGGTGAAAGTACAGGGTCTCCCTGTCGGACATATGCAATTTATTGAAATCGCCCGTGAAATTGATAAACTCGGCATTAAACTCCTCGTATTTGATGAGCCAACAGCGGTTCTCACTGAATCTGAAGCAGACAACTTAATCGCCGCTATGAAAAAACTGGCTTCATCAGGTATTTCAATACTATTTATCACGCACCGCCTTGATGAAGTTATGCAGGCAGCCAACAACATTACCATTCTTAGAGACGGCGAGCTTGTTGCAACAAGAGCTGTTGAAGACACTGATGTTTTAGAACTTGCAGAGCTCATGGTTGGTCGAAAGGTCGAAGTGACAAAGAAGGTTGAATCCAATGCTGATTCTATTAAAAATGATGTCACGCTCTCCATAAAAGATCTGCATGTTGCCATGCCTGGCGAAGAAGTTAAAGGCATTAATTTAGAAATACATAGGGGTGAAGTTCTTGGAATAGGCGGTCTAGCCGGTCAAGGCAAACTCGGTATTGCAAATGGTATATGCGGCATGTACCCATCCAGTGGTGACATTAAATTGAATGGACAAGCCCTTAAACTAAATGATACACGAAACGCCCTTGAACAAGGATTGGCTTTTGTTTCTGAAGATCGTCGAGGGGTTGGACTTCTTCTTGATTCCTCTATTGAGGATAATATCGTTGTCACAACCATGCAAGTTAAGGGAGAATATTTAAAGCGTTATGGACCATTCACCCAGGCCAACTATGGTCAGATTCGTGACCACGCGCTTCAAATGATAAAAGATCTAGACATTCGATGTACTGGACCTGCACAGCCCACACGTCGCCTTTCTGGTGGTAATCAGCAAAAGGTCTGTGTTGCTAGAGCTCTAACACTCCAACCAGATGTTCTCTTTGTTTCAGAGCCTACACGCGGCATTGATATTGGCGCTAAAAAACTGGTTCTTGATCTTCTGGTAAAACTCAATAAGGAAATGGGAATGACGGTTATTATCACATCGAGTGAACTGGCTGAACTGCGTGCAGTTTGTGACCGTATTGCCATTGTTACTGAAGGTAGAATTGAGGGCGTTCTTACACCGGATGCACCTGATAGAGATTTCGGTCTTATGATGTCTGGTGAATATCACAAAGTTATGAAAAGCAAGGAGGCGATCTCATGAATGAAGCAATCAGAGACTTCACGAGGAAAGTAGGGATCCCGCGTTTAATCATTTCCTTATTTTTCGTATTTCTTTGTATTTCATCAGTATCTTTAGGACTTCCATTTGCCTCCTTATCTTCTGATACACTCAGACGTTTGGTATGAATGGTATCCTTGTACTCGCTATGATTCCATCAATACAGTCAGGGCTTGGTCCTAACTTCGGCCTGCCACTAGGCATTATTTGTGGCATTCTAGGCAGTGTTCTTGCCATTGAGCTTGGTCTAGTCGGCCTTGCAGGCTTTTGGGGCGCAATCATTATTTCAATGCCTTTTGCCATCGGCGTGGGCATTGCATACGGTATAATGCTTAATAAAATCAAAGGTTCTGAGATGCTTGTTGCCACATATACAGGATTCTCAATCGTCTCCTTTATGAGTATTGTATGGATTCTGATTCCACTAAAAAGTCCCGAAATGGTTTGGCCAATCGGTCGTGGTCTTCGTGTTACAATCGCCCTAGACTCGACATTTGGAAACATTCTAAATAACTTTATGCAAATCAATATTGGAAAACTCAGTATTCCTACAGGTCTACTTCTCTTCTTCTTTGCAATGTGCGCACTGGTCTTTGTCTTTAACCGATCAAAGATGGGCATTGCCATGAAGGCGACAGGAGACAACCCGACATTTGCTCTTGCTTCTGGTATTGATGTTGACTTCTACCGTATTGTTGGTTCAGTCCTATCGACAACTTTAGCTTCTATAGGTATTATAGTTTACGCTCAAAGTTACGGTTTTGTTCAGCTTTACCAAGCGCCACTCATGATGGCCTTCCCAGCGGTTGCTGCCGTACTTATTGGCGGTGCCTCTGCTAGAAAAGCAAAAATTTCTCACGTTATTATTGGTACCTTCTTATTCCAGGGTCTGCTCACAATCGCACTCCCTGTAGCCAATGAAGCGATCAAGGTTGGTAACCTTTCAGAGGTCCTCCGTATGATCGTACAAAATGGTATCATCTTATACGCACTCACAAAAGTTGGAGGTGAATCATAATGTCAGAAATCACAAATGTTTCTCCAGCTGTAGAAGAGATTCCTTTTTCAAGAAAAATAAAGAACTTTATGATCAACTACAGTGTTACGATTCTGTTCGTTATACTCGGTGTTGTTGGGGCTTGGCTTTCTGGCTTACCGCCATTTTTCCTACTCAACGAACTCTTAACACGTATAACACGTAACTCTTTCCTTGTTCTTTCACTCCTAATACCTGTTCTTGCAGGGATGGGACTTAACTTTAGTATTACAATTGGTGCTATGGCCGGACAAATGGCTATTGTCCTTGTTTCACACTGGGGTATAGGTGGTTTCCCTGGTTTCCTTCTGGCAGTTGCTATAGCGGCACCATTTGGTATCGTCTTTGGTATCTTGACAGGTCGTCTACTGAACAAAACTCGTGGACAGGAAATGATCGCTTCCATGATCACTGGCTTCTTCGCCAATGGTATCTATCAGTTCATATTCCTCTTCGCACTCGGTACGATTATTCCTTTCTCTGACCCTAAAATGATGATGTCTGGCGGTGTTGGTATTCGAAACACTGTCGATTTATCTGGGGATGCAGGCATTAAATATGCCTTAGATGGACTTGTGAAATGGCCTTTCTTCTACGTTTTAATGGCTGGATGCGCTTTAGGCGCTCTCTATTTCATCAAAAAATCTATTTGAGTCGAGAAATGAAACAACTGGCTATGCAAAAACGTAAGAATGCGGCCAACCTCATTCTTTGCCTTCTTGGTGTCGGGGTTGCTTCATGGGTTATGTTTGCAAAGAACCTACCGATGCAAGTGGCCATGATGAAAAATCTTCAGCTTCCAGTCATAACAGCACTTGTTATCATTGGACTGTGTATATTCAACATTGTCATTGTACGGACCAAGCTTGGCCAAGATTTTAGAACAGTTGGGCAAGATCAGCACATTGCTCAAGTTGCCGGCATTCACGTTGATAAAGTCCGTATTATTGCCATCACCATTTCTATGGTGCTTGCTGCATGGGGGCAGATTATATTCCTACAAAATATGAGTGTTCTCAACACCTATGGCAGCCACGTTCAAATTGGTATGTTCTCCGTTGCAGCCCTTCTCATCGGTGGTGCATCTGTATCAAGAGCCACTGTTGGTCAGGCAATACTAGGGGTTATCCTATTCCATACACTCTTTATCGTTTCTCCTAAAGCCGGTCAAAACATGTTCGGCGATGCACAGATTGGTGAATTCTTCCGTGCATTTGTAGCGTATGGCGTTATCGGTGTTTCTTTAGGACTCCATGCGGTTCGTAAAATGCATGAGGCTAAAAAAGGATAGATTCCAACACATCAAGGTTTCAACTGTATAACCTCCTTCTCCAACGTTATAGGTTTATACGTAAAAAAAATGGAACGACTCAAAAGAGTCGTTCCGTTTTGTTTTTTGATCCCTACTCGTTTTTTGATCCCTACTCATAGTAGAGGCTCCCCCAAATACTCAGTCATCATGGCATACTGCTTAGGCGTCCATCCATACTTGTTTTTAAAAAGCCTAATAAAATACGACACATTTTCATATCCCAGCTCGTAGCAAACCTCTGTTACATTTTTAGATTTTAGCATATCTCTCGCTCTTGCCAGTTTAAAGTTACGGATATATTCCGTGGGAGAAGACCCCGTCACATTTTTAAACTGTCTTGAAAAATTCGACTCTGACATATTCACCACCCATGACAACTCTTTGACTGTTATTGGATTGTTTATATTCTCTTGAATATATGCAATCGCAATAGCAATCGGATGATTCTTATCACTGTGCAAAATATGATAGGCGCCTTTCATTTTTAAAAGTTCATAAACCATTTCCTGTGCATAAAGATCAATAAGAAAAGATTTGTTGATTTCCCTGCTAAAGTAGGTCCTTACAATCTTATCAATATCAAACTTCAAGGCACTTTTATTCTCTCCTAAAAATGTTTTGTTACACAACTTAAAATTCGTTAAATTTGTATCAATGTCCATTTGAACTTTATCACCCACTTTATCAATAAGAGCACCGCTCATTTCAAGGACAAGGGCTTTGGTGGATGTTTTCATATGCATGTCTACATGGGAATGAGCCGGCAGGAGTACAAATTGGTCTTTACCATAAACGAACTCCCTTCCATCATTGATTTTAACCTGCTTTTCACCTTCAATCACAGTGCACAGTCTAACGTATTCGTATGATTTATATGTGTCTGTAAACTGACTGGGAAGGTCATAATAAAGGAGTCTTAGGTGCTCTGTTTCAAATCGATCCAGTTTTTCTAGTTGTCGGCTAAAATTTTGCATCATGGTTCTCACCTCCATTTCAATATGAAATTGTCTTGCTCATATTTTCCTTTCTTCTCTTCATACTTAATTCAAAGTGCGGACATATATCTATACACAAACCAATACTTATGAAGAGTCTACCCGAGCCAAAACTACGTAATCCGTTCATTTTACTTGCCTCTCCGCTTTTCTATCATATCAGAAAAACCATCAAAATATTTAATGAAATCAAATCTGGACTACTTTTTGGATAGAATTGTTAGTTTTCACTGACAGAATATATTATATTTAAATTGTTAATACTTTATCAGGATTACAGGAGGAAAATTATGAGCACTATGATGTTTTTTATGCCGTCAGTCAACTTGATGGGGCCGGGAGCACTCACCGATGCAGGTGCGCAAATACAAGCTCTTGGATTTAAAAAAGCTCTCATCGTTACAGATAAAGTTCTAAATGATATAGGTCTTGTGAGTAAACTCACTGGCGTCTTAAGCGAGCGTAATGTGGACTATATAGTCTTTGATGGCACACAAGCCAACCCAACCGTAGGCAATGTTGAGTCTGGTCTTAAACTTTTAAAAGACCATAACTGCGACTTTGTCATTTCCTTTGGTGGCGGTTCACCCCATGACTGTGCAAAGGGCATTGCACTTGTGGGCGCCAATGGAGGCAGTATTAAAGACTATGAGGGCGTGGATAAGTCAAACAAACCCCAGATGCCTTTGGTGGCTGTGAATACCACAGCAGGAACAGCCAGTGAAATGACACGTTTTGCATTATTACCGATGAAGACCGCCACATAAAAATGGCCATTGTCGATAAAAACACAACGCCGATTATTTCAGTGAATGACCCACTGCTTATGGTCGATAAACCCTCTTCTTTAACGGCTGCAACAGGTATGGACGCCCTGACACACGCCGTTGAAGCTTACGTTTCAACCATAGCAACACCGGTTACAGACGCTTGTGCACTTCAAGCTATTACACTGGTTTCTGAGCATCTTCGGGGGGCTGTTGAAAACGGCAAGGATGAGCACAAGCGTGACCGCATGGCCTATGCTCAGTTCCTTGCTGGCATGGCTTTCAACAATGCAAGTCTTGGGTATGTACACGCAATGGCGCACCAGCTTGGCGGATTTTACGATCTCCCTCATGGCGTTTGTAACGCCGTTCTTCTTCCCCATGTTCAGCAGTACAATGCTTTAGTTGCTCCGAAACGTCTCAAAGATGTGGCGGGGGCTATGGGCGTGAACACAGAGGGTATGAGTGACACAGAAGGTGCACAGGCGGCTATTGACGCCATTAAAACCTGTCTTCTGACATTGGTATACCAGCTGGCCTTTCAGATTTAGGCGCTAAGGAAGAAGACCTTAAAACACTTTCTGAAAATGCCCTTAATGACGCTTGTGGATTCACAAATCCAAAACAAGCCACTCTTGAAGAGATTATGGACATTTATAGAAAGGCTATGTAAGTCCACCCTTTATTTGCGGACTGCAAGAGAACTTTTATAGCTCTTTAAGCATGTTCCGTACATACATAAAGGCTTGGGATAAAATCCCAAGCCTTTTATTATTTTTACTCTATATTAGTATTTGCTTATACTATTTCTGATTCAGTCCACTTTTAAACCATATGTGGACATCTGTGAATCCATAGTATTTGTAAAGTTTATTTGCTATACACATACACTCTTATGGTTTGCCTTTTATCCAAACAAATACCCTGTGAACATTTTAATTCGCTTTCGCATATTTTTTTCTGCTCTTCTAGTTAAAGTATTTATCAAGAAGGGCTGTGAAACGGCTGTCCGATGCAATGTTTTTGAAGTCTTCCTCATCTTCCAGCCATACTCGTTTATTCGATTCATCTTTAAGTTTTAAGGCTTCTTCTAGTTGAATCAAAGATAGGTCTACATCACCATTCATTGAAAGAATAGCCGCATAATAGTAGTGTATAGAATACTCACCACCGTATGATTCTAAGCCTTTTTCGAATGTGTTCATAGCCAGATCAGTTTTACCGTTTAGAAACTGAAAATATCCAATTTGAGAAAATGAGAACGCAGTCGGTTTCAAATCGTAAGCCGTAGTATAAGCTTTTTCAGCCTCTTCAAACTCACCAAACTCATAATAGACCGCTCCCTTCACACTATATCCATAGGCATAAGTTTCATCTATTTTAATAGATTTATCGGCGAGCTCTAGAGCTTCATCCCAAAAGCCCTGTCTCGTATAAATACTAGCTAAGCCTCCATAGGCATAAGTAACATTTGGTGCCACTTCAATTGCCTTAGAATAATAGTATTCTGCTTGAGCATAATCCTTCAACTTATACTGGTAGATATAACCGAGTTGATTGTACACACCAACATTTTCTGGAGCATACTTTAAAAAAAACTTCATACATTTCCACAGCTTTTTCAATATTACCATTTAAATAGTAGTCCTCTGCAAGACTTTCATACACGCCCTTTAACATGTCATGATAGCGATCCATCTCTGAATCTTCCATAAACGCTTTAATCAGTGGCATAACCACTTCACTACCATGGTTTTCAATTGCGGTGCCATAAACAAGCATTATGGCTTCATCATTACCATAAGCCATTGATACCAAGTAACACTCAATCGCACTATCATACAAATCAGCTTTCTTATATTTCTCACCCAACGTTACTAGGGCAAACGAAAACATAAGCTTCTCTTTTTCCTCTTCGGTTAAGCCCTCTAATGCATTAACATTTTTTTGAGATATGCATCAACAGAGTATCCGTCTCACTCGGATACGAATATATCATTTCAAGACCCAAATCTGGATTCAAAACCTTAGCTGACTTTAAATCCTCAAGAGCAAGCATGTACTCTTTTTCTGCAATGTTTACCTTAGCCATCATCTGGTAGGCATAGTAGTGCCCACCCGTTGTCTCATTAATATGTTCAAACATGGCATAGGCCTTGTCAAAGTCCTCTAGATGGTATCTTAAGTAGCCGATATTAAACATCAATTCTGTGTTTTCAGGCTCCATTTCAAGTGCATGGGTTTCTGCCTGTATACGCTGTCTGAACTTGCCTTCTGTACTTAGGCGGTAAGCAATGTTTTTAAGCTCGTCCGCTGAATAAGACGCATATGTTTTACTTAAATCGTAAAAATACTTGGCTTCTTCATCCCTGCCAGCCGCTTCAAAAATACTGCCAATGTTCAGAGCATGAATGTAATCTTTGGCCTTTGTGCATGACTCTATGCCATAGGTCTTGGCTAGATCAAACTGTTCTGTTTCAATAAGTGCACTAATTAAATACTCGTAAAGCACCTGTGTTTCTTTACTCTCTATTACCATTTGCCCAAGAAGGGTTTCAAAGTCTTTTGTACTGTCTTGGTCTATTGCCATAACCTTCATGCGCATCATAGGATAGGTATAACTTGGCTCTAAAGAAAGGGCTTTTGTCATATATTCAAGAGCCTTGTCCTTGTCACCGAGTTTTTCATAGGCTGTGCCAATATTGGCGATTACCACAGGATCTTCTCCATCGATTGCATTTGCCGCATTAAAGTATTCAAGACCTTCTGTATAAAGTTCTTGTCGAAGCATCAAGACCCCATATTCATTCAGTAAATCCACATTATTTGGGTCTACAGCCAGCCCCTTATCCAAATACTTGGCAGCAAGATTATACTCTTCATACTCCCTGAATGTCGCAGCAATATTATGAATGGTTTCCACATCCAAATTGTCAAGAGCAAGGGCGCGTTCAAAGGAGATGACCGCCTGTTGTGGTTGACCCTTCACCAGTTGGATGGCGCCAATTTGAATATATACATCAATACTTGGCTGAATCTTGGCGGCCTTACTATAAAATCAATAGCCCCATCATAATCACCAGTGATTGAGTTTATGTAGCCAATTTTCAGGTTGGCCATATAGCTGTTTGGATTCATATCAAGGGACTTTTCAAAGTTTTGCATGGCCATTTGATAGTCTTTATTCAGTTCATAAGCTTCTCCAAGCAGTATATAGGTCTGTTCCCTGATTGAAGGCTCTTTTAGAGCGTTTGTGTAAGCCTCTACCGCCTTTTCATACTCACCCATGAGCCTGTAAGTGTTCCCCATAACCATATGAACACTATGGTTTTTAGGATCAAGTTTAAGCGCGGTTTGTAAATCCTTTTTACTTAAGACATACTCTCCATAAGCATTGTAGCCTTGTGCTCTTAATTTGTAGGCATCACTTGACCAGGGAAACTTCTCAACCATGTCAGAAGTGACCTGAATGAGTTCTTCAAAACGTTGGCCGTACAGGAGTGTGTTAGACAGTTCCATGTAGGCTTCATAGTAGTCAGGCTTCTCTTCTATGGCACTGATAAAGTAGGAAATTGCCACATCAAATTCCCCTTCCATCATGTGAAACTGTCCCAACTTTAAATTATGTTCATAAGACGTTTCCCCTTCTTCTGCGTAAGTCACAACCATCGATGCTGATAAAAACACATAAGAAAACCAAGTACAATTATTCTCTTTAAACTTTTCATATTAACCCCTTCCCCCTTATATCAACTGATACATTTTACCATATTAATGTATTAAATTACAGTTTATTCATTTATCCCACTTATAAATTTCCCAGTAAGCCTTATTATATGCTATCCCTTCACAAACCGCAGTGGTTTGCGTTCTTTAATAAAACAGAAAAATCCACTCAAGAGGCATCTATCACGGCTCCTCTCAAGCGGATTTCACATACGTCTTCCATACCTTATGCACATATAATCCACACGAATTGTGGATTGTTTTAGTGACATTTGGAAGTACGGTGGCGTTTTTAACCCTTTATTAAATTGTTAGCCCCTGCTCATGCAAGCTTATTTTTTTAAAATATCTTCCACATGGATATTTACTTCTGATTCAATTTCCCCGGATTCCTTATCATATCTTGAATACTTGCCTATGATAGAATTGAACAAATAATGTGTGGAGACGACATCATACTTATTAAGAATCGCATAAGCCCCATTAATCAAAATCCGTCTGTGTCTGCTATTGCTTTTCTTAAACTCTTTAAACAAATAAGCGCGCATCTCTACAGACTGTACATTCATCATGTTGAAAAAGAAAATCAACTCATCATTACCGTACTTATTGTTTATAATATCAATCACTGTATTAAGTCCCTTTTCATGAGTCAAGCGAAGGAGGGCTAACATATCATATTTAAGCTTTCTGAGTTCCCCTTCAAAGGTTTGTATTCAATAGCATCTGCAAGTTCTAACTCAACTGACTCATACTCACAGGGAGACCCTGAGTACTTTTTATTTTCAAGTAAAAAGTCACGTCCAAGAAGGAGCATTAAATAGTTAAAAATAGAGTCAGGCGTATAGCCCTTCATGATCATCATAACGCCTATACCTATAATGGATATTTTAGCGTAGTATGTATCACTTTTTTCAAAGCTCCGTGCATAGTTAAGCACAATTTCACGGATTGTTTCAAATTTTGTCCCACTCACGACCAACATGGCAAATAGGGTATAGGTCTTGTTCCTGGTGTAATTTGGTGACTTATCCAGTCTGAGCAGGCCCTCTTTTTCTGCATATAGGGCTTCTTGGTAGATCAGTGTCACATAGTCGTCAAACTTGAATTTTTCAAATAGAGTCAAGTTTTTTATCCGGTCTAAGTCAAAATCCCGTGCCAATTCTTCTAAGAACATTCTTTTCTCATTGTCCATAAAACCGCTCCTTTGTTTTGAATATTCTGAATATACCAATAACACTTTAGCACGAATCTTTGCCGATGTCGTACAGGGCGTCATATTTTGTATATTTACCCAAATTGTTTTTTAATTAACTGTTTGCCACCTGCAAAATATAGATTCGGGCATAAAGGAATAGAATTATAGTCTAGGTTTTTCTATGTGTTCTAGGGCAGAGAGAATTTCAATCATTGTTCTCACACTTTTTTCAGTATAGTCTGTTGATCCAAAGCTTGCAATATAAGTCAGATCTGTGGTCGGGTTATAAAACATATTGGTTCCAAGAACCCCCATGTGCCTTCATGTCGGGTAAATAATCCAGCAAGAAAAAAGGTCTTCAAACTTGATATTCATAAGCCCAGTCCATATTCTATTCCCGGTTCAAATATATGATCAAAACGATTCATTTCCTCAAAAGTTTCCTGACCAAGAAGGGCGCCATGATAGATGCTCTTTACAAATGTCTCTAAATCAGCCAGTGTTGATACAAGACCCCCTCCAGCCCAATCTATAGATAGACTTTTAAGTCCCTTTATATTATCTCCAAACAACCACACATCTGCGATTTCTGGCCGTAATCGATCTTCATGGTCATAGAACATAAGATAGGTGTCATTCATCTGAAGGGGCTGAAAAATCCTGCGATTTAAAGCCTCATAAAAGGGCATATTCAAAACGTCTTCCACCAGCTTTCCCAGTAAGATATAACCTGTGTCTGAATAATGATATGTTGAGCCTGGCTTATCAATTGCCCTTTGATTCTTCCCCGTGAACTCAATCAAGTCATCCGGCATCCACATTTTGTTTGGATTTTTTTTCATCACATCAAGAAATTTTTCTTGTCCTTGTATCGGATCTTCGAAATAATCAGCCACACCACTTGTATGGCCAAGCAACATACGGACTGTAATCTGGTCTGAATAGTCGATGCCTTCATAGACAAATAAATCCCTTAAGAGACTGGTCTTCAGGTATTTTGAAACCGAATCATCAAAATCTATTTTCCCTTCCTGATGGAGTTGTCCGACGAGCACAGCGGTAAAGGTCTTTCCTATACTCGCCACGTGAAAGGGCTGATTCACATGAATGGGCTTTCCACCAAGCAGACCTGCTGAAAAGAATTTTCTAAATCCATGTTCTTTTGAGCAGACAAGCACAAGCGCCTGACTGACATGTTCATTTTTCTCAACAATCCTATTCAGTTTCTTTTGAATCCTATCTTCAATGGCTCCATGCGTAAGAGGTCTTAACCTTATAGCAAGTAAACGAACACCTGCAAACAAACGTCTAAAAACAGCAAGAGCGATTCTTTTAATAAGGAGCGTACGCTTCATTTCATCACACCTTCCATATATGTCACATAGTATTACTATTAGTAACATCTTTTTATATTACTAATAGTAATATTGTCGGAATGGTTTGTCAAGTCTCATAGAAAAAAGTATGATAGGATTATAGGTACGATCTAAGTACTATGGAGGTGGCTATGGAGCACATCATATTAGGACTGCTGATTTATAAAAAGTTTGACGATTTATGAAATCAACAGTGCCTTCAAAGAAAGCCTGTCCCTAATTTATTCAGCGAGTTATGGGAGCATTCAAAAACGCTATAAAAAAACTTCTAAAAAACGATATGATCACTTTCGTAGAAGAGGTAGACAAGGGTCGAAAGAAGAAGATTTATAGCATTGAACCCGCTGGGAAAGACGCCTTTTTCCAGTGGATGCAGGATGAAATTTCAGAAAGCAGCTAGAGACAAACATGCTGATCAAGATTTACTTCCTAGGCTTTATTGATTCTAAACAAGCCCGTTTGTCTATTGTTAAAGATATTCTGGGCAAGGTCAGTGAAGCAGCACAAGAAATCAGTTCACTAAAAGAATCCCTCGACGAGTCCTTAAGCGAGGAAGACAAGATCTTTGCCAAGTATCCCCTTAAAACCTTAGATTATGGCGTCATGTCGCATGAGGCCGCTAAGAACTGGGTGAATGAAATTTATGAGACCATCAAAAAGACACTAGAAAATTAGATCTCTAGCGTCTTTTTTATTCCCTTTTAAACTGATCTCGTCTCTTAGCATTAGAAACCACCACCACCGATTGGTTTATCTCCAAGCGGTGTCAGGTGTCGCACTAATCCATTTATATCTTAACCGGCCTCCAAAAGCCTTTAAAAGTCTTAAATAATGAGCTAATAGGCCTTGAGCTTACTCAAAATATACTTTCCACGGTTAAGGGGATCAACATAATTCTTAGATCGCTCCTTATAAATGCCCTCTGGTGTTTCCATATACTTATAGAAGACCTGACTCAACATACCCATCCCGCTTGTTGCAGCAATAAATTTCTTTTCATAAGTGCGACTTGTCTCCACAGGCAGTTTTCCCCTAATGGTGAACTTACCGCCTTCTTCCACTGTCTCTATATCAAAAGCCTTCATACTCAGCAGGTCTGCCATAATCCTTCCGTAGTGATCCTGGTCCACTTTAATGGTGAACGTATTCACTGGCCACAGTAATTTGGTCTGAGCAATATTTAAAGCCTCCATAAAAACAATTGGTGATAGGTTTCTATAGTCAGAGGGTGTGCTGTCAACACTATTAAAAGCACCTTCAGTAATGGTTATTTTTGCATTGGTAATTTCCCAACCTTTCAAGCCCTCACAGAGGCTTCTTTCAATGCCATCAATTATGCCATTTTGAAAGGTTTGAGGTAAGTGTCCTGTTGAAACTTCTGAATCAATGACGACCCCTTCATCACAAGCTTCAACCCGCAGACCTACAGTCGCACAAAATGGATGGGCATCCACATACATATCCAGGACATAGTGTCCTATTCCTATGGGCATTTCCTTATAAATAATAGATGGTTCACTAAAAGTCACATCCACATCATACTTTTCTTTAATTTGAGACTGTATGATCTCCATTTGAATCTCACCAAACAGATTAAGATACAAATCTTTTGAATGGGGTTCAATATCATACTCAAGAAAGGGGTCACTTTCAGCCAAGTTGTCGATTATTTGAGCTAGGGTTCTTTTATCCTCTGCCAAAATCTTTGTGCGCAGGGTCGGTGTTCCAAGGGAGATTTTCTTGTAAGACGAAGGCTGGCCTATAACGTCGCCTACCCTGAGTTTTTCAGGTCCCATGAGAACCACAATATCATTACCATAGGCCTCTTTAACATAGTCTAGTTTTCCGTTTTCCATACGCTTTATGAAAGAAATCTTCTCATCACCAAGAACCTGACGACTCCTTATGCTCCCACTGTATAGGCGTGTGTAAATTTCCCTCTTGTCCTCTTTGTTTCTAACAATTTTAAAAACGACACCTTCCACCTGTCCGTCTCTTCTATAAGAACAAGTTGGAAGATAATTCACAATGGTTTCTAAAAGTCCATCCATGCCCACACCTTTAAGTGCACTGCCATAGCAGACAGGATATGCTCTTTTTGAATAGGACAGTCTTTGAAGGCTTGCATGCAAGACGTCTTTGTCTATGGTCTCTTCGTTTAGATAGCGCTCTAAAAGGACATCGTCATATAGGCTTAAGTCATCAATCATTGTTTTGGACTCAAGCAAGTCCCCAATAAGCAAAGCGCCATCCCTCTGGATGACATTTTGTATGGGAACAATGTTTTGACACAGGTCCACTTTTATATTCTCTATGACCTGATCGACATCAACGCCCCTTCGATCCATCTTATTTATAAAGAAAACGATTGGTTTTCCTAGTTTTTTGAGTGATTCATATAAAAGAATTGTATGGGACTGAACCCCCTCTTTTGCTGATACAACAAGAACAGCTCCATCAAGCACACTCATGGCCCTCTCCACTTCAGCCACAAATTCCACATGACCTGGAGTGTCGATTAGATTTATTTTTACATTCTTATGGGTAAAAGATACCGGTGTAGACTGTATTGAAATACCTCTTTTTCTTTCGAGATCCATGGTGTCTGTCACTGTATTTCCTGTGTCCACTCTTCCAATTTTTCGGGTTGCACCTGCTAAATAGAGCAAATTCTCTGTGACTGTTGTCTTTCCAGCGTCAACATGTGCAAATATCCCTATATTCATAATCTTTTCTGTCAAATTCTACCTCACTTAAGTTCGTTTGATTGGCCTTCACATTCGAATTAAGTTTGTTCATTAACATACCATCACGCTCCTTAAATGGGTTCTTTTAACATTAGATAAGATGATTATATCATTAAAATTTTTTTAATTTCAATGATGAATACACTTTTTCTTGTCCTACCTGGTCATGATTTAAAATAGCCTTTAAAAATGACCAAGCGGCCGTTTGTAAAAGCACGACCAGACATGGCAAAAATAAATCCGCTTACCCATCGTATTGGAAAACGTGGTTAAGCGGATTGGTATATGGATTCTACTTGATATTATGCTTCCTTGTCAAAGGGTTCATTTAGGAACGCTGTCCCCTCAAGGACAAATCGACCATCCTCAATAATAAGCACTTCACTGCCGTCCTCTTTTAAAACTGAAATTTTCTTCAGGCCATCATAAGGCAAAGTGATGTCTGTGTGACAATTTGTATAAGCCTTGTTAATGTCTTCTTTCCGCTTTATAGAGTGTTCATTGTCTTTTGCAACAATTTCTTTGCCATCAATTTCATTGTAGACAGGCGTATCTTCTCCAAAAGAGAAACACGTGTCCCCCACAGCAAAGTGCGGCCCCATCTTTTCAACAATCAGTATAGGCAACTTGTCTGTTATATCGTATTTTTGCGAAATAACATAGGCCAACGTGTTGGTTCCAATGGCAAATTCACCAAGGGGCAGGGTGTCGTGTGGGAAGAGTAGGTTTTCTTTGATGTACTTCTTGTTGTCTTCCTCGTTTTCAAATTTGAGCATGTGTACTCAGTGACATAACCATCTTTAAAAGTCAGCTTCAAATCCTTATAATTAAAGCCTTCTAAATAGACTTTTTCAAGATGGAGCAGCCCGTTTGTATTCTTCAAAACTGGTGATGTGAACACTTCACCTACAGGGATATTGACATCTGCCACACAGTTTACAAAATTGGTTTGCTTTTGAGGGTCATCAAGTTCCTTTAAAGCCACCACAATATCGGTTTCATTGTCACCACGACCAAGTACATGAACTTTTCTTCCAGAGTCAAGGGCATCTATTATTGTCTTTTGAACCTTTTCGTAAGCATCACTGTTTAACATGTTAATGCGGGCTATGTCTTCAAAAATAGCTTCAAACTGATCTCCAATTTCCGGTGTTGGGAAAGCCACTATATTAAAGCTTCTCTCTTTCTCTGGCACATATTCTTCTGTAATGATTCTAGCTATGTTCCTTATGTCTTGATAGTGGGTCTGCTGTTCATCTTTTAAAGTGATTCTAGCTTCATTGCTTACTGGACTGAAAGGGTCTTCACCAAACTTTTCAATGTAAAGAATACCAGAGTAGTCGTGGAGAGCATCCTTCTCTTGTTCACATATTTCTTTGCGCTTGCCCTTATAAAACTCTGCGATTTCTTCATCCAAGTAAAGGGCTATATCGAACTTGTGATCATAACCATACTGCTTATTTACATCTGTTGATGCCACTTCATCCACGAAACCATTTAAATTATTGTCCTTTAAGATCTCAATAATACGTTTTGTGAGTTTTTCAAGACCTGCCACTGTTATCACACGAACATTGTGTCTTAGGGTGATGTCTTTGCCGTCACGTCTAAAACCATCAATATATGCTTTCACAATGGTTGTGGCAAGTTTTTCAATTTTCTCATCAGGATAGGTTTTCATAAACTCAAATGTTTGCGTTCATTGTCACCTACATAAATTCCGTATTCATACAGGTAATTTGGAGAAGTCAGGTCTGAAGTCATAACAATATCAGTCAATCGAGTCATTTGAGCGCCCAGGGTTTCCTTGGCAAAAGTCTCTGAGCCGTAGATAATATCATCTTTTGAAAATTCCTTAATAATACTGCGGACCGCTTCCACCTTGTGATCAAGAAGGGCTTCATAAGACTTTATGAACAAGTCATAGACACTTGATATTCTAAATATTTTACGACTATAGGCAAAGTTATAGCACGTTCTTGCCTTTGCATATATAAAGCTCAGCATTTGTCCCACTGTTTGACCGTATAAATCGACACAAACCACTGGATTGGCAAATGACTGATCATAATTTTCAGGCAGTATTTCCTTATAACGTTTTTCATTCTCTGCCCTCAACGACGCCAAGCTTGTATCTTGGTGCTCAGGATCATTTAAATGTTCGACCAGTTTTGAGACATCTATCAGGCGTTCTGCTGTCTGCTTAAAATAAGATGCATAAGGGCCTGATTGCCTTCTTGAATTGTCTCTAATCCTTTTAAGGGCCTGAATTTGTTTTTCATATGCATCCCTGTAATTGTCATTTCTTTCTTTGTAGATGTCACGATATGCCATGTTCTTCCTCCACTTCGTTTTCCTATTCTATGACTACTTTTGTCCATATTTTCCCTAGATTTATACATCAATCATTTCTTTATCCCCATTAGCCCCAATTAGATGCTTGACACTCACCAAGCAACCTATTTAAATCCGACGAATGACTTACTTTTTTAAAGTAGCATATTTCTTCCTTTTGTTTCTTTCTCCTTTTGTCATCAAAAGTCCTTCAAAAACATTAAACATATTTGAATGTATTAAAAAAATTATACATCCAAGCCATGATTTATAATCTACCTTATGTAAACGACCTTTTTCCCTCTAACATATAGTAAAATCCGCTTAATGCATGTAGATGCATGCATTAAGCGGATTCATTCACATCCCCGTCATATAGATTTCATGACAGGGACTCATCTTGTTTAATTTTTAAACTTCAGCATCAACTAGCCTGCTATAAAGCCCCACAGGGAGTTAATAAAAACAACTGCAATGGCCACTGGTCCGACAAACTTAACCAGGAATGCCCAAAAACCTGATAGACCAAATGCAAGAGCCCCGCCATTTGAAGCTTCATCAATGGCTTTATCTGTACCCCATACCCATCCTACAAAGATGCATAGAAGCAGACCACCTAAAGGCAACATAACATTAGATGTTAGGAAGTCGAACAGGTCAAAGAAGTTCATTCCGAATAGGATTTTGAAATCTGACCAAATGCCAAATGAAAGCGCCGAAGGCACACCAACAGCAAATACAGCTGCACCCAGTGTCAAAGTCGCTACTTTTCTATTGAGACCAAACTCATCTACAGCATAAGATACACAAACTTCAAGTAGTGAAATCGATGATGAAAGGGCTGCGAAAAGTACCAGAACAAAGAACAGTGTACAGAACACAATCCCCATTGGCATAGCTGAGAATACTGCAGGAAGTGTTACAAACATAAGTCCCGGGCCACCTGCTGGCTCAAAACCAAAGGCAAATACCGCTGGAAGTGTTGCAAGACCTGCAAGCAGAGCCACACCTGTATCTAGAAGCGGAATAATCGTAGCACTCTGTGGAATGTTCTCCTGATCTGGCAAGTAACTTCCGTATGTGATCATACATCCCATACCCAAACTTAGGGAGAAGAATACTTGACCAAGGGCATTGAGTACAACCCCCATGGATAGTTTAGAAAAATCCGGTACCAGAAGATACTTAATGCCTTCTACAGCCCCAGGAAGTGTACATCCACGAATAGCCAGTAGAATAATAATAACAAAAAGTGCAGGCATCATGACCTTGCTGGCTTTTTCAATACCACCGCCAACACCGCCGATAACAATGCCTAAAGTTGCAAGCATGAATAAAGCATGGAAGAATATTGATCCCCATGTTGAAGAAACAACTGCGCCAAACATGCCTTCAATAACCGATGCATCTGTATTGGTCAGACCACCTGTCACCGCTGTGATTAGATACTTAATCACCCATCCGCCGATAACACTGTAATAAGAAAGAATCATAAATCCGGTTGCAATGCCCAGGCCACCTACCCAAGACCATTTTTTACTGATCTTTCTGTAAGCACCAATTGCATTTAGTTTAGTGTGTCGACCGAGTACAAGTTCTGCAAGCATCAAGGTAAAACCAACAAGGAATAGCATGATGAAGTATACCATTACGAAGGCTCCACCACCATTTTTTCCTGCAACATATGGGAACTTCCATAGGTTACCTAGTCCAACCGCTGATCCTGCTGCAGCCATAATGAAACCAATTTTTGACCCCCATTGGTCACGGCCGCCATCACTACTTAGATTAGCCATTTTACACGCTCCTTTTCCCCAAGCCACAATTGTGGCTTTCAATTTTAACCGATTTCACACATTGGAAATATGATTTCGGCGTTTCCCACAACACCGACCTATATTGTTATAAAATTATCAGGCAGTTGAAAGTTCCAAGTTCCTTAATTTCATAATGCATTATAGTATACAATCATACCAATCCCCAATTGTTACTTTCAGTTCATAAAAATACCCCAACGGTGACCATTTTACAGTGCGAACTCAAAAAAATACAGTAATATTCAACGATTTTAATAAGTCTAAATTATTCGAATACTCTGCAAAAAGACTATGCATGTGCTCATTTTATTCACATAAAAAGCGAATGTCATTTAAGTTGATACACTTAAAATAACATTCGCTTCTTTCTCTTACTAAAGGGGGGGAGTTTTTCTCCCCCTTAATTCTTTGTATTATTTGTTACCTAAATTCTTAAGGAGGTATTTCCGAGCATCTTCTTCAGACAGGGGTCTAGAATAATGATAGCCTGAAGGAAATCCACCTTCATAACTCTGGCTTTTTCCACCATATCCTCGTTTTCAATACCTTCGGCAACCACTTTTAATTCCATTTCGTGGCATAACTTGACAACAGAAGTGATAAAACGGTAGATGGCGTCATTGCTCATGGCTTTTTCCATAACCGTTCGATCAACTTTCAATGACTTCATTGGTATGGTAATAAAATTATTCAATGAAGAATAGCCTGTTCCAAAATCATCCAGTGCGATGGCTATGCCACAGTCATTGAGTTTTTCAAGTCTTGCAAGCACATCTTCATTGGCATCAAGGGTTAGGGACTCTGTAATTTCCAGCACAAGGGCTGATGGATCAATGCCAATCTTATCAACCACGCCGAGAACTTTATCCGTAAAGTCCGTCTGCACCAGCTGGACCACTGACACATTGACACTGACCTTTAAGGCTTTCTTGGTCTGCGTCCGTACAGACTTGATAAACTCACAGGATTTTTCAAGAACAAACATGCCTATGTCTATAATATCAAGTGTTTTCTCTGCAACTGGAATAAACTCGTCAGGGTAGATTTCTCCCCAAGTCTCGCTTTTCCATCTTACGAGGGCTTCAAAGCTTGTAACCTGACCAATTTCTGTATTTATAATAGGTTGATAGTTTAAATACAACTCGTTGGCTTCCAGGGCAGACCTTATTCCCGTTTCAATATGTAGCTCCTGCATAACTGACTTCTGGACTGATGTGTCAAAGAATGTGTAGCGTTTGTCTTTATTCTGGCGCCCATAGCGCATGGTCAGCTTGGCTCTTTGAACGAGTTCCTCAGGTGTGGCAACATCCATTGGGAGCATACAGACCCCTACACTCGTATTCACTTCAAGAACCTTTTCTTTAAGAGTCACCCGTCCTTCAATGGCTTCTTGCATCTCTTTGACCATATCCTTGAGGGCATCAACAGAAATTTCCTTTGTCACCAAAATAGCAAATTCATCAGCATGTATTCTAAAAAGCATGCAGTTTTCATTCAATATTTGCTTAAGGCGTTCTGCCACACGAATGAGAACACGGTTGCCCGTTTCATCTCCATATGTATCATTGACCAATTTAAATTGATTTATATTCAAATATATGAGGGCCCCAGGTGATCTCATGCTGATATTCATAATCAGGGTCTCATCCAATTTACTTCTGTTATATAGGCCCGTAAGCCCGTCAATATAGGCTAAATTATATATTCGATTTTCCGAGATTTTATGCTCTGTTATATCACGGTGGGATCCCAACATTAATGTCATGTGACCATTTTCATCAAACTCAGCTATTCCCCGTGCTTCAATCCATAAATAATTTCCTTTTTTCGTCTTGACCTTGTACTGACTGGTATAGGACAAAAGCTGGTTTTTCACATGCTCATCCAGCGCTAAGTCAAATGTTTCACGGTCTTCTGGATGGATAAGACTTTGCCACTCTTCTAAAGTGGATTCCTTACAATCAATATCAAATTTCCCGTAAAAATTACTGTTATAAAAACGGATACGTCCATGACCATCCATTTCAAATAAGCCTTCATTCGAAACTTCAAACAGCATTAACATACGGCGCATATCATCATTTAATTTATCAATACTCGTATTGTTTTTTTCTATTACCATTGTCATGCTCCTGTTCGTTTCGAACCACAGATACCTTATCTATGATTGTTCCCCTTGCATTTTTCCCCTTTATAGTATTATAGCACAGGACAAACCTAGCGCTTTTCAAAGACTCAGGACTGACCTTTTAGCATGGCCTTATGCTTATACATATTATTGTCTGCTTCAATAACAACCTCTTCCATAGGCCTGTTAGCGCTCAGTCTCACCCCATAGCCAAAGGCGGCTTGCGGTGCTTCATAGTCCCCATTTTCAAGAGGAATTTGAGCCTCAGCACACTTGCTTTCAATGAGCTGAATACAAGCTTGAGCAGTGCCCACATCACACCCCACTCTAACCACCATGAACTCGTCGCCACCCATTCTAAAAATATATTCTGAGTCGCAATGGGCCTTTAATGTTTTTGCAAAAGTCTTTAAAAGCAAGTCGCCAAAATGGTGGCCATAACTATCATTAAAGGATTTTAGATTGTTGAGATCCGCTATGAGAATGCACTGTGGAAAGGGCATATCATCAAAAGCAGGCTCCAACTGATTATAATGCATCCTATTGCTCAAATTCGTCAATGCATCTGTGTACATAAGCACTTCTTTTTCCTTGAGAATCTGGGTGTTGGCCTTCTCAGCTATCAAGTCATTAAAGACCCTATTCAGTATAAACACAATAAAGATAAGGACAATGACCAACACGCCCACAATCAGGGTCAATCGCCTTGTCTGTTCATTTTTCAACTCAGGTGTGCTGTCAATCCCCTTGAATTTTATATCCTCATAGTCTATTAGAATAAGAGCTTTATCTATAATAGATGCAAGCTCTGGGTTTCGTTTACTCACGCCAAGATAAAGATATGAGTCCTTTGAAGTGTCTCCCTTTTTGACGATATCCGTATAACCAAGGCCATCCACATAGTACTCAATCACAGTTGGATTCTCAATCATATAGTCCGCAGCACCCTTCCTTACAAGTTGAAGGGACTCGATCAAATCATCTGTTTTTAAAATTTCAACATCCTTTAAGTTCTTTGTCAAAAACTCTTCATGCCAATACCCGTCCACAACAGCAACCACTTTTCCGTTCAGACCATACACATCTTGAACCCTATCACTGGTTTTCTTGCCAACGATAATATCCCGCTCCGTGCTAAAGGGTCTAGGATAGTAGAAGTAAGCCGTTCTATCCTCTGTTTTGGCAATGTTCATGACATCGACCTGACCCTCCACCGCCTTCTCATAAAGGGATGCAAAGGTACCGCTTTTGACTTCAAACTCAACACCTATAATGTTTGACAAGGATTTTAACAGCTCACCTGTTATCCCCCTATATGCCCCGTCATCATAGTAATCAAAGGGCAGGTATCATCTGCTATTCCCACAACAGCTCGACCATCTTCTTCTAGCCAGGCCAGTTCTTCACTTGAGAGATTTAGTATTTTTTCGATTGTACTCTATTTGCGCCTTGCGAATATATGATGCAATCTCATCATCTTCATAAACCTTGATAACTTTATCAAGAATACCCGCTAACACAGCATCTTCTTTTCGAGTTGAAAGGGTTAAATCCGATGTAACAGATTCAATAGAAGCGATATTTCTAAGCTGTGGATATTTGAATAAAAATTCATGGACAACGCCACCACCTGAAGTGATGAAGCCTTCTATTTCCCCAGAAAGGAGTCCCTGTATAGCCTCGATCTGACTGGAAAACTCTATAATTTCAAAACGAATATTAGGATACTCATCTGGCAAATACCGTTCTATAACATCCCCAGAAATGACACCCAACCTATGTTCATCTAGGTCACCCACCGTTTGAATGGAAGAATCCTTTCGGGCAAAAACAGCATAAGGATACTTATGGACAGGTGATGTAAAGGCCATCCACTCCAGACGCTGCGGCGTGACATTGGCACCAAAAAGGATGTCCACTTCTCCCTGTTCAAGACCTCGGTAGACCTCACCCCAACTTTTGTCTCCAACGATTTCAACTTTTAAATCAAGTTTATCTTCAATGAGTTTGGTTAATTCGACCACATAGCCCTTGGTTTTTCCCTTATGCTTAAAATAGTCCATTCCCGAATAGGGATCAAGCCCCAGCTTAAGGGGGTGTCCCTTTTTTAGGTCTAACCACTGCTTCTCAGTTTCTGTGAGGGATAGCTCCCTGTCCTGTATCTCAGCAAACGAAAAGAAAGAGGCACAAAGCACCGCTGTCATGATGGCAACAGTTATAAATTGTCTTGTTCTTTTCATAAGCCCCTCCATGCATATCTATATCTACCGTTTATACCCACGAAACCTTATTAATCAGCAGGATTTCCCCTAGCTTTTACTTATTTGGGGAGACCTTTTCATCCAAAACTTTGACTTTTGCACTTTCAATGGCTTCAAGCCGTGCCTGCAGTTTTTTTCTAACGTGCATGTTCTCAAAGAGGAGACCTTCGTTGATATAAAAACTATCGCCTATGCTGTCCATGGTCTTAAACTCTCTGTTTATACGGTCTATTTCTTTGTCTATAAGCTCAACGAGAACGTCTTTTTCTTCTTTTTTAAACATGGTCTTGCCTCACTTTTTCATTTTATATTCTAGTATACCATTTCTTTCCCGTCGGTCTGCCTCCCCCATCACATATAAATATTCCAAATGAGACATGGCCTCTCCAGATGCAAACCACTTTTGTGGATCGGGGAAGTCTGTCCATACATTTTGTCTTAAAGACCAGTGCATTTTCGATGCCGTATCTCTGACACTTGTCCAGTCTTCAATAATGCGCCCGACTTCTTCAAGCCTTTCCTGGTGATGCTCTTTAAGTTGATCTATTCTCTCCTGATGATTTTCGATGATTTTTCTATGGGATGGCAGTATTTTTCCAATGTCCATAGCCCTCACTTTATCGAGGCTCTTCATGTAAACATCAAGAATGTTCCATTCAAACCCCCAGAAGGCTATATTGGGTGTGATAGGGTCAAGAACATGATCTCCAGAAATCATTATTTTATGATTTTTGTCATAAAGGGCTATATGGCCTGGTGTGTGGCCAGGAATGTCGATGACTTCAAAACTATATTGTCCCATCTTAAGAAGGTCGCCTTCTACTAGGGATTTAAATTTTATAGGGTTCTTGGGGCAATACTTATACCCCGGGTGTCCCCCAAAGGTCACACCGTCTTTTCTTAAATCCATCATGTCCGCACGTTTTGCAAAGGCTTCCCAGTAAGAATCCTTAGTCATTTCATTAATCATTTCACCATCAACTTGGCCTGTCATAACCACCGTTCCAGACTGATTGAGCTCTGCTGCTAAACCACTGTGATCAGAATGCAAATGGGTTACGATAAGGGTGGCCAGATCAAGGGAAAGCCCTAAGTCTTCAAGCGCTGTATAAAGGGCATTTTTGCAAGGTTCTGAATTGAATCCCGTGTCAACAATAAAACATTCTCTGCCCTTGTCTTTCTCTGCCCCCAATATAATATAACTATAGACCATTTTTAAAGGATTGCCTTTTAGAGGAATTTCAACCTGATAAATGTCTTTCATAACTTCATTCATGTTCTCATTCTCCTTTTGCGCACTCGTTTTGTTAGGGTTTTATGATAATCGCGTTGGCAACTGGTCTTTCTGTGCCATCAGAAGGTCTGTTAAGAACACTTCCATTATAATATATTGTGCTAGAACCACCTCCGTCTAGGTTATAAGCGTCTTGTACACCTAGATCAAGCAGTTTATCTTGCAGTCTTTCAAGGGTAACTCCCTTGCTCCAAAAGGCCTGTCTGCCATCCACAACAATGAGTAGAAGATCATCATTGGCATAGCGCCCTAAAATGGTTCTAGGGTGTCTAGTACCAACCCATTCAGGGGGCAACTTCACCTTCTCACCGTCCTTTAGCAAAACGGGTATAAAACTTACACCATCTTTAGGTTTAAGTGCATCCACATCAGCCTGTGTTTCAGGAACCGTGCCTATAACTCGACCCTCATGATCTATTCCTGCAAAAAAGAGGGGTTCATCCTTTTTAATAAAAGACTGGACAATCTCTCCACCAGAAACCGTGGCACCTATCATCCCTGATATCAGTCCATTTTGACCTGGGCTGGAACCAAATCCACCCCCATTTATGGCCAGCATGGCCCGATTTCTCATAGCCATACTCGAAGTTGTTTCAAAACCACCAATTTTGTCCTCTGCAAGAACGACCTCAAAGGCTTGAGGATCAAAGAGTTTCACTTTTGCCATGTAACCTCTGTAGTCAAGCTCCTCAAGTTCGAAGAGTTTTATTTCCACCTGCGGACTCTTATGACTGGAAACAGGGTCACCAAGAACACTTGTGATCCGCCTTTCATATATATCATCAGATAAGTTGGCCTGGTCTTCACTTCTTTCAATTTCTGCTGCAAGGGCTAAACTCTGCCCTGAAAATGTTTCTATATATTTTGAGACAACAGTCTCAATATGTTCTGATTTACTCAGCACATCATCCTTGAGGGCCCTTATGTGCGTGACCTGGACATCTATATTTTCCAGTGTTTCTACTGGCTGGCCCACATAATCTAACCTTTCATTTTGATTCGCAAGAGCCAACCACACTCCGACAAAGGGGGCTGTGACAAGCAAAAGAAAAACAAAAAGCACTCTAATTTGATTCATTTGGAGCCACCTCTAATGTTTCAAGGCTTTTCTGAAGGGCAGACAGCCTTTTATCAAGCGCATCTAGATAGGCACTTATTTCTAGTTGGACCTCTTCGGAATCAACGATGTTGGTATCAATAATTTCCAGTCGTACAAGCATGCCTTGCAGACCATCGTTAAATCTTTTAATCTCATTATTAAGGGCAATCACATCGTTTCTAAGAACGGCGTTCTCCCGGTTCACTTCCTGTATTTTTGCATTTAATTCTTGTATTTGAAGGGCGTGTTCCAGTTTAATGTCCTGTACCGATGCATCAAGTGTATCTTTTGCATGTTGATAACCTATGTAGACCATAGAAAACCATCCACATATTATAAGGAGGCTTGTTAATATGTAGGTTAAAGCCTTATTTTTGTTCATGTGTCACCTCATTGTTCTTCAACTAAGCACATTTTCTAATGCTCTTACCTATAAGTATAACGAAATACCCATCATATAGGAATCCTTCCAGCAAAAGCTGGGTGTTTTTTTAATATAAATATGTTTTTGGCTTTAATTCATACACATCGGGTAGAAATTAAATGCAGACCACGAGACACCCACATATATTCTTACTATCGAGGTGAAACCATGGAAAAACCAATTAAAAGCAAGTCTGACCTAACCACAGGAGCCATTGGCGCACATATAAGGCGTATCACCATTCCCGCTAGTGTGGGCATGCTCTTCAATACACTTTTTAATGTTGTGGACACCATATATGCTGGTCGAATTGGGACAAACGCACTGGCTGGCATGTCCTTATCCTTTCCAATCTTTTTCATCATACTCTCCCTTGCCTTTGGTATCGGAACGGGATCTACAGCTTTAATATCAAACGCCCTTGGTGAAAAAAAACGAAAAAAGATTTTCACAGAATTGCATATAATGCCGTCGCCCTGGGTCTTGTTATCGCCCTCTTGCTCACATTCACAGGACGCTTTATAGCAGAACCCATGTTCAAGTTTATGGGGGCCAAGGTTGCCACCCTAGAGTATGGCATGGACTATATTAATCTTATTTTTATGGGAACTGTTTTCTTTATTTTAAACATGATTCTCAACGCCATGCTTTCATCTCAAGGCGACACAGTTTCCTATAGAAATTTTCTTGTCATAGGATTCCTACTCAACTTGATTCTCGACCCGCTTTTTATTTTAGGTTGGTTTGGCCTTCCTAAAATGGGAACCATGGGGGTTGCCCTAGCTACAATTATAGTGCAGGCCATCGGCACAGTGTACATGGCTTATCGGGTAACAAAAAGTGAACACTTTATCCTGTCAGAGTTCAAGACCTGCAAAAGGGATCTATCCACCTGGCTAGAGATTTTAAAGCAAGGGGTCCCAGCCAGTCTTAATATGATGACCATTGCCCTGGGCGTCTTTGTCATCAATTACTTCGTCCTATTATATGCTGGCGATGTGACAATTGCCGCCTACGGTGCAGCGGTTCGTATTGAGCAGTTGGCCCTTCTCCCAGCCATTGGCCTAAATACAGCCACCCTGACCATGGTGGGGCAAAACTACGGAGCCAAGAAATACGACCGCATTGTAGAAACCTATAAAAAATGCATGCTTTACGGACTCGGCATCATGACAATTGCCATGTTCCTTATCTACCCGTCAGCAGCCTTCTTAGTGAGGGTTTTTAATCAAAACCCTGACGTTGTTCATGCAGGTGCCACTTACCTGCGCATTGAGTACATTTGCTTTAACACCTACATATTGATGAATATTTCCATTTCCCTGCTTCAAGGTCTAAAACGCCCTGGAATTGCAGTGTATGTTGGTGTTTACAGGCAAATCGTCATGCCTGTCATCGTCTTTTATTTGCTCGGCAATATTCTTGGCATGGGCGTCTTAGGCGTTTGGTGGGGGATTGTCATCATTAACTGGACGGCGGCTATATTCACTGTCATTTATACCCTAGGCAAGTTAAAGGTTGTTAAGGAAGAACTCAGTGAAGTGTCTGCTTAAAATTTAAATACAAAAATGATCAATC